>Ga0207739_1000118_pt1 | contig 9823 bp, 8 predicted proteins | sample LuqExpMetageno15_FD_187773 | JGI IMG/M metagenome (GOLD analysis project Ga0207739, IMG submission 187773) | Tropical forest soil microbial communities from Luquillo Experimental Forest, Puerto Rico - Sample 15 (SPAdes) | ecosystem: Environmental > Terrestrial > Soil > Tropical forest ... | reverse complement strand
GGCTGCTTTTTAAGTAGTTTCTTGAGTATTTCCACAAGGTTAAGCTACGTATTTTTTTACAATCACACATGCATTATGTCCGCCAAATCCAAAAGTATTACTCAATGCAGCGTTCACAGTCCTCTTCTGGGCTTTGTTAAATGTAAAATTGAGTTTAGGGTCTAACTCCGGATCATCTGTAAAGTGATTAATAGTGGGAGGGATAATATCATGTGTCACTGCCTGTATACAGGCAATGGCTTCAATTACACCCGCAGCACCCAGGCAATGCCCGGTCATGCTCTTGGTAGAACTGATATTTAATTGATAGGCATGTTCCCCAAAAACATGCGTAATGGCTTTCACTTCAGCTACATCCCCCAGGGGAGTAGAGGTTCCGTGGGTATTGATATAATCAATATCCTCGGGTTTCATGTTGGCATCTTTTAAAGCAGCCAACATCACATTCTTGGCACCCAACCCTTCGGGGTGAGGAGCAGTTATATGGTGTGCATCGGCTGTAGCGCCTCCACCAGCTATTTCGCAATAGATCTTTGCACCACGGGCCAATGCATGTTCCAGTGTTTCAAGTACCAGTATTCCCGCAGCTTCTCCCATAACAAAACCATCCCGGTCTTTGTCATATGGGCGGCTGGCAATAGCCGGATCATCGTTTCTTTCGCTCATGGCCTTCATGGCATTAAAGCCACCAACGCCTGCTTCAATGATCACAGCCTCACTTCCACCACAAAGAACAATATCTGCTTTACCCAAACGCAACAGGTCAAATGCATCTATAATAGCATTCGTACTGGTAGCGCAGGCACTTACTACTGCGTAATTAGGACCACGTAAATTATGACGCATAGATATTTGCCCTGCGGCAATATCCATAATCATCTTAGGGATAAAGAAAGGATTAAAGCGGGGAGTTCCATCACCTTTCGCAAAATCAATTACTTCATTCTGGAAAGTAGTAATACCTCCAATGCCACTGCCAAAAACAACACCTACCCTATCCGGGTTAATATTGTTTTCGTCCAAACCAGCATCAGCCATCGCCTGATCACTCACCACAAGGGCAAACTGGGTAAACCTGTCAATCTTACGGGCTTCCTTCTTGTCCATGTGCTCAGTAGCATCAAAACCCTTTACCTCACAGGCGAACTTTGTTCTAAACTTAGAAGTATCAAAATGAGTAATCATACCTGCACCGGACACACCATTGATCAACCCCTCCCAATAATCGTTTAAGTTATTACCGAGCGGAGTTAATGCACCAATACCAGTAACTACTACTCTTTTTAATTCCATATAGCCTACCTGTTTAAGTGATAAATCCGCCGTCCTTATGGCACTATGCCCCAAGAGTGGCGGATTTAGAATTATTCCTTCAATTAGAGTGGAGACCCCTATTTGGCGTTTTCTTCCAAATAAGCAACAGCCTGACCAACAGTAGTGATGGTTTCAGCTTGTTCATCAGGGATTGAAATATTAAATTCCTTTTCAAATTCCATGATTAATTCAACGGTATCCAAAGAATCGGCACCGAGGTCATTAGTGAATGAAGCTTCATTTGTTACCTCAGCTTCATCAACTCCTAACTTGTCAACGATGATTTTCTTCACTCTGGTTGCGATGTCTGACATTGTAATGTGTTTTTGTTACAGCCGCAAAAATATACTTTTTAGCAAAACTGCAAGGGATTATATAAATTTTGTTTTTACAGGTATAAAAATCGATTTTCCACTACCTCGTATTGAATAAAAAGCCATAATAATAGTTTCTTGCAGGTCTATAATAATAGATGAGTAATCCCAGTACAAAAATCATACAGGCTACCGTATACCCGTTAGGGTAATGGATACCAATGCCCATACACACAATAAATAGCCGGGCATACTCCAGGTAAAACACCCATCTCTTTTGTTCTAACACCGCACCCGTATTAATAAGGCTAACCATAATAAAGGCAGATAATATCCATAATTGATATATAGATAAATACTTCTCTAACAAGGCTGTTATAAACAATATGGTAAGGGTAACCCCTGTTTGCCAGCTCACATATTGCTTTAACTGGGGCGTATGTATTACGGCTGGTTGTCGCTGCTTACTCAATAAGCGCTGCTCCAGTATATCCCTGTTGGCCGGGTCAAGATCAGCAGGCTTGCCAAACAATATTTTTCCTGCCTGCAACCAACCACCGGATTTCTTACACGCATACAGCAACTCTATCGGGAAATGAAAATGCTGCCATAAAAAGCTATAGCTATGCAGGTTTTTGGTAAGCCCGTATTTGGGTTCTGTGCGCTCCTCTATAAAAGTGCCAAAGAGTTTATCCCAGATAATCAATACATCTCCATAGTTCTTATCCAGGTATTCAGGGTTGGAAGAATGATGCACACGATGATGAGAAGGTGTTACCAGTATATATTCCAGCCATCCCAGTTTACCAATTGCCTGTGTATGTATAAAAAAGGGATACAGACCATGGATCAACAGGAATACAGTAATCATTTCTGCAGGGAAGCCAATAGCAGGTAATATACTCCAGAAAGCCGCCCGTATAACAGATTGGAATACGGTGATCCTGGCCGATACGGTATAATTAAAATCCTCACTCTGGTGATGCACCACATGGGCTGCCCAAAACAAATTCACTTCATGTGCCAGCCTGTGATACCAATACCATATCAGGTCCGTTAACAAGAAAAGCGCGATCCAGCCAATAATACCCGGCCTGACGGTAAACAAGGCAAAATGCCGGTAAATGTAATCGAACCAATAAAAGAAAAGAGAAGTAGTAAACACATCCAGTAGCCGCTCACAAATACCTACATTCAGGTTGGCAATACTTTCTGCATACTGGAAATAGTTTTTTCCTTTCTTACGCGTATACCAATATTCCAGCCCAATGAAGGTGATAAATAAAGGAATGGCAAACGCAATAATGTTGAAGTGCATAAAGGGGTTTATTTTTTACTCTATTAATTTAGTAGACTATCAAAAATAAGGCTGCCACTACACTCTGCCAAATACAGTTACCGGAAACCGTATCGATTTTTGATTTGTTAGTTTTGAAATCGTTATATTGTACACTTAATCGAGATGTGATGGCATTAAGAATAATCGACCATGGTACCCCCGAATACCAGCAAATGGTAGAGCTACGCTACCAGGTGCTGCGCAAACCATTGGGACTATTTTTTTATCAGGAGGATCTTGATAAAGAAAAGGAGGATATACTACTCGGTTGTTTTGATGATGACAAGATGGAAGGTTGCTGTATGCTAAGTAAGGTAGATAAGGATAGTGTTAAGTTACGACAGATGGCAGTATTATCCGGCTTACAAGGCAAAGGCATTGGCCGGGCACTGATGGCATTTGCAGAGAATGTAGCAAGAGATGCAGGCTACCGGAAAATCACTATGCACGCAAGAAAAACAGCCACGGGCTTTTATGAAAGGCTGGGGTATAACATCACCGGCAATGAATTTGAAGAGGTTACCATTCCACACTATACAATGGAAAAGATGCTATAGGCTTATTTTATTTCTTCTCTATTTTTTGGTTAAGCAAACCCCTTAAGGCATGTTTCATATCCTCGCTCATCCCCTCCTTGGGTACGATAAAGAATGATTTGGCATCAAAGTACAGGTGAAAGTAATGAGGGCTTTCAAACCATTTATGAAAAGCAGTCCAGGGCCATTCCACAAACCCTTTACTATTATTCAGTTTTACAACATTGCTGTTAAATAAGATGGTAAAGCTATCCTTAAAGGTGGCTGAACGATTGTAGATATTGTAAGGCAGTACATACCATACTGATACCATCATCAACACCCATATACAGGTACCCAGTAAAAAAGGCTCCGGCCGTATTTTCTTACTGTAAAAAAATACAGCGGCCACTATTGCAAATACATTCACCAACACCATCATGATCCGTATTTCAGGCCGGGAAATAAAATGATATCGTAATGCCTGTATGGTTTTCTTCTTATCGTAACTAAAACTATGGTGCATATGATCTTTAATGGAACAAATGTAAAAGAAAAACCGCCCTGAAGAATCAGGGCGGTGTCGAATCTATATTTGATGAAGGTCGAGAAAACAATATTTACTAGCTACAGCCCATGCTGTTACCGCAATTCAGGCATTTGTAGCAGGTACCACTGCGAATGGTAATATGTCCGCAGGTATTGCAGGCCGGCGCATCACTTTGCATGTTTTTAGCTGCTGCATTTACCGCATCCAGGCCCGATGTTGCTTTTACCGTATTGGCAGAGCGGTGTAACCGGTGTGGTTGTGAAGCCGGGGTAGTATTGGGGGAGCCTGCTGCGGGTGTAGCCGGTGCCGTTATACGCACACTGCTCAATTCAGGCATAGTGGTATCATCCTCCAATCCCAGGTTACCGATTTCCGGTTTATCCAGCACATGCACCAGGTCTGTACGGTTCAGGTATTCGTATGCCAGTGAACGGAATACGAAATCTACCAGCGAAGTAGTTGTTTTAATATTTGGATGGTCAACCATACCGGCCGGCTCAAACTTGGTAAATACAAACTTCTCTACAAACTCTTCCAGGGGCACTCCATATTGCAAACCAACAGATACCGCAATAGCAAAACAGTTGATCAGGCTACGCAAAGTAGAACCCTCTTTGGCAAGGTCAATAAAGATCTCACCCAGTGTTCCATCACCATACTCACCCGTGCGCAGGAATAATACCTGCCCGTTGATCTTGGCTTTCTGTGTAAAGCCCCTGCGTTTGGCAGGTAACGATTTTCTTTCCACGATACGCGATAACTGGCGTTTTAAAGTAGTATCCGTACTTTCCTGCATCCTCCGTTGAACCTCTTCCAGCAACTCATCTACACTCAGCTTGCTCAGGTCAACAATATTGGATTGTGGCTGCTCTTCAACCACCTGGGTCTTGTCGCTCGCCACTTCTTCCTTGCTCTCTTCTGTTTTCTTTTTCTTATCTGATTTGTTGCTCAATGGCTGTGACAGTTTAGAACCATCGCGATACAATGCATTGGCTTTTAATCCGAGCTCCCAGCTCATTTTGTAACAATCGGCTATTTCTTCTACAGTAGCCTCGTGTGGCAGGTTGATGGTTTTTGAAATAGCGCCACTCAAAAAAGGCTGGCAGGCTGCCATCATACGGATATGACCATGTGCATGGATATATCTTTCACCTTTTTTACCGCATTTATTGGCACAATCAAATACTGACAGGTGCTCTTCTTTCAGGAAAGGAGCGCCTTCCACTGTCATGGTACCACATACATAATCATTGGCAGCATCGATCTGCTCTTCGGTAAAGCCCAATGCTTCCAGCAGGCTAAAGCTCCAATCGCTGTATTGCGCTTCGGTAAAACCAAGGCGTTGCATACAGGCATCACCCAGTGTAAACCGGTTGAAAATAAAACCTATTTCAAAAGCGCTTTTGGCTGCACCATTCAACTTAGCGATCTCTTCAGCCGTAAATCCTTTTTCACTCAGGGTTTGGGGATTGATAAATGGCGCTCCCTCAAAACTGGCAGCTCCTACTGCATATTTCTCAATAGCCTCGCTCTCTTTCTGTGAATAGCCCAATGTTTTTAACGCGTTGGGAACAGCTCCATTGATGATCTTGAAATAACCACCACCACTCAGTTTCTTAAATTTCACCAATGCAAAATCAGGTTCCACACCGGTAGTATCGCAATCCATTACCAGGCCAATGGTACCAGTAGGCGCAATAACCGTAGTTTGTGCATTGCGGTAACCATATTTTTCACCCAGTTGTACAGCCTCGTCCCATGCACGGGTAGCCGCCTTTAACAGGTTATCCGGGCAATACTTTGCTTTAATACCCTGTGGTTTTATTTCAAGACCCACATAAGCATCTTCTGCATCATAGGCAGCTGCACGGTGGTTACGCATTACGCGCAACATATCTTCTTTATTCTCTTCATATTTATCAAAGGCACCCAGTACCCTAGCCATTTCTGCAGATGTTTTATACGCAACACCCGTCATGATCGCGCTTACGGAACCCGCAATACCACGTGCTTCTTCGCTATCATAAGGAATACCACTGATCATCAAAATGGTGCCCAGGTTAGCAAAACCAAGTCCCAGTGTTCTGTAATCAAAGCTCAGTTGTGCTACTTCTTTAGAAGGGAACTGCGCCATCAGTACAGATATTTCCAGTACTACTGTCCAAAGGCGGCTGATGTATTCCAGCCCTTCTACATCAATCGTGTTATTTTCTTCATTAAAGAATTTACGCAGGTTGATGGAAGCCAGGTTACAGGCTGTATTATCCAGGAACATATACTCACTGCAGGGGTTAGAAGCATTGATGCGTCCACCCTGCGGGCAGGTATGCCATTCATTGATGGTAGTATCGTATTGGGTTCCGGGATCTGCACAACGCCATGCGGCATAAGAGATCTGGTTCCATACTTCGCGGGCTGGTACTTTTTTCATTACCCTGCCATCTGTTCTCGCTTTTAATTCCCAATCACCATCTTCTTCTAGTGTTTTAAAGAAGCTGTTGGGGATACGGATAGAGTTATTAGAGTTCTGGCCGGAAACCGTAGCATAGGCCTCTCCCTCGTAGCTGTTATCGTAACCGGCAGCTACCAGTGCACCTACTTTCTTCTCCTCTTCTACTTTCCAGTTGATAAAATCCAATACTTCCGGGTGGTCAAGGTCCAAACACACCATCTTGGCAGCACGACGGGTAGTTCCGCCACTTTTTATGGCGCCCGCTGCGCGGTCGCCGATCTTCAGGAAGCTCATCAATCCACTGGAAGTACCTCCCCCGCTCAGTTTCTCCCCGTTTCCGCGGATAGTAGAATAGTTAGTACCTACCCCACTACCATATTTGAATATTCTTGCCTCGCGTACCCAAAGGTCCATAATACCACCATCGTTCACCAGGTCGTCACTTACACTAAGGATAAAACAGGCATGAGGCTGTGGACGCTCATAGGCACTCGTGGAATTTTTCAGCTTTTTGTCTTTAGGGTCTACATAATAGTGACCCTGTGGCTTACCGGTAATACCATAGCTTTCATGCAGGCCGGTATTAAACCATTGTGGTGAGTTAGGTACGCAGGACTGGTTTAAGATACTATACACCAGCTCTTCGTAAAATACCTGTGCATCCTTTTTAGACGCAAAATAGCCATACCGTTCTCCCCATACCCTCCAGCAATTGGCCATACGATGCGCCACTTGTTTCACACTGGTTTCCCTGCCAATCGAACCGTCTGGCTGAGGCACCCCGGCTTTACGGAAATATTTTTGCGCCAGGATATCTGTCGCAATCTGGCTCCAATGTTTTGGAACCTCCACATTGTTCATCTCAAATACTTTTTCGCCGTTTGGGTTTTTGATTACGCTATCACGGTAATCGTACTCAAACATGTCAAGCGGACTTACTTCATCCCGGGTGAAGCGTCGGCTAAATTGTAAGCCTTTGGTGGTGGTAGATTGGCTAGGCATAATACGGTTACATTTATTAAATTAACATTGGGCGGGATATTGGGTTGAGCCAGATTAACTTTTTGTTAAGCGGTTAACGAAAATATTTTTAGTATGTTGAAATTCAAGGGCAGAAATGTCAACAGATGTGGATAAGGACTGTGTATTTTTTCACACTGCAACGCCACATTGCATTTGCTGAAATGTCCACAGCAAACGCACAAAATGTGTGCAAAAAACCGGTCGCCATTCGCAATATTTTTTGTATAACCGGTAAGCAAACAGGAGAAGAGAAAGTATGTTTAAACATAGATGCGTGATTAATACAGGAGAGTAAAAATCAAGTTCTATATTGCGACAGGTAAGATAGTCGTATAGATACTTCAAACTTCATTGTATACACATGCAGCGTTACAGCATAAGGCATTATCTTTGAGAGGAGAAGGAGTTGAAAATAAACACATTAAAGAAAAAACTTTTTTGCATTTTTGCAACACACCTACAATCCATTGCATGAAGCAAGTTTTATATGACCAGTTTGTAGAAAGGAAGAAGCAAGGCAGGAAATCTTTTACTGTGCTGATTGACCCCGATAAGGTTGATACGGCCACTATTGAACAATTGACGAATTTAGGTGTAGAGGCAAAAGTGGATTATTTCTTTGTGGGTGGCAGCCTGGTAATTTCCAATCACCTGGATGATTGCATCCAGCAGATAAAGACCTCCTGTAACATACCGGTGGTTTTATTCCCGGGTTCTCCCTCACAGGTAAGCCGTTATGCGGATGCATTATTGTATCTCTCCTTAATATCCGGCCGCAATCCTGAGTTATTAATTGGCCAGCATGTGGTAAGTGCCCCTTTTGTTAAAAAAAGTGGCCTGGAGATCATGCCTACCGGTTATATGGTGATCGATGGTGGCGCCCCCACTACGGTTTCCTATATCTCCAATGCAGCGCCTATACCAGCAGATAAGAATGATATTGCGATGTGTACAGCCATGGCCGGCGAAATGCTGGGCATGAAACTGATCTATATGGATGCGGGCAGTGGTGCCAAAAGGCCTATTACAGAACACATGATCGAAAAAGTAGCCCGCCATATTGAAGCCCCCCTCATTATTGGTGGTGGTATTACAGACCCCGAAAAAGCCTACCGCAACTGTAAAGCAGGCGCCGATGTGATCGTGGTTGGCAATGCCATTGAAAAAGACCCTTCCTTAATCAAAGAAATGGCCGCTGCGGTACACAGTGTACCCACCAGTGTTTCCATTTAACCATATTCCATACAGGAAAAAGGGACCGCTAAGCGGTCCCTTTTTTATTGCCCATACCCTACCCCTCACCTGGATCTCCCCTGCTCCCAACCTTCCTGTTGGCTTATTCGGGGATAAACTCCATATAATCCGGAGTTAAAGGGTAGATAAAGCGCCTCTTTAAAGAGGCGCTTTATCTACCCTTTATATGCGCTTTATCTGCCCTTTATCCCCCTCTCATTCCACAATCAATGGCGAAGCCGGGCTGGCCCTGGCCCGGTAAAAAGAAAAGCAGGCATTGGGTAATGCCTGCTTTGGTATAAAGTAAATGTTTTGCCAGGAGGTGCTGAAACCAGTTCAGCATGACGTTCAATTATCTTAAATCGGCAGTATTGACCCTCGTGGGAGTCTCTTTACCGCTGATGATGCCCCTGGAGCTTAAAGCGATCGATTTAACGATCATGGCCATATTGTCCATATCCAGGGTACCGATCTCATCACTAGGTTTGTGATAATTGGGTTCACTGTCCATTTTTGAGGTGGATATTGTATGGGCAGGCACTCCCAGGCGGGCAAGCGTAGCATTGTCCGACCGGTAGAATAAGTTTTGTGTAGTATAGGGATCAGGATAAAAAGTAAACCCTGTTCCCTGCAGGTTATCCTGTAATATCTTACCCATATCCGTTTTTTCGTATCCTGTAATATAGGCGGAGTTCCTGCCCCATTTGCTTTCCGTACCGATCATTTCAATATTGAACATGGCCATTACTTCGTTTGCATTGAATTGCCGGGAGAAATACTGGGAGCCAGGTCGATCAAAATTTCCACATTGGCTGCAGTAGTGTCTGTAACTTTCTTGATCTTGATCTTACCCTGGTCATTGGCCTTCACAATTGAGTCCATCAGCTGCGATGTCGTTACTCCATAAGGGACCGAACGAATAGCCAGTGATCGTTTATCCAGTTCTTCTATCTGGGCTCTAACTTTTACTTTACCGCCGCGTTTTCCCTGGTTATAATCGGTAACGTCGATCATGCCGCCTGTCATGAAATCGGGGAATAGTTCAAATTTCTTTCCTCTCAGGTATTTAATGGCTGCTTCGAT
>Ga0207739_1000117_pt1 | contig 9890 bp, 12 predicted proteins | sample LuqExpMetageno15_FD_187773 | JGI IMG/M metagenome (GOLD analysis project Ga0207739, IMG submission 187773) | Tropical forest soil microbial communities from Luquillo Experimental Forest, Puerto Rico - Sample 15 (SPAdes) | ecosystem: Environmental > Terrestrial > Soil > Tropical forest ... | reverse complement strand
TACTTATCCAGGTACTCCATACATTGCTGGATGGCCATATGGTGGGAATGCACTTCCTTCACCTGGTCCAGCGTAACACCCGGGTTTACCAGCAGGTGCTGTTTAATAGGCAGGTATACCTCACCGGTTATTGTTAACCCGCTCTTCTCCAATAAAGTATAATTAGGCAGGATACTGCCTGCAATGGAGTTTTCTATCGCCATCATCCCCCCATTGCTCTCCTTTTTATTGGCAGCTATTTTTACTACCTCCCTAAAAGTAGCGCAGCATATTACGGGTACCTGCTTGCCAAAGTACTGTTGCGCCGCTACCTGGTGAAAACTGCCTTCATACCCCTGTATAGCAATGCCTTCCTGTAAAGTGACTGACGATCTGTTACTGCTGTTCTCCATGTTTTCAGTTTTGTTCTCCCGGGGGAGATACAAATAAAAATCCCGGCCTTTTGAGCCGGGATGGTATATTTTGTTTTTGTTATCGCTTTAAGCTTTTACAAATACATCCCGGCTACTTGTGGTAAAGTAGTAAAAGGAAAAGTAATAGAATGTATTTGCAATTGTTTGTTTCATGACGAGCCAAAAGTAATAAGGAAAATTTATTACACAAATATTTTTTTAAGATGTTGGAATGTGTTGTGATGAATGGTAAAGCGAAGGCTTCCCGTTTCATCCTTCAATTTTTCGGCTTCGCCCCATATTTTAGTTGCCTGTAACAAGGTTCTGCTGAACTTTACACGATGCAGTCATCTACAGAAAAGAAGCTGATCCTTTATACTGCGCTTTTTACGGCATTGCTCCTTAACGTATTCAAGCTAAGTGTGCTAATACGCAATAATGGGCTGCTGGCGCAGTATTGGCGCTTTAATGGATATGAGCTGCTATTTGAGTTTGTCTGGAATTTCCTGTTTTGCCTGGCATTGGTGTATATGAACCTGCGCATTGTTGATACAGTATCAAAGCGCTCTTTTCAAATATTGCTTCTCATTATTTGCAATCTTTTCCTCACGGGGTTTGCCAACCGGGTAGGTATCCGCATACAACGATCTATTTTCCTGAATGATATGCCCGATAGGATACTACGTTTGGGGCATGGCATACGCATGTTGTCAAGCCTGGTGCTGATGGGTATTCTCGCAAAAGTGATCCTGTTATTGCGGGAGAAACAGGCAAAGGATATTGCGCACGAACAATTACGTAATGCTTACCTGAATGCACAGCTGGAATTGTTAAAAGAAGAATTAAACCCGCATTTCTTTTTCAATGCCCTTAGCAGCCTCTCTGCGATTGTAAGAGAAGATCCCAAACAGGCACAGGTCTATATCAATCACCTCTCTAAAATATTCCGCCATTCCCTGCATCGCAATGAGCAACACCTGATACCATTGCGCGATGAGCTTACGGCCTTTCATTCTTATACAGCCCTGCTAAAGATGCGGCTGGAAGATGGCCTGCAGGTAAACATACAGGTTCCCCCTGAATACATGGAATACAAGCTGCCTTATATGAGCCTGCAGCCTTTACTGGAAAATGCTACCAAACACAATGCAGCATCCCCAGAAAGACCCTTACAGGTGTCTATCAGCGTAGCTGGCGATACATTGATCGTAGAGAATAACCTGCAACCGGTACATCTTGATATAGAAAGTACCGGCATAGGACTGGTAAACCTGGATGAGCGTTTTAGAATATTGTTACACAAAAATATTGACATACAAAAAACAGCTACCACCTTTATCGTAAAACTACCATTACAATCCCTATGAATATTCGTGTAGCCATTATTGAAGACGAACCCGCTACCGCGCGCCACCTGCGCTACCTGTTACAGGAAATAGAGCCGGGTATAGAAGTGCTGGCCACCCTGAACAGTGTGGCCACTGCCACTGCCTGGCTGCAAGCCAATAAAGGCGCATACCAATTGCTCTTTATGGATATCCGGTTGATAGATGGTACCTCTTTTGATCTTTTTGAAAAAGTAGCGATTGATACGCCTGTAATATTCGTTACTGCATACGATGAGTATGCGCTAAAGGCATTTAAAGCCAATGGTATTGATTATGTATTAAAACCGTTTGATGAAACAGAACTGGCTGGTGCAATCAATAAATTTACCAGCCGCTACCAGCAAACGGCTGCACCGGCTGCACCTGAATTGCAACAGGTGTTACAATACCTCAAAGCACAATCGGGTTTTAAGAAATCGTTCCTTGTACACTTTCGTGATAAACTGATACCCTTACAGGTTACGGATGTGCAATGGTTTTATACACAAAATGAAACTGTACAGGCGGCTACCGCATCCGGGCAATTGTATACCATTGAGGATACATTGGAAAAATTACAGACTGCCCTGGACCCTAACCGGTTCTTTAGAGCCAACAGGCAATTCATTATTAACCGCGATGCCGTACAGGAGATCAACTTCTATTTTACAGGCCGCCTGCTGGTGAAAGTAAATCCTGTACCCAAAGAGAATATCCTTATCAGTAAAGCCCGTGTGGGCGATTTTAAAGAATGGATGAGCCGGTAATCTCATCCGCTTCTTTTACAGCTTCACCTGTTATACACTTTTCCTGTGCGATAAATTGTACCAACTTTATGGAAAAGGAAAGAAATGATAAAACACTATCTGGCACAGCACAGTCGGTTAGCATCGGCACCTTACAGGGGTAGTGTGCTGCTGGTATTGGTGTTACTCATTGTTCTGGAAATACTATGGAGCTGGCGCAATGATAAGAAGGCGTACCAGCTACAGGAAACCTTCACCAATATTGTAATACTGGCAGGCTTCCAGTTATCTAAATTCCTGTTTGCTGGTTACCAGTTGTTTATATTAGGTGCTGCAACAAAAATCAGCCCTTTTGCCCTTCCCCACAAACCATGGGTGTTCCTGGTTACGTTTATTTCAGCAGACTTTATTTATTACTGGTTTCACCGTATATCACATAGCTGGTTACCCTTATGGGCATTTCACCACGTTCACCATTCAAGTCCGCGTATGAATCTAACCGCTGCATACCGGCTTAACTGGTTTTCGGCATTGATCAGTCCATTATTCTTTGTACCACTGGCTTTATTGGGGTTACCGGCAGATTTTATTGTAGTATCCTATGCATTAAACCTCTTGTACCAGTTTTTCCTGCATACAGAAGTAATACATAGCATGGGCGTATTGGAAGGTATTATTGATACGCCTTCCGCCCACCGGGTACACCATGGCAGTAATGCATTGTACCTGGATAAGAATTTTGGGGGCGTGTTTATGTGGTGGGACCGGTTGTTTCATACCTATCAGCCTGAAACAGAGAAAGTTCAATATGGCATACCTGGTAATATGATCACTTATAACCCATTTAAGCTCGTATTCCAGGGGTTTGCAGAATTATTTAACGCAGTAAAACACAAACGACGGTTCACCCCTTGATTTATCCGTTTCACCCTTTAAACGACTATTTTACCACTCATCACCTATCAATATCCATATAAATCCAAATCCAATCATCTAACAAAATCAACAATTATGACAACGAAAACAAACACCGCCAAATTATTTACCGTTATGCTGTTCGTAGTAGCAGCGAGTGTGGTAACCATTGTTACATCGTGCAAAAAAAGCAGTGATACTGCCAGTAGTGATGTAGTAACCGAGCAGGCAGCCGTAGATGCCGTTACCGAAGCAGTTGTACCCACCAGTTCCGGCTTTGTAGATCAGGGCGCTACCGCTACTGTAATCGTAAACGGTGGTGCCACCTGTGGTAAGTCATTTGACTCTTCTATCACGAGAAGCAGTGCTGCCGGGGCTGCTATTACTTATACCGCCTCTTTGAAATGGGGTTGGACGTTAAGCTGCTCAACACCCGCTACATTTTCTTTCAACTTTGCCGGTAAGATGGTATATGATGCACCCCGCATCTCTTCTGCAGACAGCAGTGTAGGCTCTTTTACTGTAACAGGCCTTACCTCTTCTGCCTATACTTTTAATGCCAATTATGTTCGAAAGGGTTCACAGGTATCTAAAGTAGGTTATGGCAGGTCATTTAGCAGTACCATTACCATTACAGCTACCAACCTCGTAATAGACAAAGCAACACAATTGGTACTGAGTGGTAATGCCACTGTAACCGTTACAGGTGCATCCAGTACCGGTAAAACATTCAGCTATAATGGTACCATTACCTTTACCGGTAACAAAACAGCTACTATCACTATTGCCAACGGTTCTACTTATACCATTAGCTGGTAAAACAAATCACATTTATGCATATCCTATCCATCTATCCTATCAGACGGCGTGTATTAGTAGCTGTATTATTCATATGCGGTATCAATAATGCTGGTTTTACACAACGGGGGAAACTGATACAGAACATGATGGAAAGGAGACTGGATAATGAAGCTGCCCCTAACACAGGCCCGGCACCAGATTATGCCAACCTGTATTACTGGGCAGCTTCTCCTTTTAAACACGATTGTAGTGACAGCATCCCTTCCTTTTTAAAAGACGAAGAGCGGGATAGCCTGGCGGATGTTTTCTTTATCCATCCCACTACTTTTATTACCATGCAAAAAGCGGCATGGAATGCCGATCTAAGCGATACAGCCCTTAACAGGGATACTGATCTTCGCCCCATACTCTACCAGGCTTCTGTGTTTAATGGTAGTTGCCGTGTGTTTGCACCCAGATACCGGCAGGCCAACCTGAAAGCCTTCCTGGTGCGTGAAACACCCCGGGCCAAAGAAGCTTTTGATGTGGCTTACAACGATATCAGGAATGCATTTCAATATTATCTTGATCATGATAACCATGGGCGGCCTATTGTTATTGCCTCTCATAGCCAGGGCAGTTATATGGCCATTCGTTTGTTACAGGAATTCTTTGATGGCAAGCCTTTACAGCAACAACTGGTATGCGCCTATGTGATCGGCTACCAAATAGAAAAGAATGCTTTTAAAACCCTCCCCTGGGGCAACAGCCCTTATACCACCGGTTGCGTGGTAGGATGGCGTAGCTTTCAGAAACAGGACATTCCCTATAATATACAGGCAGAGAATGGCAATTCATTATGCACCAATCCCCTCACCTGGACCAGCGCCACCGCTGAAGCACCCAAAGAACTAAACAAAGGCAGTATGACCGGCTTTAATACCATCAGAACACCGGGTGTTGCCACCAGCATCGACCCCCAGGCCAGTATATTATGGGTAACGCTGCCTGATGATATTGATAGTAAGATAAAACAAATGAAGAACCTCCACGTGCTCGATTACAACCTCTTCTGGATGAATATCCGTAAAAACGTACAGCAAAGAATAACGGCATACCTGGCTACACACCCAAAAGCTTAAGTACGAAATACCATGTACGAAGTACAAAACGCTACGCATAACTTACAACCTATCACTTATAACCTACAACTTCTTATTACTTATCACGTACAACGTATAACGTACCACTTTCTCCTTACATTCGTAGTAAAATGTTTGCAGTATGAAGGTGAACACTATGGGCGAAATGATGATGAACGGAGAAACCCCCGATATTTTGTTCTGGGTAGGCTGTGCCGGCAGTTTTGATGTAAGGGCCCAAAAAATAACCAAAGCATTTGCTACCATTCTTGAGAAAACAGGCATCAAATATGCCATACTGGGTAAGGAAGAAGCCTGTACCGGCGATCCCGCACGGCGTGCAGGCAATGAATTTCTTTTCCAGATGATGGCCTACCAGAATATACAGGTGTTAAACGGCTACGGCATTAAAAAGATCGTAACCACCTGCCCCCACTGTTTCAATACACTCAAAAACGAATACCCTGAATTAGGGGGTGAGTACGAAGTGATTCACCATACCACGCTTTTACAACAACTAATCGATGAGGGTAAAATACAGTTACAGGGTGGCGGCAGTTTTAAAGGCAAAAAGATCTCCTACCACGATAGTTGTTATTTAGGACGCGCCAACAATATTTATGAAGCTCCCCGCAAAGTACTGGAAGCACTGGATGCAGAGCTGGTAGAAATGAAACGTTGCCGTACCAAGGGGCTTTGTTGTGGCGCCGGGGGTGCGCAGATGTTTAAAGAAGATGAACCGGGTAATAAACGCATTAACATAGAGCGTACGGATGAAGCCCTGGAAACAGGCGCCGCCATAGTAGCTTCTGCCTGTCCTTTTTGTAATACCATGATGAGCGATGGTGTTAAAAACCGCGAAAAGGAAACAGCAGTTCAGGTACTGGATATTGCCGAACTGGTAGCTGCCTCTATGGCATAAATTTTATCCTGATCATCCCCCTTATTATCGTTATGAAAATAAAGATCCATTACAAAAAACTGCTCCTGATCATCGCCATTGTAGTACCCGCGCTTTTATTATGCGATATAGTGCTGGATACGTTAAAACACAAGCTGGACTGGGGCGAAGTATTTGGCTTCATGAATATTCTTCAAAAGTTTGCCTGTGCGCTAATACTGGGCTATTTTTTAGCCACTTCCAAAAAAACCAGGGAGCAGCAGCCCAATACCTGATCGCTCACAATCTGCTATCTGTATTATCTTTGCAGCATGAGTTTCGAATTTCAACATTTGCTCCCCGGGCATTTCCACCCCTCCTCCAAAGTATGGATCTATCAAAGCAGCCGCCTTTTTACCATGAGCGAAGCCTTTGAGATAGAAGACATGTTAACCCAGTTTACCAGTGAGTGGAAAAGCCATGGTACACCTGTAAAAGGATATGCCAATCTATTTTACGGGCAGTTTATTGTACTAATGGCCGATGAAACAGCCGCCGGTGTAAGCGGTTGCAGTACAGATAGCAGTGTGCACCTCATCAAGGCAATAGAACAACGGTTCCAGGTAGATATGTTCAACCGTCAGAACCTTGCTTTTATGGTAAAAGAGAAAGTACAGTTATTACCCCTGGCACAATTGAACTATGCCATCAACAATGGCTTTATTACGCCGGATACTTTGTATTTCAATAACCTGGTAGCCACCAAACAGGCATTGATTGATAACTGGCTGGTACCTGCCAAAGAAAGCTGGTTAGCCAAAAAGATCGTTACTTCCCAAACTGCTTAATATGCGATTCAAATACCTTACTCCCATGCTTTGGACGAGTGATCTCAAAGCAACAGTAGAGTTTTACCGTTCTGTTCTTGGCTTTGAGCTGGATCAGTTTAATGAAAAATGGGGATGGTGCCATATGCACCGCGATTCAGTGAACCTGATGTTTGCCGTACCCAACGAACACGAACACTACGAAAAGCCACATGCCACCGCCACCTTTTATGTGTATATAGATGAGGTAGATGAAATATGGGAACAGTTAAAAGATACCGTAGAGATCTTTTACCCTATTGATAATTTCGAGCACAATATGCGGGAGTTTGCCATCAAGGATAACAATGGCTATGTACTACAATTCGGGCGGGAATTAAAAGCAGGCGAAACCATTAGCGAAGAAACAGAATAAACATCTTTCCACAGCATAATATCATTCATCATGTACACAGTGTACGGTATACCCAATTGCAATACAGTTAAAAAAGCATTGGACTGGTTACAGCTCAATGAAGTGGCTTATGAATTCCACGACTACAAAAAGAAGGGTATTACCGCTGGTAAACTAAAGGGTTGGGGTAAACAGGTAGGTTGGGAGAACCTGTTGAATAAAAGAGGTACCACCTGGAAACAACTCGATCCTGCCATACAATTAACTATCACCAGTGAGGAAAAGGCGATTGACCTGATGATAGAAAAAACCAGCATCATCAAACGGCCTTTAATAGAAAAAGGCGAAGTTGTAATAGCCCTGGGCTTTGATGAAGAAGCTTATGAAAAAGCCTTTTCCTGATAATTTCTTTCTATAAAAAAGCCGGTCAAACTTTCCGGTAAAGGAAAAGCCGCCGGCTGTTGAAGGTCTCAGTGTTACTTACTATTACTATGGCTTCTTTATTCTTAGCTATTTACTTTATATACCTTACTGTTTTCCATACATTACGATAGAAGCCTTTTCAATAGTTGCCTGCGATAAATAAAATCCTACCAAAGCAGGTGTTGTATTCTTATCAAGATCCAGTTTTGTTTTTAAGGCAAATACCGTAATCAGGTATTCATGTGGTGCACCGGGAGGGGGGCATGGGCCTACATAACCAGGTTTACCCGCATCGGTATTGCTTTGCACGCTTCCCTGGGGAGCGATCATTTTGGTAACATCACCCGCACCGCTTTTTAATTCAGTAACATTGGCCGGGATATTAAATACTACCCAATGCCAAAAGCCACTGCCGGTAGGCGCATCCTTATCGTACATGGTTACGGCAAATGCCTGCGTTCCCTTGGGTGCATTCTCCCAGGACAGTTCAGGGGAAATGTTTTCGCCGGAACAACCAAATGCGTTGGCGAATTGCTTCATAGTAGCCTGCCCGCCAATCTCGTTACTTTTTAATGTGAATGTCTGGGCCATCAGCAGGTTGCCCAGTAACAGCATAGCCGCTGCCAGTGTAATGGTCTTTTTCATTTTACAATGTTTTTGAGTAATGCCGCAAAACTATATCCATATCCATGGGGTATGTTAGGGGCCGCCGTTCAAAAACTATTGTAAAACGTCCATTTTTTGCAGCTGGAAGGCCCTGGGTGTAAGGCCAAATGTTTGCTTGAATGATTGTATAAAGCTGGATAGGTTCTCATACCCCACCTGGTGGTATACCTCACTGGGTTTGGCATTGTGGTATTGCAACAAATGAGCAGCCATCTCCATTCTTCGCTGCAGGATCCACTTATTGGGTGAAGTGCCATAGATCTTTGTAAACCGTCGTTTAAAGGTAGACAGGCTTGTATTACACAGGAAGGCCAGCTCTTCAACCGTAATATGCCTGGCGATATTGGTTTCTACCGCTTTCCTGATCTCAAAATCCTCCATCCCGTTTTTTTGCATGGAACGGAATAACAACAATGCCCCCGGGTAATGTTCCACCAGGTGCAATAACAGCTCTTCAAATTTTAATGATTGCATCTCTGCAGACACCTGTATACCCTCCTTGAATACCAGGGACAGGGAAGTGATATAATTATTGATAAAAGCATCTTTTTCAAAAACAAGAAAAGGCCTGGTAGCTGTTTTTTCGGTAGCAGCCACCCTACTGATCAGGTCGGCATATTTTAACTGGAACCTGGTGAGCGCTTCATTACTAAAAAAGACCAGGAAACTACTAAAATGCCCCTGCCGGGAGATCTTTTCTGTTGTTAAACAATTGCCGGCTGAAAGCAGCAGGAAACGATCATCCGCTACCCGTGTAATCTCTGTTGCAGCATGAATGATCTTTTCCCCCGATACCAACAGGTTGATCATGTTCCTGCGAAAGATCACTTTGCTGTTAACCGTATTGTTTACAGACCGGTAATTATGGATAAAGACATCCCCCTCAGCATCCGGGAATAAGTCGTTGGGTAAGTTATAAAGCGTAGTCATGGATTACAAATTCACTACAAGTCTACGAAATCCGAAACACTATCAACCTGTTACAAAAAAGACTATTTTAGAAACCAGTTATTTCATTCAACCCATTGATCCATCATCATGACGGTAAATAAATTCCTGTTATCCTTTACGTTCTTCCTAATCGTATCCTTCTGCGAAACAGCGCAACAGGCAGATAACCAGATTTTATGGGTAAATAATACCAGGCTTACCTGGGATGATTTTAAAGGTAACTACGACACCGTTGTTTATAACAGGCAGTTCGCCGCCAATACCCATTGGTCGTTACGGTATAAATACAAGATTTCGCCACAAACCGGTCTTAACATAGACGTGTTTGCCTATTTTATTCCCAATGCTTCCTGGGTAAAGGATGAGAGTAAAAAGAAAGATGCCCTGTTACGGCATGAACAATTGCA
>Ga0207739_1000116_pt1 | contig 9892 bp, 7 predicted proteins | sample LuqExpMetageno15_FD_187773 | JGI IMG/M metagenome (GOLD analysis project Ga0207739, IMG submission 187773) | Tropical forest soil microbial communities from Luquillo Experimental Forest, Puerto Rico - Sample 15 (SPAdes) | ecosystem: Environmental > Terrestrial > Soil > Tropical forest ... | reverse complement strand
TGCTGCTGGCCACCTGCGCCAGCCTCAATTACCTGTGGTGGTAGTGTCCTTTATCGCGCCCGAACACGAGGAGCACGCCCCGTAGAGCGTCTCACCATAAACTCCACGTCGATAGAGACAGACATGCCACGGCGCGTAATATTGTCCCGCAGACGACCCAATACCTGAATGCAAGCCTGAGAAGCCTCACGTGCTGGGATGCGCACGGTGGTCAGTTGCGGAGACACCGCGCCCCCCATCTGTATCCCATCAAAGCCGACAACCGACATATCGCCGGGCACCGAAATTCCGCGTTCGTGCAGAGCCCGCAGCGCTCCGAATGCAGTTAGATCGTTGACTGTGAGCACCGCCGTTGGCCTGCGTGCAGCGTCCAGCAGCGACACCATTGCTGCTTCGCCCCCATCCACCCGGTAGTCGCCTTCTCGAATCAACTCCGGATAGTAAGTGAGTCCGAAATGTTCAAGCGCCTTCTGAAATGCCGCAAGACGAATCTCCGACGTGCGAATACCTTTTGTGCCGCCCAGAAATCCCATGCGCCTGTGCCCAAGTCCATAGAGATACTCAACCGCCTGCAGGTATCCGCCTTCAAAATTGAAGGACACGTCGCCGGTGCCCGGCTGCACCCGCCGGCGGTCCAGAGTTACGATCGGGATCCTGCGCTCAAACAGCGGCTCCACCGCACGCGTCTCATACTCGGACCCCATCAACACCACGCCATCCACCTGGCGCATCAGCATGCGACGTACTGAAGTCAGCAGTTTGGCCTCGTTCGACTGCGTGGTTGCCAGCAAAAGTTCGTGCTCGTTCTCAACCAGCACCTGCTCAAACGCCAGCAGAAACTCAGGAAAGAAAGGATTCACCAGATCCGGCACAATCAGCCCAAACGTGTTGCTGCGTCCATACTTCAGCGTGGTCGCAATTGGATTAGGGATGTAGTTCAGTTCTTTCAGAATGCGCCGCACGCGCTCGGCCGTCTCCGGCTTCACAGCAGACGAGCCATTGATCACACGGGAGATGGTCGCGCTGGATACTCCGGCGCGCTCGGCTACGGCTCGCATGTTGAGCGCAGTCTTCTCTACCCTGTGTTTCATGAGGCCACGCGAAGATTCTACAGCACCATCGAGCTTATTGATGAGTTAGTCCGAAATTACGATAAAGGGCTCGACGCTTCCGGCACTATCTGCCTTGAAATGGAACACCCGCCTGCCGGGATATCTCTCCAATAGAACGTTTACTCTACCGGACGCCAGGGCGGGCTCCCTGCTGTTTCGCACGCTCCATCCGCAATTTTCTCGAACCCGTTACGCCTATCCATACCCGCTGACTCAGTAGGTCGCCCGCCCGCCGCTCAAGTCGAACGCGGCACCTGTCGTGAACGAGTTCTCTTCTGAAACCAGCCATGCCACCATCGCCGCAATCTCTTCAACCTCCACGAAGCGCTTCCGTGGAATGCGCGAAAGCATGAAGTCGATGTGCTGCTGTGTCATTTGCTCAAAAAGGCGCGTCTTCGCCACAGCTGGAGTAATGCAATTCACGGCAATATTCTTCTCGGCCGTTTCCTTGCCAAGCGACTTGGTGAGCGCGATAACGCCAGCTTTCGAAGCGCTGTAAGCGGACGCGTTCGGATTGCCTTCCTTACCTGCAATCGACGCCACGTTCACAATGCGCCCGTACCCTTGCTCGAGCATATGTGGAACCACCGCACGGCAGCAGTTGTAGACGCCAAGAAGGTTGATCTCAATGACCTGCTTCCAGGCATCCACGGGATACTCCCACGTGGTTAGGTTCGGCCCCGCAATGCCTGCGTTAGCAACCAGAATGTCGATCTTGCCAAAGGCTGCAATGGATGCACTCACTCCGCTTTCTATGCTGGCCAGATCGGTAACATCCACAACACTCGCCAGTGCGCGTACTCCCACGCCAAGCTGCTCCACAGTCGTCGCAAGCAGCGGTTCATCGCGATCCCAAAGCGCCACAGTTGCGCCTGACGCAAGCAGCCGCCTCGTGATTGCGAGACCGATGCCCTGTGCTGCTCCGGTAACAATCGCATGTCTGCCGGTAAGATCAATCTGATTCATAAAACTCCTGTTCGAGCCGTGCTAATCGCCCCATGTTGTATGCGAGAACGAAGTATACTCGGCGCAATCATCATATGTATACTCTATGCCGTGAAAGATGCACCATTAAGATTGCGTCCGACGGAGCAGCGCATGAGCCTGCACAGCGCCGTCGCTCTTCGCCTTGGCGGGCTCATCGCGCAGGGCAAACTTGCCCCTGGTTTGATCCTCCCGAATGAAGCTACTCTAGGCGCTGAATTCGGCGTCAGCCGAACCGCTCTGCGCGAAGCGATTAAGGTGCTCGCCTCAAAAGGGCTCGTCGATGTTCGGCGAAAGACCGGCACGCGAATCACAGAGCACGCGCGCTGGAACATGCTCGACCCAGAAGTCCTTAACTGGATGTTCTCGCGCGGCGGCATTCCGGCAGGTCTGGCCGATCTAATGGAAGTGAGAATGCTTGTAGAGCCAGCGGCCGCACGCATGGCCGCCATGCGCGCAAGTGCCGAAGACATCAATGAGATTCGCAACTCTCTGACGCAAATGGAGTCCGCGACTGGGAGCCTCCGCTCCTCAGTTGACGCCGACCTCCGTTTTCACATGGCCGTGCTGCAGGCAACGCATAACATGTTCATGCGGCCATTTGGAGCGCTTATCCAGGCAGCACTGCGCGGAAGCTTCCGCTTGACAAGCAGCAACACCGATCTCTACCGTCGTACCCTTCCGCTGCATCGCAAGGTGCTGCATGCCATTGAAACAGGAGGCACTCATAGAGCGCAGACCGCCATGCAGGCTGTGCTGTCTCAGACCCTGCATGACATCGAGGTGCAATCCGAGGCGCTAAGTGCCAAGCGCGATGCAACAAAGACCAGACGCACACCAAAGAGGAACAACTAAATGCCCGATGAGAAGAAGACCTACCGCTCTGCCGAATGGTTCGGGGGACACGACAAAGACAGCTTCATCCACCGCGGGTGGATGCGGAATCAAGGCTTCCCGTCGCATGTCTTCGATGGGCGTCCGGTGATCGGCATCTGCAACACCTGGTCAGAGCTCACGCCGTGCAATGCACATCTGCGCGGCATCGCCGAACACGTTAAGCGCGGCGTGTGGGAGATGGGAGGTTTCCCTGTCGAGTTTCCCGTCACGTCCACCGGCGAAACCACCATGAAGCCCACCGCCATGCTGTTTCGCAATCTTGTAAGCATGGATGTCGAAGAGAGCATTCGCGCAAACCCAATCGACGGCGTGGTGCTGCTCTGCGGCTGCGATAAGACCACCGTCTCGTTGGTGATGGGCGCTGCGAGCTGCGATCTGCCCACCATCGTGATCTCAGGCGGCCCCATGCTGAATGGAAAGTATCGCGGCAGCGATATCGGATCCGGTACGCACGTATGGCGCTTTAGCGAAGAGCTAAAGGCCGGGACCATGACGCAAGCCGAGTTCAGCGATGCAGAGGCCTGCATGTCGCGCTCTGCGGGTTCGTGCATGACGATGGGGACAGCATCAACGCTAGCCTCCATGGTCGAAGCTCTCGGAATAGCTCTGCCGCAGAACGCCGCGATCCCCGCCGTCGATGCACGACGCGGCGTACTAGCTCACATGACCGGGCGGCGCATCGTCGAGATGGTGCGCGAAGATCTGCGGCTCTCGAAGATTCTCACGCGCGAGGCATTCGAGAACGCAATCCGTGTGAACGGCGCGATTGGCGGCTCGACCAATGCGGTTATTCACTTACTCGCTATCGCCGGTCGAATCGAAGTCCCACTTACTCTTGACGACTGGGATCGCCTGGGACACAGCGTTCCGACGCTCGTTGACCTCATGCCCTCAGGGCGCTTCCTGATGGAGGACTTCTACTACGCGGGCGGCCTGCCGGCGGTGATACGAGCACTAGACGAAAGAGGCCTGATCCACTCAAACGCACTTACAGTTACAGGCTCGTCGATTGCCGAGAATGTAAGGGATGCGCCTGTGTGGAATCCAGAAGTAATTCGATCATTCGAGAAACCGCTGGTCGAGCATGGTGGAATTGCCGTGCTCCGCGGCAACCTCGCTCCGGATGGCGCTGTCCTGAAGCCCTCGGCTGCGTCGCCATCGCTGCTCAAGCACGGCGGACGGGCCGTCGTGTTCAAAGACATCGAGGACTACAAGCAACGAATTAATGATCCCGACCTTGACGTAGATGAGACGTCCATTCTCGTGCTGCAGAACTGCGGTCCGAAAGGATATCCAGGCATGCCGGAAGTTGGAAACATGGGCTTGCCAACGAAACTGCTCGAGCGTGGCGTGCGCGACATGGTCCGCATCTCCGACGCGCGCATGAGCGGCACAGCCTACGGCACAGTGATTCTCCACGTATGCCCTGAGGCCGCCGCAGGCGGAGCACTCGCTCTTGTTGAGGAAGGCGACATCATCGAACTCGATGTAGAAGCGCGCACGCTGCATCTGGATGTCTCAGACGACGAATTGAATCAGCGCCGCAGCAAATGGGTGGCGCCAAAGCCTCTGGCAACCAGCGGCTATCAGTCTCTATATATCGAGCACGTGATGCAGGCATGCCACGGTGCTGATCTCGATTTTCTGGTTGGCTGTCGTGGGTCAAAGGTAATTCGGGAATCTCATTGAGTTGAGTGCAAGAGGGTGTCCATGGAAACCGGCAACGCTTTCGCAACATATCCCAGCCTCTGCAATCGCGTGGTGATCGTCACAGGCGGCGCGAACGGCATCGGCGAAGCCATCGTTGCAGAGTTCGTGCACCAGGACGCGCGTGTCTGCTTTATCGACGTTCAAGATGGAGCCGCTGCAGGGCTGATCTCACGTCTGCATGATGCACCCCATCCGCCCATGTATTTCCGTTGCGACCTGACGGATGTGAGCAGCCTGCGCGCTGCCGTCAACGCCATTGTTGAGAAGTTTGGAACAGTCGATGTACTGGTCAACAATGCCGGTAACGATAATCGGCACAAGGTCGAAGATGTAACACCAGAGTTCTGGGACCAAACAATCGCCGTCAATCTGAGGCATCAGTTCTTCGCCTCACAAGCCGTGCTTACGGCGATGAAGAAGGCCCAGCGCGGATCCATCATCAACATGAGCTCAATCGGCTGGGTTATCCCGTCAATCCACCAATCTGTCTACGTTACGGCAAAGGCGGGAATCGTAGGTATGACGCGCACACTCGCGCATGAAGTCGGCAAGGACAACATCCGCGTCAACGCTGTGATGCCTGGAGCGATTCTTACCGAGCGGCAGAAGCGCCTCTGGCTCACGGAGGAGTACACGGCCGAAGTTCTAGCCAACCAGGCACTGAAGCGAATGATCCTGCCCGAAGAAGTCGCACGCTTGATTGCCTTCCTCGCCGCAGATGACAGCTCGGCGATCACCAACCAGAGCTATGTGATCGATGCTGGATGGGTGTAAGGAGCGAAGGCCGGGCAACAACTCTATGATCGAATATTTTCTCGTATTGCACCGCCAATCTATGTACCTGAGCAAAAGCTAAATCTCGAACAGGCGGCCAACACCCCAGCATGAATCCAATGGAAAATACCCTCTAGCTCTGCGAAAATGTCCGTGAACGGTATTCGTCGCGGGGCTGTCATGAAGCTGAGATCATCGCGGAGTTCTGCGGTCTTTGTTTGCGCACTCGCTGCGTTTGCAACTAGCTCTCCCGCCCAGGACTCACCACTAACCAAGGCGGCCCTTCAAGCCAGATTCCCCTTCTCACAGGAACAGCGCCACGATGTGCCCACCGGCCTGATGCAGAAGGAGTCTGACTTGCGCTCTGCTCTGGCGGCACAGCCAGAAGAAGCATCTCTGCTCTACGCTCTCGCGCTGGTCTTGCGTCAGGAAGGCAAAGCGGACGAATCACTCGACACGTACACGCATGCCGCCCGTCTTCGCAAGCCTACGCCCCAGGAGCTGCGCTCCGTTGCCCTCGACTATGTGCTCTTGGATGACTACGACGACGCCATTCACTGGCTCGAGTCCGCCGCTGCGATGGACCCTCTGGATCCAGACATCCTCTATGCGCTCGGTCGCTGCTACTACACGAAGAATCGTTTCGTAGAGGCAGGCTCGGTGTATCTGCGTGTGCTCGCCCTGCGGCCGCGCGACTTAAAGGCTGAAGAGAATCTTGGGCTGACCTACGAGGCCGCGAATCGTTCAGCAGAAGCAGAGTCTGCACTGCGCACCGCGGCCAGCTGGGCCGATCCTCATGGGACCGACGAATGGCCGTTCGTCAACCTCGGCTCCTTCCTGTTCGACCATAACCGACCCCAAGAAGCTATCGAGCCTCTGCAAACAGCCATCCAGATTCAGCCTGCATCTGCGATAGCGCATGAAAAATTGGGTCGCTCCTTTCTGGCAACGCAGCAGTCCGCCGAAGGCATCGAGCACTTGCGGAAAGCAGTCAGTTATGATCCGCGCAACCCGCGCATGCACTATGAGCTGGGGCGCGCGCTGCGCGACGCAGGGCAGGCAGAGGAAGCGAAGAAAGAATTCGCGCTCAGCCAGCAGTTGTACTCCGCGCACAGTGCCGAGTAGCTGTTCTTCTACAGAGCAAGCCAACGCAATGTGATACTCGCCATCTCACAACCCATAACTCGCGAGTGACGTCCAGAGAAAGCGCGCCCGCCATCCAGCATCACGGCAGGCTCGTCAGTCATTAACAATCAGCGCAATTGCAAATCCTGGCTAGTACCTGTGAGGCGTTTGAATATCTCCACTTCGCGAAGCCGGTACGGCGTCCCATCCTTGTGAAACACATCGTGGAACCACACCACGGGGCTCTCCGTCACATATGGCCGCTGCCAGGAGTCCCACGGCATATAGGTCTGCGTCTTCCCCTCTACAAGCCCCCAGTTAATTGCAGCCACGTGATACTTCTTCGCCAACGGCAGAATCGTATCGAACGTACTGCCTGCTCCGCGTGCCATGTACTCCGTGCAGATCAGAGGCCGATGAAATTGCTCCAGCTCATGAATCCGCTTCTCGAACCCCTCAGGCCACTCGTAGTTGTGGAAAGAAATCACATCTGAATGTTCGATTTGCAAGCGTGCCATCGGCGTCATCTTCTCCAGTGAAGACCAATCGCCAGCCCATACACCGCTCGTCAGCGGCTGCGAAGGGTTTACTGCACGCGCCCACGCAAATACCTGCGGCAGTAGCGCCAGAATCAACTCGCGCTTATTGGCCGGCTCCAGCTTGCCGTATGACGAATCGTTCCCGTTGTCAGGTTCGTTCCACACATCCCAGGCCAGCACGCGCGCGTCCTTGCCAAACGCGCCAACTACTCCCTGGACATAGGCCTTCAACGCAGGATACTTCGAAGCATCCTGCAGCTCAGCGCGACCGGGCGACTGCACCCAGCCCGAGTTGTGCACGCCGGGAATCGGCGGCCGCTGCGGCCCCAACTTCGGGTCTGGATCCCAACAAGAATCAAACAGCACAAACACGGGCCGGATGTGATGCCTCGCAGCAATCGCAAGAAACTGGTCAATACGATGTTTGAAGCCCTCGGGATCCTGTGCCCAAAGCGCATCGTGCAGAAACACGCGCATCGTGTTCATCCCTACCGACTCTGCCCAACCCAGCTCGCGATCGATCTCTGTGGGATTGAACGTGTCGGCCTGCCACATCTCCAGCTCATTGACCGCATCGGCTGGAATAAAGTTCGCACCCACTAGCCAGGGCTGCTTTGCATACCAATCGTTCGCCTGGCTCTCAGTCCACCGCGCATCCTGCGCATAAAGGCAAGTTGAAGCAAACACAACAACCATCAGCCGCACAGCGGCAACTCGAAGCATTCTTAGTGCAGGAGTCTTCACGTTCGTCATCCTCTGTTCATCAGGTTTCATGTACGGCCAGCCCTATACTTACTCGCGTCGCAGTGTGATGACTGAGACGCTGGAATGCGGAAAGATGTGCGCCAGCACATCCGCGTGAATGGGCTCGGTTTCTTCGCTGTCGCGGATACGTGTCGGCCGAATTTCATCATTCACATCTGTAATTGACGCCGAGCGCACCACGTCAACCTGCGCCGAGCGCGCTCCAGCAAAGTCATGGAGCCGGATATTGGTGGAGATATCGGTGGTCAAGCTGCGGTTCACACAGAACAACGTCACCGTCTTACCATCTCCGCTGCGCGTCGCCACAACATCCAGGTACGGCACATCCGCAATCTGCGGCAGCCGCTGCACACCGTGGTCTACTGAATACGAACCGGACTTGGTAGTCACTGCAACCGTATTCTTCGCATCCGCACTCGCGTACATCTTAAACACGTAATAGGCAGGTGTCGCGAACACCTGGCTGCGCTTCTTCCAAATCCCCGCAAACTCCATGATCCCGGTCATGTCTGACACAGGGACAATCTCCGAGTTGCGCAGAAACATGTTCAGAAAGCCGCCTGTAACCACTGCGCCGCCCATGTTAGTAAAGATTGGTGCCCCGTTGCGTCCGCCAACAAACAGCCATTCAGTAAACGCGATATGCGCCGTGTTGTATCCAGGAGCTCTGTCAATCTGCTCCTGCTGTTTCTTCAACCGGCGCGCTACCTCAACCGGCAATGCAAACGCAGCCTGCGCCACAAAGTCCGGCGTCGCGTCCTGCAATTGCACTTCGTCTGTACCGACTACGAAGTGCGTCGAGAGATAGTCAAAGATCCCGGGCTTGTTCGTCAACTGGATCGCATTCCAGCTATCGAACCCGTCCGGGTCCGCACCTGTAGCAATCACATGCGCTGCGGGATCAACCGAATGCACCGCCTCGCTGAATTTTGCTGTGCGTGCAGCAAGCTCACTACGTGTGGGGTATGCAAGATTCCAGTTGCCCCACAGCTCGTTGCCGAGTTCCCATAGCAGCCCGGAGTGTGTCGTCCAGTGCTCATCGATATAACGTACCCATGCCGCCGCCTCCTCCGGTGTGCCGCTGCCCATATTCAGCGCAAACTGCGGCTGTGCTCCAATATGGCGGCAGAACTCCAGGAACTCATCCGTGCCAAACGTGTTGTACTCGGGGATGCCCCACGAGTTGTTCAGCATGCTCACGCGCTTGTCACGCGGACCGATGCCGTCCGTCCAGTGATACGACGACGTAAAGTTGCCGCCAAAGCGTACCAGCGGAGTCTTCATCGCCCTCGCCATTGCCACTGCATCCGGGTCGAGCCCATCCTTCGCGTCGGCCGGCATCAGCGATGCCTGATCCAGTTCGACGCGCTCGTCGCCAGCCACCTCAATCACAAAATCTGCCGCATCCAGCCGGTGCAGCTTGCCCTCCGGCACCTCTAGCGCAAACTCGTACTTCTTCCATGCGCCATCGGCAACGTCGATATGTTGCGTCGCAAGCGCTTCAGGTTGATTCCGCATGCGCAGAGAGACCGTAATCGCCGTCTCGCCGCTCAAGTGCTTCGCATAGAAGCTGCCCACGTAGCTGCGCGTGCGATGGATCGGCAGATAAACTTTCTGCTTGATGCCCGTCGCTTCCCCTGGCACGCCGAATACGCGCACCGATTGCCACGAGTTTGCCACGTCGCCATAGTGAATCTCGTAGCGATTCCCCTGCGCGCCGTTCAATGGCTCCCAAGGCAGAGGCAGATCCAGCTCGCCTGCTCGCATCAGAGCCGGCTCCTCACGCAGCATCTCGCTCACTCGTTGCGGACTCCACAAGCCCGCTTCAAAACTTGGATTCTCGAGCAACTCCGCCCACAGACCGTTATAGGTCGAGTTGCCAATCGGCTCCAGAAACGTTCCGAAGATCGTGCGCGGAATCGCGTGGCTGTCAGCCTGTGCTGCATACACGTCAATCGTCGCCGTCTGCGGAATCGGCTCGACTAC
>Ga0207739_1000115_pt1 | contig 9924 bp, 7 predicted proteins | sample LuqExpMetageno15_FD_187773 | JGI IMG/M metagenome (GOLD analysis project Ga0207739, IMG submission 187773) | Tropical forest soil microbial communities from Luquillo Experimental Forest, Puerto Rico - Sample 15 (SPAdes) | ecosystem: Environmental > Terrestrial > Soil > Tropical forest ... | reverse complement strand
ATTTAACCGAACTCTTTGCCAGGAAACTCCGCAAATTCCTGTCGGATAAAACCTTTACCCTGGCCAATTGCAAAGAAGAATTACGGGGATATTTTGCTATTTTCCTTGATGAGTTAAAAGCTACCCAGCATACTTATGATGATGAAACCAATCATGGCCTGAAAAAAGACGAACAGGCAAGCTGGGAGGCTTCGATCCCTGCCCAAATTAAGGCATTGGCAGATTTTAGCGCCACCAACATTTCTCCCAAACTGGAGCGGTAAAAAAGGGGTTTTGTTTTACTCTCGTTTTACTCATGTTTTGCTCATGTTTTACTCGGCTTCGGAAAATCCCGAACAAGACCCGAATAAAAGCAAAATAAGCGTAAAACAAAGTCAATCCTATATATGGCTATATAGGCCTATTTCTTAAAGCCAATTCGTTCCCTGTTTTGCCAGGTCTTTTGTTCTGCCCTATCGTCCAGTAAATTCTCTATAGCATCATATAATTGGCTCAGTTGCGCATCGTGGTTGCCTATATGATCCCTAATGGAGCGCAATTGTTCGGAAAGTCCTTCATAATGAATAGCAAATTGCTTTAGTGTAATAAAGGCACGAACTACCGCTATACTCATTCTGGCAGCTTTTTCGCTTTTTAATACACTTGCCAGCATGGTAACACCATGCTCCGTAAATGCATAAGGAATAGCAGAAATGTTTCTCTTCTTTTGAGATGCGGTCACAAATTGTGACCGCATCTCGCTCTCTGGCAATGCGGTCACAATTTGTGACCGCATACTATTCCACTCCTTTTGAGTTAGCCGAAAGATAAAATCGTCGGGAAATCTCGAGGCATTTCTTTTAACAGATTGATTGAGTGCTTTAGTCTCTACCTCATATAACTCTGCCAGGTCGTAATCAAAGATTACTTTGTAGCCACGAACCTCGTAAATTTTGTTTTGTATAATAGTAACCTCCATGGGCAACCATTTATAATCAAAAACTAATATACGATTTTCTGCGGCAATTTCATAATACGTATTGCTTTGCTATCCCGCACACTTTTTTCCGCGTTTATCCTGGAGAAAACGCTCCTTTCTTACCTGTTGCACGGGTACATTAAGGATTTTGCTTTCCAGCCAGCCCTCAATGTCGAGGTACATAAAAGAACGGGTTTCCAGCGGGTCGCCCTTTAATCGTTCCAGTTTTTCTTTCAGGCTTTTAAAGGCAGGAATGAGTTTTTTGGGTGACAGGGAGAAAGATTTGCGGATAAATTTGAAGATCTCTTCCTCTACCGTACTCAGGTTGTTCATCTTACTCATAAAGCGGTAAACGGACTTAATGAGGTATTCCAGCAGCTCATAATTACCCAGTTCATAATGTGCGATCAGGTGCAATAAACGCGTATAGCACTGCAGGTCCGTTCTAAGGTCCACTTTCAGGTTAATGATCTTATTCAGGTAATCGATCGCCCGCTCGTTATCGCCACTGCCAAAATACAGGCAGGCTATCTTGTAATAAAACGTAAGTACGCGGTGGCGATCTAAATGCAGTTTGTACTCTTCCAGCTTCTCCATGATATACGGCACCAATTGCAAGCCTTCTGTAAAAGTGCCTTCCAGGAAATGCTGGTTAATCTTTGCAATATGCAGGTATACAAAGGTTTGTATTCGTACATTGATGGTACTATTGCCAATTTCCGATGCGGCAAAACGCTCAAACTCCTGGATAGCAATATTGAACTTGTCATAATTCAGCAGGTTAAAATGGGCACTTACCAGGTTATGCATCCCCCTTATGTACTGGTCTGCCTCTATCTTCTTCATATCGTCCCGCTCATCGAACAGGGATACCCATTTTTGGGTATAACGGTAGTACATCAACAGGTCCTGCAGGATAAATCCATACCAGCAATAGCTCTGGTACAGGTAGAGTTTTTCATAAAAACCCAGCTCATCAGGATGAAAAGAAGGCAGGTTGGTGGTAAAAAAGGCTTTGATGGCATGTACATCCTTTGCATCACGGGCGTGCCCGTGCTGGATATACCAGCCATATAGTTCCAGGGCAAGGCTGGACAGTTGCCCCGTTAACGTAGCGTGCTTATTGATGGCGGCGCTTTCTGCGCTCAGTTCCTCTGCCCTGTTGGCCATACTACGGGTAATATGCAGGGTTTCAATCTTCTTTTCAAATGAAATGGCCTGTAGATGGAAGGTGATCTGGTGATGGCCCCTGGCAATTTCCTTGATCTTATCCAGCAATTTCAACGACTGCAGGTACAGCCCTTTATCGTACAGGATGGCCGCATTTTCCATCATTTCATGCAATTGCATATCCACATTGTGCTCATCCCGCAACAGGCGCAGGCTGCCCAGGATTTGTTTGTACAACTGGGCCTTGATATTGGACAATTGCTGTTTGGTGATACCGGGATTCTTCTTGAGCAGGCCGGCCTCATCGTAATCGGTCATTTTGTCCAAAGCATCAAATAATTGCACCGTTTTTAGCTCTTCCGACGCAGAATTACGCGTTACATAGAGCTTAAAATTGCGTTTTTCGCTCTTCTCCAGCGATTTTACCAATTGAAACAGGCTATCTGTACTACGGTTGGGCATCGTAAATTCTTTTGTTTAAAACCCTTACTCTGTTTGACTTTCACACATCTTTCACCGGGTTACATAGTGTAAAAAACACCCTTTTTTGGTTTGATTACCGTGGTTAAGCAAGGTAAGTTCGTTCGTTGTAAATTTTTAACGGGAAGCTACCAAAAGTAAAATAACTACAAATTCTAACCATTCAATTTTTTCTATGTCACAAAACCCCATCTACATTTTTGACACAACCCTTCGCGATGGTGAACAGGTTCCGGGCTGTAAATTAAACACAAAGGAAAAAGTAGAACTGGCATTGGCGCTGGAAGACCTGGGTGTTGATATCATCGAAGCCGGGTTCCCTATTTCCAGTCCCGGCGATTTCGCTTCCGTGGAGGCTGTTTCCAAAGTAATCAAAAATGCCACTGTATGCGGGCTTACCCGTGCAGTAGAAAAAGATATTGATGTAGCAGCAGATGCTTTAAAATATGCCGTACGCCCACGCATCCATACCGGTATCGGTTCCTCAGATATCCACATCAAACACAAATTCAATACTACCCGGGAAGATATCCTGGAGCGCGCGGCCAAAGCCACCAAATATGCACGCAACCTGGTGGGTGATGTAGAATTCTTTGCGGAAGATGCAGGACGTGCAGACAATGCCTTCCTCGCGAGATTAATAGAAACCGTTATTGCAGCAGGTGCTACCGTAGTAAACATTCCCGATACCACCGGTTATTGCCTGCCACACCAATATGGTGAAAAGATCGCTTACCTCGTAAACAATGTTCCCAATATAGACAAGGCCATCATCTCCTGCCATTGCCATAATGACCTTGGGCTGGCAACAGCCAATTCCATTGCCGGTGCTATTGCTGGCGCGAGGCAGATAGAGTGTACCATCAACGGCATTGGTGAAAGAGCGGGTAATACCTCCCTGGAAGAAGTGGTAATGGTGATCAGGCAACACGAAAAAAGCCTGGGGCTTTATACCAACGTTAAAACACAAAAATTAAACCCCGTAAGCGTATTGGTTTCAGATACCATGCGTATGCCGGTACAACCCAATAAAGCCATTGTAGGTGGCAATGCTTTCTCTCATTCTTCCGGTATTCACCAGGATGGATTCCTGAAAGAAGCCATCACCTATGAGATCATCAACCCTGAAGAAGTAGGCGCCGGTGGTTCAAAGATCGTATTAACAGCCCGTAGTGGCCGCAGTGCACTGGCCCATCGTTTCCATAAACTGGGGTATGAATTTACCCGCAACGATATTGACGTATTATACCAACAATTCCTGCAGGTAGCCGATAAAAAGAAAGAAGTAGAGGATGCAGACCTGCTGGTGTTGGCAAAAGCCTATAGCCCTGTAGAAGCGTAACAGCTGAGCTGACAGCTGTCAGTTATCAGCAATCAGCTTTCAGAAGAATATAAACCATTACATCGTACATCACACATCGTAAATCATACACAGAATGGCAAAGACATTATTTGATAAGATCTGGGATAAACATATTGTACAACAAATTGAGGGCGGCCCTTTTGTTTTTTATATAGACAAACATTTTATACACGAAGTAACCAGTCCGCAGGCATTTGACGGTTTACGCAAAAGAGGCATCCCTGTTCACAATCCCAAACAGGTGGTAGCCACGGCAGACCATAACGTTCCTACCTTAAACCAACACCTTCCTATTAAGGAGGCTTTATCCAAAATGCAGGTAGAGAAGCTGGTAGAGAACTGTAAGGAATTTGGTATTGAATTATATGGCCTGGGGCATCCCTACCAGGGTATTGTACACGTAATAGGCCCTGAACTGGGAATTACACAACCTGGTATGACGATGGTTTGCGGCGATAGCCACACCTCTACACACGGCGCTTTTGGCGCTATCGCCTTTGGTATCGGCACCAGCGAAGTAGAAATGGTATTGGCTACACAATGCCTCCTGCAAAGCAAGCCAAAGCTCATGCGTATCAATGTAGAAGGTGAATTGAATAAAGGCGTGTTGAGTAAAGATATTGTACTGCATATTATTTCGAAGATCTCCGCAGCCGGTGCTACCGGGTATGCAGTAGAATTTGCCGGAAGTGCCATCCGCAACCTAAGCATGGAAGCAAGAATGACCATTTGTAACATGAGTATTGAAATGGGTGCAAGGTGCGGATTGATTGCTCCTGATGAAACGACCTTCGCTTATGTAAAAGGAAGAAAGTTTGCACCAGCAGGAGCAGCATGGGATAAAGCATTGAGCCATTGGAAAACTTTATATTCTGATGCAGATGCCAAATTCGATACAGAATACACCATCCAGGCAGCCGATATAGAACCCATGATCACCTATGGTACCAACCCGGGTATGGGCATCGGCATCTCACAATCTATCCCTGCTGAAAAAGAAATACAGGAAAAAGAAAGAGCTGCTTACCTGAAAGCATTAAGCTATATGGGCCTGGAAGCAGGCAGCCCTATGAAAGGCCATAAAGTAGATTATGTGTTTATTGGTAGCTGTACCAATAGCCGCATTGAAGACCTGCGTATGGTGGCTGATTTTGTAAAAGGCAAACAAAAATCAAAAGATGTAGAAGTATGGATCGTGCCCGGTAGTAAACAGGTAGAACAACAGGCACAACAGGAAGGGATCGACAAGATCTTCGAAGCCGCAGGCTTCCAGCTTCGTCAGCCAGGTTGCAGCGCCTGCCTGGGTATGAATGAGGACAAGATACCCGCCGGTAAATATTGTATCAGTACCAGCAACCGGAATTTTGAAGGCAGGCAGGGGCAAAATGCGAGAACCTTATTGGCAAGCCCGCTTACAGCAGCCGCAGCCGCCATTACCGGCGAGATCTGCGATGTAAGAGAACTGCTGGCTTCTTAATCATTGTACTAAAACTACCGATCACCTACATCACACATCTAAAATCGTACATTCAATGGCTAATCATAATACAACAGGTAAATGGGTATCAACTATTGTCCCGCTTCCTGTAGAAAATGTAGATACGGACCAGATCATTCCTGCACGCTTTTTAAAAGCTACCAGCAGGGATGGCTTTGGCCAAAACCTGTTTCGCGACTGGCGTTATGAAAATGATGATGAGAACCAGCCTAAAAAAGACTTTGTACTCAATAACCCAACCTATAGTGGTAACATACTGGTGGCTGGTAAGAACTTTGGTTGTGGTTCCTCCCGGGAACACGCTGCATGGGCCATTAAAGATGCAGGCTTTGATATAGTGGTAAGCAGCTTTTTTGCCGACATTTTTAAGAACAACGCATTGAATAACTTCCTGCTACCGGTAGTAGTAAGCGATGCCTTTCTGCAACAGATCTTCGATGCCGTTGCCAAAGATGCTGCTACTACACTGGAAGTAAACCTGGAGCAACAATATATCCGCATCAATGCAACAGGCCAGCAAGAATCATTCGAGATCAATGCTTATAAAAAAACATGCCTGCTAAACGGGTATGATGATATTGATTTCCTGTTAAGTATCAAAGACAATATTGCCGCTTTTGAAGCAGCCAATGCATAAATAATACATGAGCCAGCCCACTATCATATTAGATAACATAAGCGTTCAGCAGCAAGGCAGGAATGTATTGGAAGGCATCTCCTTTCAGTTATTGCCACAGCAACACCTGTTGATCACCGGTGCGTCCGGTAGTGGTAAAACCATCCTCGCGAAAGCGTTGGCAGGACAGGTATTTATCAAAGGACTTCTGTCTTATCATTTTGAAGGAGAGAATCAGAAAGTATTACTGGTAGGGCAACGCAATGAATTTAAGAACCTGAGTAATGTTACTGATTTCTATTACCAGCAACGTTTCAACAGTACCGAGAATGAAGATGCTTTAACAGTGGAGCAAACATTGTTACAGGAGCATACTGATGTAAAGGCTATTGAAGCATTGTTACAACAGCTTGGATTACACCATCGCAAACAAGCTCCTTTGATACAGCTCTCCAGTGGCGAACACAAGAGGCTACAACTGATCAAAGCCTTATTGCAACAACCTCGTTTGTTGATCCTGGACAATCCTTTTACGGGATTGGATGTCGCCAGCAGGAAACAGTTACAACAGATCATCAATACCATCGCAGCCAACGGCACACAGATCATCCTGATCGCACACGCTGCTGATGCCCCTTATTGTATCACCCATATACTGGCTTTACAGGAAGGAAAAACCATATTGTTTGATGAGATCAGTAATACCACTATTGAACAATTCAACCATCCTTCTTTTCAACCTATTCATATCCCGGTACCAGCGCCTGTACAACAATATTATTTTGACCATGCGGTAAAGATGATCCATGTGCATGTACAATATGGAGAAAAGACCATCCTGCAAAACGTTAGCTGGCAGGTGAGCCGTGGCGATCGTTGGCTGGTGAAAGGACACAATGGTGCCGGTAAATCAACCCTGCTAAGTTTGATAACAGGTGATAACCCACAGGCTTATGCCAACGAGATCTACCTGTTCGATAAACGCAGGGGCAGTGGCGAAAGCATTTGGGATATTAAAAAACAGATCGGCTTTGCTTCCGCAGAACTGCACTGGTACTTTGACAAAAACACTACCTGTACACAAGCGATTGCTTCCGGCCTGTTCGATACCATGGGCTTATACAGGCAGCTTTCTGAAACACAACAGGACACAGTGAATAACTGGATCAGCTTCTTTTCATTGGAGGATGTTCAACACCAGTCCCTGGCCTCCCTGCCTGCCGGCAGGCAGCGCCTGGTATTATTGGCAAGGGCATTGGTAAAAAGCCCGGCCCTGCTGATCCTCGATGAACCCTGCCAGGGCCTTGACCCGGAACAAACACAACAATTCATACAACTCATAGATACCATCTGTGAGCAAACCAATACTACCCTGGTCTATGTAAGTCATTACGAAGAAGAAATACCCTTTTGTATCAACAGGGTATTGGAGCTTACACAGGGTCAGCCTACCATCTATCAAAGACAACGACAAATAAAACAAGTAAACCAAAACCCATGAAAAAGAATATCGCCGTTATATTAGGGGACGGTATCGGACCCGAAGTAACACAACAATCCATCAAGGTATTAAATGCTGTGGCTGAACAATATGGCCATGAATTTACCTACAAGTATTGCCTGATGGGCGCAGACGCGATTGACAAAACAGGCAACCCCTTACCCGATGAAACCATTGAAGTATGCCTCGAGAGCGATGCTATTTTATTCGGTGCTATCGGGCATCCCAAATACGACAATGACCCTACTGCCAAAGTACGTCCTGAGCAGGGATTGCTGAAAATAAGAAAGGTGTTGCAACTCTATAGCAATATCCGTCCAACCACCACCTACCCTTCCTTACAACATTTGTCTCCTTTAAAAGAGAAACAACTGGAAGGCGTGGATTTTGTTGTATACCGTGAACTGACAGGCGGCATCTATTTTGGTAAAAAAGAATTGAGTGAAGATGGCAACTCCGCTACAGATGACTGTACCTATAGTGTAGAAGAAATAGAACGTATTGCACGCGACGCTTTTAAAGGTGCACAGCAACGCAAAAAGAAATTGACCCTGGTAGACAAAGCCAATGTATTGGAAACATCACGCCTCTGGCGCAAAGTAGTACAGCGCCTGGCAAACGAATACCCGGATGTAACAGTGGATTATATGTTTGTGGATAATGCAGCTATGCAAATCATCCTCAACCCTAAACAGTTTGATGTGATCCTTACAGAAAATATGTTTGGAGACATCATCAGCGATGAAGCCAGTGTGTTGAGTGGTTCATTGGGATTAGCCCCTTCTGCATCCGTTGGTAATATCACCGCTTTGTTTGAGCCTATTCACGGTTCTTACCCACAGGCTGCGGGTAAAGACATTGCTAACCCTATCGGTTCTATCTTATCTGCTGCCATGCTGTTGGATCATTTTCAGCTATATACAGAAGCCAATAAAGTACGTGAAGCAGTAACCTGGACATTGGAGAACAACTTTGTTACAAAAGATATTGAACCGATCAACTTTTATTTCACCTCTACCATTGGCGACCTGGTGAGCGACTACGTGAGTAATAAGTTATCCGGTGATATCAATCATGAGAATATCAGGTTGAGAAAGTCAACAGTGATCTAGACCTGGATAGCCTGGATTAAAAGGATTACCAGAATTAAATCTCTAAAATCCAGGTATAGTTCTTTGTTTTTTCAAAAGAGGTGGATATATTTACAATATCAATTCACTTCCATGTTGGTAAACAGTATTAATAAGTCAATCACTATAGCCGCAATAATTATTGTGGTGGTTGTCATTATTATTCCTGCAACGCTTGGAGGTGTAGCCAGTATATAAAAAGTAACATTATCATACGAACCCGCCTCCAACACGAGGCGGGTTTTTTGTTTTTGGCATAGTCCATACAATCATTAAAAATCACAGTTCAGACAATGAGCAACGAACTAAATAAATACAGCAAGACATTAACACAGGATGAAACACAACCTGGCGCGCAAGCCATGTACTACGCCATAGGCTTTAAGGATGAAGATTTTAAGAAAGCACAGGTAGGTATCGCCAGTATGGGTTGGGATGGTAATCCCTGTAACATGCACCTGAACGACCTGTCTACAGCAGTAAGGGAGAGTGTTAACAAATCAGGATTGCTGGGCCTTCGCTTTTACACGATCGGGGTAAGTGATGGTATTAGCATGGGTACCGATGGTATGCGTTATAGCCTGGTAAGCCGTGATGTAATCGCTGACAGTATTGAAACCAATGCCGGTGCTCAGTATTATGATGCACTGATCACCATACCTGGCTGTGATAAGAATATGCCGGGCTCTATCATGGCCATGGGAAGACTGAACCGCCCGGGTTTGATGCTGTATGGAGGAACCATTGCCCCTGGTCATTATAACGGCCAGGACCTGAACCTTGTTTCTGCATTTGAAGCATTGGGTCAGAAGATTGCAGGCCAGATGGAGGAAAAAGATTTCAAGGCTATTGTACGCCATGCCTGCCCCGGGGCCGGTGCCTGTGGTGGTATGTATACCGCCAATACCATGGCCAGCGCTATTGAAGCGATGGGCATGAGCTTACCTTATTCTTCTTCCAACCCTGCATTAAGTGAGGACAAACAAAAAGAATGTGCTGCAGCAGGAGAAGCGATTAAGTTATTGTTAGAAAGAGATATTAAACCCAGGGATATCATGACACGTAAGGCATTTGAAAATGCGATTACGGTGATCATGGTATTGGGCGGCAGCACCAATGCTGTATTGCACTTAATAGCCATGGCTAAAAGCGTAGGGGTTTCTTTAACCCAGGATGATTTCCAGGCCATCAGCGATAAAACACCTGTA
>Ga0207739_1000114_pt1 | contig 9969 bp, 11 predicted proteins | sample LuqExpMetageno15_FD_187773 | JGI IMG/M metagenome (GOLD analysis project Ga0207739, IMG submission 187773) | Tropical forest soil microbial communities from Luquillo Experimental Forest, Puerto Rico - Sample 15 (SPAdes) | ecosystem: Environmental > Terrestrial > Soil > Tropical forest ... | reverse complement strand
TATCAATAGAGCCATAGGTGAGATCAAAAGCACCATCGGTAATGGCCGAGATTCTACAGGCGCGTTGAATAAGCTGAAATACTTCGGAATCTACTTTCACAGGGCTGATGCCAGCCTGTTGATTGACCTGGTTGGTTTGGCTATGCTCATTAAAAGTGGTGAGTAATTGCTCAATGCGCCTGATTTCAGCAATCGCCATCTTGATTTTTTCCTGTGCCCAGTCTTCTTCTTCCGCTACTACGGTTATGGCAAAGGCGTTGCCCATGAGCCTTTCGGTTCCTGTAAACTCTGTCGGTGCATTAATGGTGTTACTAATGTGCATTGCAGAGGTCTTTAACCTGTTTGGTAAATTGTTCTGCATCTTCTTTGGGTAATCCATCCCAGGATTTGATCAATCTACCATTGGCATCTATTAACACCGTAAAAGGGAATTTGCCTTCCGGGTTGTACTTATCGGCCAGTGTTTCATTTTGTTTTTGTAAAGTATTGCTTAGTTGGTTCTTTTTATTCCTGGGGAAATCGGCGTTTACCAGTACCAGGCTTGTGTCTGCCATCGCAGAAAACGAGGTGCTTTCGAAGATCTCTTTGCGCATACGTATACAGGGGCCACACCAGTCTGAACCGGAGAAATTGAGTAAGATTAATTGGTGTTTTTTGAACGCCTGTTGTTTGGCTGTTTCAAAATCGGGTTGCCATACCGTGAACGACATACCGATAAAACAAAGGGTAATCAATAATAACTGTTTCATTCCGGAGTACAATATTGTAAATGACGCTTTTATGATAACGATTGAACATCGTTGACAGAGCAATTTACAATAAGCTGTAGATAGGTGTAATGATCTTTGTCATGGATTTCTGATTTAATCATTAACGGGTGCGAAAAACTATAACAGCATTTTAATTTACATGGGGTAAACGATTGTTAGCGTGTGGTTTATACTAAGCGTATTGGCTGCTGAACGGAATTGCTTCAGTAAGTTATAAGGGTAATTTAATTCCTGCTTTTTATAGTAAGGTGTTGGTTACCTGTGTCCAGTAAATGAGTCTTTCATTGAACAGGGCTCTTGCTTCGTTTACCAGATCGCTGTAATGTGTTATTACATAGCGGTGCGTGGTGGTGGGTGTATAGCCGCTGATGTTTTGTGCAAACAGTAAATCGAGTGCTGTTGTATTGCCAAAGATGTCTTTCAGGTCGGCTAACCTGGTTTTGTCGGCTTCCTTTGCGGAGGTCATTAAGGGTTCGAGATATTTGTGGAAGATGTGCATGGCTATATCGTTTACTGCCAATCCTTTTTCCATAGCGAGGTTATCCTTGACGGGGTTCTCGTAGTTAAAGAAGCTGCCGTCAAAAATGGTGGTGAGCATGTTGTTGCTGGTGTAGCAGCAATAAAAGAAGTATTTATCGGGGGTTAGAAAGCTGTATTTGCTGATATCGCTATTGCCAATGGCTGCAAACCATTGTGGTAAGAACAGGGGCTCCTGCCTGTTGATAGATGGGTCTATTACCATGGTTTGTGTTTCCCCTTCGTGGTGTACCTGTACAACGGGCGCTACATGGTAATTCCATTCAATGATATTGCCGGGTGTTAGTTTGTTTTTATCGGGTATGTACAAAGCCCTTGTATCGCCTATGTGCAGGGCTGAGGGTGGGAAGAGCCATATTTTATAGTGCGCTATTCCAAACCTTTTTTCCAGGAGCATAGACATGATCTGTGCTCTTTGCTGGCAGCCACCTTGTGGAAAATTAAACTCGATTGCCGATTCGTTGGCAATGCTGTGAAAGGCCTGCTCAATGGTTGTTTTATCGTATACTTTTAAATGAGACAGGGCTGCGTTAGGGAAGTAAGTGGGCGACATGGCTGCATGATACGATTTTTTTATTACACCCAAACACTATCTTCTACCGGTCTTTCTACCAGCCTGCATTCTTCTGCACATTGTTTACATGCCGCTGCGCATTCCTGGCAATGGTCCGTATCGTACCTGCTGCATTCATCACTACAGGCTTCACAAATATGGGCACAAATACGGCAGATGTCTTTTGCGGAACTGCTACCCATGTTTAATAACTGGGCTGTTGCATAGCAAACCGTAGCACATTCCATCGTTATCCGTATACAGTTCGTTATCATTCTCATATCATCTTCCTCTGTACAGGCTGAAGCACAGTTGTTGCAGAGCGCCGCACAGTTTAAACAGGCTTGTATGCATCTTTCATAATCATGGTATCCTTTCATACAAAATGATTTTGTTGTAATGAAGGGAGTAGAAAAACCGTGCCGTACTGAAATACTTTACCCTGCCATCCAGTTATGGGGAGTTTGTGTAGAAAAAATGAGACACCTGTAGCTACTAAAACATAAAATGATACTTATAGAAGTATCGTTCCAACTGGTGGCTGATCCTGTTATAGGTATCAGGATATTGGAACTGTTGTGGCTCTGTGGTAATCCACTGTGTATCGCTGGTGCGGTAAAAGAGGATGTCTTCTAAAGAGGAACTGCTGATTTCGATGCCGATCATGTCGCTGATCGCATCAAAATTAAAGATGAGTTCTGCTGCCATTTCCTGTCCCTTATGATGGAATACAAACGGACTGATCATACACACGATTTTATGGTTACTAAGAAGTAAGGGAGGAGGGAGGTATTAAGGAAGTGGTAACAAGGTACGCCTTTCCATCCGTAACCCCGGATATTTTATTTCAATGGCCCATTTAGTATGTTTGCCAAAACAACTGCATGGATTTCAGGCACTCTATATATAAAAAAGATATACAGTTCTTTTTAGTGCTGATACCCTTTATCAATGTGTTGAATTATTACCTTACTTATACGCATATCAGCTTTTCCCTGCGTACCGTGGTTACTTTTTGTATCGATACCCTGGAGGGGTACCTGGCCTGGTTTTTATTCCGGTATATTGTTATTTTCCTGGATGGTTCCATTAGTATTGTTACGCACCCTGTTAAACGGATTGTTGTACAACTGTTGGTCACTACCATTGCGGGTATGTTGGTTATTATCGGCTTAACAGAGGCTGTTAATTATTGTTTTGGGCGTAAACCGGTGCCTCGTTCTTTTTATACAAAGGATATCCTGATCTTCCTTATCTGGTTTTTTGTGGTGAATGCCATTTATATCGGGTGGTATTATTATTACCTGTGGAAACATGCCGAGGCGTTGCACCAGGAAAAAGAGGCTTACCTGAACCGGCAACAAAGATTGCATACGGAGGGTTTTACTGTTAGCACGGGTAAACAAACGCGTATTGTTCCCTATAACCGGATAGCCGGCTTTTTTATAGAGGGGGAGTATGTGTTTGTGGGTACCCTGGATGCGGAAAAACATATTCTTGACAGTAGTCTTGATAAGATAGAAAAAACGCTCCCTGCTGAGGGATTTTTTCGTGTAAACCGTCAATACCTGGTACACCGGCAAATTATCAGTGGCTATAAAAAGCAGGATAATGGAAAACTGGAGGTTCAGTTTACGGCTTCGCAACGCTTTTTTCAAACAGCCCAGGTGAGCCGTACACGTTCTCCCGAATTTAAGCAATGGTTAAAAGAGCAGGTGGGGGGTATTTATGCTACATCTCAGCATAAAACAACGCAAAACCCGCTATAGCAGGGTGCTGTGGGTAATAGTTTTGTGCTTCTATGAAAGTGAAAATATTACTCTTAGCGCTTATGCTTGCTGTAGGGATACCCATTGTTCGGGCGCAGCAAAACAGCAATGCTATCCGTGCGTATCGCAATTTCCCCATCGTGGTGGGTGTTCAGTTCCAGTCTATTGGCAGGCCGTTCAAAACATTCAAGGCCAATTTTGCGAACCCGGGTTTTCGCATTGGTACCGAGGTGAGCCTTACGGGCCGGCAAAAGCAGGACTGGGCACAGGCGTTTACTATTGGATGGAATTACAACAAACATTCAGGCAACAGTTTTGTTGCTTTTACACAAACTATTTACAGGCCGGTGGTTGTGGGTGATTTCCTGGCTGATATCAGGTTGGGTATTGGCCTTACGAGGAATATGCACCCCTCCGGGGCCTGGCAGCAGGCCAGCGGGTCATTGGATAACAAGGGTAGCTGGGGTAAGACTATGTTGCTGATACCTACGGGTATTGGCGTTGGGTATAATGGTTATCATTCCGGCACTTATTTCTCGCCGTTTGCTACTTATGAGGTTCTGGCAGCCATCAGTTGCAAACATATTATACCGGTATTGCCGGCCAGTTCCCTGCAGGTAGGTGCCCGGTTGTATCCTTTTTCGCTAAGTGAACGTAAATAACCATTCATTCTATTGTAAGTGATGCGTTGTATAGTAAGATGTGTGTATTTTTAAATCCAACTCTTACCCTACAACGCATTCGTCCTGGAACAACTTTTACAATACCTGAAAAGCTTTCACCAGTTAAGCGAGGAAACACAGGCTGTATTACAGGATTGCTTTGAGGAACTGGTATTACCCAAAAACACTTTCCTGATCACGGAGGGCAAGGTGTGCCGGCATTTGTATTTTTTACAACAGGGATGCCTGCGTGGTTTTTATAACCTGGAGGGTAAGGAGATCACCCATTGGTTTGGGTTTGAGAATGATTTTGTTACTTCTTTTCACAGCTTTACTACCCAACAGCCTGCCATAGAAAACATACAATTGATGGAGGGTGCTGTATTATGGGCTATTTCGAAAGATACATTGACCCGTTTATTGAACGAATATCGTGACATAGAGAGGCTGGTGCGAATTGCGTATGAGAAGTATTATATACGGCTGGAAGAGCGTTTTGTAAATGCGCAGTTTAGAACTGCTACCGAACGTTATGAAGCGTTGTTACTGCGGGCACCGCATATTGTAGAAAGGGTGTCGTTGGGTTATATTGCTTCGTACCTTGGTATCTCGCAGGAAACATTGAGCCGTATCCGTAGCCGGCTTTAACATTTACCATCCTGGTTTTTGACTTTTGTCAAAAGCCGTTCTGCCCCTCGCTGATAGTTTTGGTGCTATAAAACAAACCTATATGGAACCAAAACCCAGTCAACAACCTTCTGCTGCTTTTGTAGCTGCCTCATGGGTGGCTCTTTTAACGGGTATTACCGCTTTTAATATTGGCTTATGGAATGCGGAGATGCAACTCAATGAAAAGGGGTATTATTTTACTGTATTGATGTTCGGTTTATTCTCTGCTATTTCTGTACAAAAGGCTGTGCGTGACCAGATGGAGGGTATTCCTGTTACCAACCTGTATTATGGTATTGCGTGGTTTACCACTTTATTGTCCATCTTATTGCTGATCATCGGTTTGTGGAATGCAGAGCTTACCAGGAGTGAAAAGGGATTCTATGCTATGTCATTTACGCTTAGCCTATTTGCTGCTATAGCTGTGCAGAAGAATACCAGGGATGCCAAAGCCAATGAGGGTAAAGGACGGGGACAGGCAGAGCAGTAGCCATGATGAATGATCCATTGGGCAATTGATTGATGTTAGGATAGCTGCATCAGGGGGGTATAGCCTGTTTTGAATGCGTTAATGGTACTACCGGGTGTTAAAACCGTTATACTGTTGTCCGAAGGTAAGGGGATCTTTTTTTCATAGCCAAAGGGCGTCCACAAGTGCATGGATGCATCTTTTACCAGCCAGGGCTCTTCTTCGTATAAAACAAAGCTACCATTGGGTAGTTGCCAGGGATCTATTTCGAAAGTTAGTTTTTGTTTGTCGGGCGTAATGCGTTCGTGGTGCAGGATGGAGTCTATTTCTTTGATGCTTGTTTTATCATGAAAACCATATTGGGGATTGCCTTTTAGCCAGGCTTGTTTGAACCGGTCGTAATCCAATCGCCGGCATTCGAAGCAGGGTCGGTGGCCTGCTGCAAAAGAAGTGGCTTCGTCCAGGAAGAATAATTCGGTATAGGTATTGGGGCTCATTACCTGTCTTTGCCGTCCTTTGAATTCCAGGAGGCAGGTGATCCATGCTTTGAGTACAAAGGGGTAACGCAGTTCCTGGTGTTCATTGTGTAGCCTGCCACGGTTACCCATGAAGGTGCCACGTGCCGTGGTTTTTATGATATTACCGAAGGGGTCTACACGATTTTGTAGCATACGATGCGTTGTTCCGGTATGATGTACCAAAGATACTCTCTTATTCTTTATTCATTTTCGGTAACAACGCAGCGCTACGATCTTATATCAACATCGGCTGTGGGGAACCCTACTTCGAAAAATAGGGTCCATACTGTTGGCTTACTTTGATCTGTACACCATCATTCTGTAATACATACACATAAAACTGGTCACCACCGGGTAGTACACGAATCAATACATGCCCAAACAGGCTTTTGTATCCTTTCGTAATGGTATTGCCATAGGTTACTTTTGTTTCCTCCTGTATATTGGTGGCAAAGATGTCCTTCGGGCCTTTGTACATATCCGTTAACAGGCGGTACAATACTTCCTGGCCGGGATGATCTGTACGCCAGCTTTGTTGTACGATTACCTGTGGCTGTAAGGTTCTGAGGAAGAAGTCGTTGGTGCCATCGCGTGTACCATGATGGTGTAGGGTAAGTGCTTCTACCTGGCCTACAACTTTTGCGATGGGGGTTTCTACATCAGCCCAGGCAGGCCAACCATAACCCTGCAGACCTGTATTATCCCCACCGGCATAAAAGTTGAACTTTCCATAGGATAATTTTATGGCTAAACTGAGCGCATTCTCAGTAAAACTTCCTTTTGCTTTTAGTACAGAGTCTGCTGTAAACAAGGTTGTCACTTCTTTGCCCTGCCCGCTCCATATTTGTGCATTGGCTTTTATGCCCCTTACCTGGAAGCCGGGATACTGTGCCGGCTGGTGTACCAGTGTGATCTGATCAGTAGCACCGGGTTGTAAAGGGGTTACCAGTAAATGGGTATGTGCCTGTTGCCATTTGATAAAGCGGATATAGTTGGAGAGGCTTTCATTTTCTTCGCCGCTTTTCGTGGTAAGATCGGCCGGGAAATTATAACCGGGATAACCCCTGTCAGTAAAATGATGAATGGGAATACTATCGCCGATCTCTGTGATGCCGGATAACAGGTAATCCCCGTGGGCAGACTGTTTTGATCTTTTGGTAATTACCCCATAATGGTCACCATGAAAATGGGTGATCATGGCATAATCTATCTCCAATGGTTTGTTTGCAGGCGCTACCTGTTTCATATAGTTGATGATCCATTGCGCGGCAGAGCGGGTATTATCCGGATAGGGCTTTGCTACTTTCCAGGGGGCGATCTTGGCGAATGCATCCGGGTCTTTATCTCCTGCATCAATGAGCATGGTAGTGCCATCCGGTAAAATGAGAAAGGATGAATTGCCACAACCTGTATTGATAAAATGGATATCCAGATAACCTTCCTGCCATTTGGGTAAGGGCTTTAATGGATCTGTTTGGGCGAAAACGGTTACCGTTGCCTGTAATAACAAGAGGCAGAGTATTCCACGTATTCCGTAAGTGTTTTTCTTTTTCATTATATATTTTTTTATTCTTTTCTCTTGAAAGAAAAGAACCAAAAGTTCAAGAACGAAAGATATACAGCACTTTCGTTCACTACGCCCTGATATAACTTTTGTACTACTGTATACTCAGCTGCAGTTCATTGATACTGCTTAACTCTACATTGCCATGGTCTATCGACTATCGTCTATGGACTGACTCTTAGTGTTGGTTACCGCTGCCATCTGTTGGGTAGGCTCCCATGTCTTTATTAGGGGGTACTATCCTGGCCGTAAATGTAGCAGAAGCTGTATTCATAGGGATACCTTGTATAGGCGTTAATCCTTTACCAATAGCCGGTGAAGCGCTTTGTAAATGGAGGTCTATGCCCTGGTATACCTGTGGATAGGTGGGCGTGATGTTGGGGGCTATTAATCCTACAAACATCGGGTCGTTGGCGCCTGCTACTGTTGCCGATAAGATATCACCGGTTTGTGGTGTGCCTGCAAAACCACCGCTGGCTGGCGGATAGAAATTATGTGTTAAGCTGGTATCGGTGCCATAAAACAAGTTATAGCCATACCGGAAATTAGATACATCCACAGCAGAGGAACCACTGAGGATACGCAGTCCGATCTTGTTGTTTACGATAATATTATTATAGGCGGTACCTGCTACCAGTTTTTCAAAAGAAATACCACCACCCAGTGTATAAGAGGGATTGAAGAAGCCACTGTTGATCACGGTGTTGTTATATACATTGATGATGGACTGGCTGGGTGCACCTGATAAGGACTGGCTTTTGATACCGGAGTTCCAGATATTGATCACTACATTGTATGCAATATCACCTCTTGTACCATATTTGATATTGAGACCACAACCTTTGGTGGTACCAATGCTTTCGAAGGTATTGCCCACAATATTTACTTTGGCATTACGGAGATAACAACCATCATCCTGTGTATGGGAGATCCAGGAATCTTCCAGTATAAAATTGGTAGCGCTTAGTGTAACAAATCCATAGTGGGTAGGAGAGATGGTGGCTGAGGCTGTTTGAAAAGTACCCCAGGGGGCACCGGTATACTCTACGTGTGTCCACTTAACAATGATGTTCTGTGCGCTATCGCCTACAACACCACCCCATACACCGCCACCGGGCAGTAGTTGTTTTTGATCGTCCGGTACGGTAAACCAGTTGGGTGCATCCTTTGTACCCATTGAGATCAATGTTCCGTTGATGAAAAAGCTGGGGCTTTTTTGTGCAGTGCCATCGCCCAGGATAATGATCTTAACACCGGCAGGGATATACAGGGTATCGCCCTTGTTTACAAACACATCTGCCGGCATGTAGTAGATGGTATTGGGTTGTAGTACTCCTTTTACGGTACCTCTTATGGTATCGCCGGTAACGGCTAATGGTAAGGAAGTATGTGCTGCTGAAAGGGTGAGGTTTTCGCTTTTGGTGCAGGCCTGCATACAAAGCGCAGCCAGTATTCCAAGAGCCAGGTGTTTATAACTATGTTTCATATTGAATGATCGTTTATTAGTGGTTAAAGATGATAACGGATACCTACCAGGAATGACTGGCCATACTCATCGCGTTGTACTACCATGTTCTTGCCTTCCTGCTGTAGTATTACGGCTCCGTTGCTGGGTGTATGATAAGGAGAATGGATCTCTACTGTTAAAGGATTGTTCAACAGGTTCTGTGCTTTGATATAAGCAGAGAAATGTGTAGAGAACTTTTTCTCGGCAGAGAAGTCCAGTTGCAGGTTTCCTTTTTGCCAGTAATCCAGGTCGGCAAATTGTGATACCTGAACAATGCGGCTGCTGGTATATACACCGGCCAGTTGCAGGTCGAGCCCGCTCTTTACTTCTTTGTAGAAGATAGAGAGGTTGGCTATGTGTTTTGATTGTCCCTGTAAGGGGCGTTTAACACCTACGATTACCTGGTTGGGACTATCCAGTGAATTGGTAGCTGCATTGTAGTTGTTGCGGATACCGGTTGTATTGATATCAGAAAGGGTGAAGGTATAATTGGCGGAGATGCCGAATTGTTTAAAGTATTTTACCCCTACCAGTTCCAGGCCTTTGTTAACGGCATCGCCCAGGTTAACCGGTTGTATTTGCGTTTGGCTATTTACTGTGAACTCAATGGGGTTGTGAATGGTTTTGTAGAATACACCGGCGCTAAACTGGTCAATGAATTTGTGGAACCACTCATAGCGTAGATCGAAGTTGGTAGAAGTAGTATGTTTCAGGTGTGGGTTACCTGCTTCGTCAAAGTTGTCAGTAGCCACAATGGTGTAAGGGATCAGGTCGAAGTAATTGGGGCGCGCAATGGCTGTATATACAGAGAACCGTAGGTTCTGCTCGTTGGTTAATGCATACTTGAAATGAATGCTGGGTAGCAGGTCGGTATAGGTAAGGGTACCTGTTTTGCCTTCAAATAAATCTGATTGGTTGGTGGAGAAGGTTTGTTTTGTTTGTTCCACCCTG
>Ga0207739_1000112_pt1 | contig 10060 bp, 8 predicted proteins | sample LuqExpMetageno15_FD_187773 | JGI IMG/M metagenome (GOLD analysis project Ga0207739, IMG submission 187773) | Tropical forest soil microbial communities from Luquillo Experimental Forest, Puerto Rico - Sample 15 (SPAdes) | ecosystem: Environmental > Terrestrial > Soil > Tropical forest ... | reverse complement strand
TGAAAAAGAGCATTTTAAATAAGGAATTATGGTACTCCTTTATAGCTATGGTAAAGTATTTTCCCAAAGCTATCGTTACCAAACAAGTTGACGGAATGGCTTTTTATTCAACAGCCCAGCAAGAAGCATTTAAGGCGAGGGTAAAAAGCCTGACACCCAATTCAGTGAGAGCCTGGGGAACGATGAATGTTGCCCAGATGCTGCACCATCTTAACCTGGCTGTAGGAAGTGCCCTGGGATATTTTGCATTGCCTGATGAAAGTTATTGGCTAAGCAGAACATTGTATAAATGGATCTTGGTTGATTTCTTTCCTGAGCAACCCATAGGGCTTCGGATGCCATTGAATTTTGTTATTCCGCTTGAGCAGGTTTTTGATTTTGAAACGGAAAAAAGGCTGTTGTTGGACATATTGGAAAAAGCCTGGAGCACAAAGACAGACAGCGATTGGGGTATACATCCCTTGCTGGGAAAGATGACGCGAAAACAGTGGGGTAAATTAGTGTTGATACATGTGGATTATCATTTAAAACAATTTAGCGCTTAATTCACCCATAGCATTATGAAACATTTTAAATCCTTAACTGAAATGCACCGGGAAAATGGGTTCCCCCCGCCTGAGCATCCCATGCTTAGCCTGGTTCGCATTACTCCGTCATTGGTTTTAAACTTCCTGGAATTTACCTGCGACTTTTATATGATTGGATGGAAGAATGTTAAAGCGGGTCATTGGTTATATGGGAGAACCAAGTTTGATCACGAGAAAGGATCGATGGTATTTTGGAAGCCCCGCCAGGTTATTGAGATAAAGAACCTTGAGTTTGAGGAGGACGGCTATATACTATTGTTTCATGAGGATTTTTTATTGGGCAATATGCTTCAAAAGGAGATTGACAAATACTCTTTCTTTGAGTATGAAACGGATGAGGCGTTGCATTTATCTCCCAAAGAAGAAAAGATCATTGCCCGGCTATATGAATCAATAGAATTGGAGTATTCCAATAACGAAGATGAATTTAGTAAAGAGATTATACTGGCTAATATTAACGCCTTGCTTAAATATTCAGACCGGTTTTATAAAAGACAATTTATTAACCGTAAGGCGCTAACAGGGAAAACAGTTACCGCATTTCATAAATTATTGAAGAACTATATTAAGGAAGATAAGTTCAATACCGAAGGATTGCCTTCCGTTGCTTATATGGCTGCAGCATTACAAATGTCTCCACGTTACCTCAGTAACCTGTTAAAGATCGAAACAGGGAAAGGCGCCCAGGAACTCATACACATTGCATTGGTGACTGTTGCTAAAAACAAATTAAGAGAATCGGGTGAAAATGTTTCGGAAGTAGCCTATTCACTTGGATTTGAGAACATGTCTTATTTCTCCAAACTGTTTAAGAAAGAAGTAGGTATGTCGCCCAAGGATTTTAAGAAACAATTCCTGAATTAACACTACCTGTAACAAATAGGAACCACTGGTAAAACCAGGGGATAGGGAGAGTCATGCCTGCTATTCCCTGATCCATACATTGCTCATTTACATCAATAGAAAATAAACATTTAAAACAAACACTTTTATGAACCATTCATTTAAAACAATCTTAGCCGCTGCTTTTATAGTATCAGCTACCGGTTTATCTCAACAAACAATTGCCCAAACCATCAGCCCGGCAAATGACCCTGGCATAGAAAGCCATGTGAAGGAATATTTAAAAGCCGTGAATGCTGCTACCCCCATACCTGTTTCTCAAATGTCCACTGAACAGGCAAGAGGAACTTATGCGTATGCTACTACGGTGGGTAACAAACCTGAACTAACGGGTACTGAAGTAAGCGAGAAAACCATTACGGAAGAGGGGCTTAGTATACAATTACATATTGTACGGCCGGCTGGTGTGCACAATGCTATTCCTGCTTTTATGTATTTCCATGGTGGCATTTGGTTTATGGGAGATTATGAATCGCACAAGACCTTATTGCACGACCTGGTGGTGGAGAGCGGCCTGGCGGCGGTATTTGTAGACTTTACCAGGACTCCGGAGGCACATTATCCGCAACAAATTAATGAGGCGTATGCTGCCACCAAATGGATAGCAGACCATGGAAAAGAAGTAAATATTGATGGCAGTAAATTAGCGGTTGCCGGCAATAGCGTAGGTGGTAATATGGCAACAGTGGTGGCCCTGATGGCGAAAGAGAAAGGAACGCCTTCTTTGCAGCTACAGGTGCTGATTTCACCGGTAACAGATGCCAGTTTTGAAACAGAATCTTATAATCGTTTTGCCGATGGTCGTTTTTTAACCAAAGCGCTCATGGTAAAAGGCTGGGATCTTTATACAAAGGATGCCAACCAAAGAAAAGAAATATATGCATCTCCTCTTAGGGCTACTCCTTCGCAGTTGAAAGGTCTTCCACCAGCATTGGTAATAACAGAGGAAAATGATGTTTTAAGAGATGAAGGGGAAGCGTATGCGAGAAATTTGGATGCAGCGGGTGTTTATACTATTTCCACCCGTTATAACGGGATGATCCACGATTTTGTTATTATCAATTCATTGTACCAGTTGCCCGCTACACAGGCCGCCATACAGCAGGTAGCGGAAGCATTACGCAGGTTTGTTAAATAACCATTTGCCGGGGGATAAAATATAAAAGAGGAATGCCGGGGCATTCCTCTTTTATATTTTCACTATATGTTTTATTTCTTATATGGTCATCATTTCTTTTTCTTTTGCAGCCAGGTGCTTGTCTACCAACACAATAAACTTATCGGTAAGTTCCTGTACATTCTTTTCAGCGTCTTTGGCGGCATCTTCACTCAGGCCGTCTTTCTGTAGCTTTTTAACCTGTTCAATAGCATCGCGGCGGATATTGCGGATGGCTACTTTTGCCTGCTCTCCTTCTCCACTGGCTTTCTTTACCAGTTCCTTTCTTCTTTCTTCTGTTAAAGGAGGCAGGAATAAACGGATCTGTACACCATCATTTTGTGGGGTAACGCCAATGTTGGCTGCCATGATGGCGCGGTCAATTGCAGATACCATGTTTTTTTCCCAGGGCTGTATACTCAGGGTGCGGGCATCCAATACCATCACATTGGCCACCTGGTTGATAGGCGTAGGAGCGCCATAATATTCCACCATAATACCATCTATCATTGTAACACTGGCTTTGCCAGCGCGTATTTTCGTCAGTTCTGCTTCCAAATGGCTGATCGCTTTTTTCATGGAATCTTCAGCATCTTCCAAGATTAGGTCCAGGTCTTCCTGCATAGTCTTCTTTTTTGGCTGCGGCAAAACTAAGGAATGATTGCAAAAAAGCATGGCAATACAAAAAGTCAAAAGTTAAAATTCGGAAATGAAAAGTTAAAATGGAGATGGTGCCTTACTTACCACTTATGGCGTACAACGTACAGTTTATTGCTTTAGTTTTGGAGCCATGTGGATGATCTGTAAAAAAGAATGGCAACAGTTTTTTAGCAGCCTTACCGGGTACCTGGCATTGATTGTTTTCCTGTTGCTGAATGGCTTGTATTTATTTGTTTTTCCTGATAGCAACCTGCTGGATTTTGGATATGCATCCCTGGGAGGCTTTTTTAATATTGCTCCCTGGATACTATTGTTCCTCGTGCCTACGGTTACCATGCGGAGCCTGGCAGATGAATACAAAGCCGGCACGTTTGAACTCCTGAAAACATTGCCTTTACGTCCCTACCAGATCGTATGGGGTAAATTCTATGGCGCTTTGTTAATTGTGGTAGCAGCACTGGTGCCTACCATAATCTATGCAGTTTCCCTGCAAAAGCTGAGCAGTATAGGGGGTATTGATGTGGGGGGTACAGCCGGTAGTTATATTGGCCTGGTGTTGCTGGGTGCAGTATATACGGCGGTAGGTATTTGTACCAGCAGCTTTACCAATAACACTGTAGTGGCTTTTATATCCGGTGCATTTGTTTGCTTTTTGCTCTATACCGGGTTTGATGCGATCAGTAAGCTATCCGTATTTAAAGCCGGTTGGGATTATTATATAGAAATGCTGGGGATCAATTTCCATTACCGGAGTATTAGCAGAGGGGTGATTGATGTGAGAGACCTGGTTTATTTTGGAGGCGTGATTGTATTATTCCTGTTCATTACCCAAAGGAATGTATTGAAACGATAAAAGAAAATCATTGATGCAAAAATTATTGAAGCATAAATATGGTTGGGTAGTATTGTTACTGGTATTGGTGGCGGTGGTGTATGCCGCTTCTTTTATTACCTGGCGAATAGACCTTACTGCTGAAAAACGCTTTAGCCTTAGTCCTTCTACCAAAAAGTTACTGAAAGGAATGGATGATGCGGTGGAAGTGCAGGTGTTCTTAACAGGCGACCTGCCAGCTGATTATAAAAAACTAAGTATTGCTACCAAAGACCTGCTGGACGAATTCAGGCAGGAATCGGGCAATAGTATACGGGTAACATTTGTAAAACCGGGTGATAATATTAAAGACGATTCAGACAGGGCTGTATTGTATGATAGTTTATCCCGTTTGGGAGTAGTGTTTGAGCGGAGCGAGGTAACACAGTCGGCCAAAGAAAAAGAAACCAACCAACTGATCGTTCCTTCTGCATTGGTATTGTATAAGGATAAAAAGCCGCTGGCGATTGATTTAAGAAGCAGCCGTAAGGTATACAAGCAATATGATGTGATGACAAGCGTGGAGCCACAGGAAGATGTGGAGGCTACGCGCAATGCAGCGGAGGCTTTACTGGAGTTTAAGTTTGCCAATGCCATTGACAAGCTTACACGCACTTATATACCTACGATAGCCTATACTATTGGCAATGGGGAGCCGGTTGATCTCCGGATCAACGACCTTGGGGAGAACCTGCGCAATGAATACCAATTAGGGATATTCAACCTAAAGCAGGCTTATCCTGATGCATCCAAGATCGATGCATTGGTTATTGTAAAGCCTACTCAACCTTTTAGCGACGAGGATAAGCTGAAGCTGGACCAGTACCTCATGAATGGTGGGAAGATTATCTGGTGTATCGATAAGCTACATGCAGAACTGGATAGCCTGATGCGTAGCCGGAGTGATTATACGGCTTACGACAGGAATCTGAACCTGGATGATATCCTGTTTAAATACGGGGTGCGGATCAATAGCGACCTGTTGCAGGATCTGAACTGTTCCAAGATACCATTGGTAATTGGCTATAACCCTGATAACAGTCCGCGTATGCAAAGGGTGCCGTGGCCCTATTATCCTTTGTTGGCTACTACTACCAATAACCCGATCTCTAAGAACCTGGATAAGGTATTACCCATCTTTCCATCCAGCATCGATACGGTAAAAGCGCCTGGTATTACCAAGACGGTTTTACTGGCGAGTGATACCAATAGCCGTGTATTATCGTCCCCTGCCATTGTTTCTGTAAACAGTGTAAAGGATGAGGATGACCTGCGTACGTTTACCCGGAGCTATGTACCGGTGGCTGTATTACTGGAGGGTAAGTTTCATTCGCTTTTTGCCAACCGGCTTACCAAAGAAGTAATGGATTCTGTACAGCGTGCCAATGGGAAGCCTTTTGCAGCCGATGCCGTTAAAGAGACCAAGCAAATTGTGATGAGTGACGGGGATATTGTAACGAATGCCATATCACAAACTACCGGGCCCTTACCGATGGGCGTTTTACCATTTGAGAACTATCGCTTTGCAAACAGGGAATTCTTTTTGAACAGTGTAGATTACCTGGTGAGCAATAACAATATTTTCGAGAGCCGTAATAAAGATGTTACACTCCGGTTATTGGATAAGAAAAAAACGGAGGACCAAAGAGGGTTATGGCAGCTGATCAATATTGCCTTACCTATCTTAGTCGTGATCATTGCAGGTGTATTGCTGCAATGGAGACGGAGAATGAGGTATGCTGTATAATGCTCCTTAACCTTTTAAATCAACTGCATAATGGATACGCGTCAAATCATGTACCTCGTTTTTGGGATTGTATTGTTACTGGCATTATTGTTTGACCTGGGGCTATTGAGCAAGAAGGGACAGGAGATCACTATTCAAAAAGCATTGTTGCAAACCTTGTTCTGGGTAGTACTGGCAGTTGCTTTCTTTGGTTTTATGTGGCTGGAAGAGGGTTCCAAACCTGCCCTGGAATACATTAGTGCTTACCTGATGGAGTGGAGCCTGAGCATTGATAATATTTTCGTGTTTATACTCATCTTTACCTCCTTTGCTGTTAAGGAGAAATACTATGGCCGTGTGTTGCTGATCGGTATACTGATGGCGATTGTTTTCAGGGTTGCTTTTATTACCATTGGCGTGGGACTGGTGCAACGGTTTACATGGATACTATACCTCTTTGGCGCCTTTTTGCTGTATACCGGTATTAAGATGTTCCTGGCTAAGAAAGAGGAGGAGTTTGACCCGAAGGAGAACAAAGTATACCAGTTCCTGAACAAGTTTTTGCCCCTTAGCTCCGGTGATGGAGAGGGCAAACTGGTGATCAGGGAGAATGGGAAAAAACGATACACGACTTTGTTTGTGGTAGTGATGCTACTGGCTTCTATTGACCTTGTTTTTGCATTGGATTCTATTCCTGCGGTGATGGGTATTTCGCAGGATAGCATGGTGATCTATACCAGTAATATCTTTGCGGTGCTGGGCTTACGAAGCCTGTTCTTTGTATTACGCAGGGCGGTTCACACTTTTGATTACCTGCCACAGGGCATTGCTATTGTGCTGATATTTATTGGTGCGAAGATGTTGGGTGAGCATTTTATTAATGAGTGGATCGATAAGGGTATGCAGGTAGTACTTTCCCTGCTGGTGATCGTACTCTGTATTTCGGGTGCGATTGTATATTCTATTTATCAAAATAAAAAGAAAGCATCAACTGATCTATAGATGGCTTATGCTGTTAGTGATATTGCTTCTGTAATCAAGGCTGTTTCACGTATTGTATACGATGAACCGATTGCACATTTACTGATTGATAGCAGGAAGATCGTTTTCCCTTCTGCTTCCCTGTTCTTTGCTTTAAGTGGTCCGCGCAGGGATGGTCATGATTTTATTCCCGAAGTATATGAACGGGGGGTACGGTGTTTTGTGGTGAAAGAGGGTTTTGCTACTGAGCGGTATCCTGATGCGAGCTTCCTGTTTGTACCCGATGTATTGCAGGCATTACAGGTATTGGCGGCTTATCACCGTTCACAGTTCCAGGTTCCTGTTATTGGTATTACCGGCAGTAATGGCAAGACCATTGTAAAAGAATGGCTGAACCAGTTATTACAACCGGAATACAGTATTGTTCGCAGCCCGCGGAGTTATAACTCGCAGGTGGGTGTGCCATTGAGTGTATGGCAAATGGATGCTTCACATACACTGGGCATTTTTGAAGCGGGCATTTCCATGAAGGGAGAAATGCCACAACTGGAAAAGATCATACAGCCTACCATTGGCGTATTTACTAATATTGGGGAGGCACATAGCGAGGGGTTTGAGAATGATGATGAAAAGGCGACAGAGAAGAGCAAACTGTTTGTACATGCCCAACCAATCATTTACTATTCGGATAATGAGCCATTGAGCAAAGCCATAGCTGGACTGGGTAAGGAGGCTTTTTCCTGGAGCCGGAAAAAACAGGCTACCGTTGTTGTGGCCAGTGAGGAGAAGACTGCTATACAAACAAGCCTTGTACTGACTTACCAGGGTCAGCAACATCCTATTCTATTGCCTTTTACAGATACTGCTTCTATTGACAATGCGATTACCTGTTGTTGTGTGTTATTGCAACTGGGGTATGCCATTCCTGTGATACAGCAGCGCATTGCCCAGCTACAGCCTATCGAGATGCGGATGCAGTTAAAGAAGGCGATCAATAACTGCTACCTGCTGAATGATAGTTATAGCAACGATATCTCTTCCTTAAGCATTGCATTGGATTACCTGCAACAGCAGGCGGGTAACAGTAATACAACGGTTATCTTATCGGATATCCTGCAATCCGGGTTATCCGGGGAATTATTATATACACAGGTTGCAAAAGAATTGGCGCAGCGGCAGATCTACCGGTTGATTGGTATTGGTCCGCAACTGGGCAATTACCAGGCATTGTTTGCCGGGAGCGCTGTACAAACTGCTTTTTATGCCAGTACGGAAAGCTTCCTGGAGCAGGCTTCTTTTAATCATTTCAGGGAGGAATATATCCTTTTAAAAGGTGCAAGGGTATTTGCTTTTGAACGCATCAGCCATTGGCTGGAGCAGAAAGTGCATCAAACCATTATGGAGATCAATCTTTCTGCCATGGTGCACAACCTGAAAGTATACCAGCAATATCTTTTGCCCACTACCTGTGTAATGGCTATGGTAAAAGCTTTTAGTTATGGCAGTGGTAGTGTGGAAGTAGCCAGAATATTACAGTTCTGCAAAGTAGATTACCTGGCGGTGGCTTATGCTGACGAAGGTATTGAGCTTCGTAAGAGTGGCATTAGCTTACCCATTATGGTGATGAATGCGGATGAGGCTTCTTTTGATGCACTGATTGAACATGACCTGGAGCCGGAGATCTATTCTTTTGGTATCTACCAGGCTTTTCATCAATATTTATTGCAACAGGGGATTTCGCAATTTCCTGTGCATATCAAGATAAATACCGGTATGAACCGTTTGGGGTTCGAGGTAAGTGATATGGCGGCAGTAGCTGACCTGTTATTGCACCAGCATACCGTGGTTGTTAAGTCTGTTTTTAGTCACCTGGTAGCCAGTGAGGACCCTGCACAGGATGATTTTACGCTTCACCAGGCTAGCCTGTTCGAAGAAGCCTGTGTGGTATTACAGCGAGCATTGCCTTATACTTTTCTGAGGCATATCGACAATTCATCGGGTATTTCCCGTCATCCTTCATTACAATATGATATGGTGCGCCTGGGAATAGGCTTGTATGGGGTAGACAGTGCCCAGCAGTTACCATTGGAAACGGTGGCTACTGTAAAAAGTACGATTGCGCAGTTGCGTAATGTAAAGGCAACGGAAACGGTGAGTTATAACCGGAGGGGGGTATTATACCGGGATAGCCTGATTGCTACTATCCGTATTGGTTATGCGGATGGCTTTAGCAGGCGATTGGGTAACCGGAGGGGTAGTATGTATGTAAATGGTATGCTGGCCCCGGTAATCGGGACCGTTTGTATGGATATGGTGATGATAGATGTAACAGATGTGCCGGGTGTGAAAGAAGGGGATAGCGTGGAGATATTTGGTAAACATTTACCGGTACAACAGGTGGCAGCCTGGTGTGATACCATTCCTTATGAAATAATGACTTCCATTAACCAACGGGTTAAAAGGATTTATGTAGAAGAATAAATAATGCCGGCCATTGATGGCCGGCATTATACCTGTATGCTGGTATGTAGAATTTTATCTCCAATGGCCTCTTTGCCAGTGCCAGCTATTACCCCTGTTTTGCCAGCTACCTGCCTGCCAGGAACGGCCACGGGGATGTGCCCAATAACCATTTCTATAGGTGTACCTGCCACCACTGATATACCATTCTCCATCTACCCATACATAATCAGGGCCAGGCGCTACCGGACGCACATATACCGGCTCTACCGGCCTTTCCGTTACCCACAGGTCACCGGCGCAACCGGTGAAACTGATGACAAAAGCGGCCATTACTGCTGATACGATGATTCTTTTCATAATTGACACCTTTTGATTCTATAACAGGTAATTCAATTTGTGTGCCATCCGTTTTTAGCGGCTTACTTAACGGTTTTTTACACTTTATTCGTATTCAATTCTGCTATCTTTGCCCGTCTCTTAAAATTTTTCAATAGTGAAAGCCCGACACGTTATACTGATCATTCTAGCTGTTATCATTGCTGACCAGGCAATGAAGTTTTATATTAAACTGAATTATTATTCAGGGGAAGAGCATAAAATAATAGGCGATTGGTTTCGGTTGCATTTCGTTGAAAATGAAGGGATGGCGTGGGGCTGGAAGTTTGGCGGCAGCTTTGGTAAGATATTTTTGACCTTATTCCGTTTAGTGGCGG
>Ga0207739_1000111_pt1 | contig 10112 bp, 8 predicted proteins | sample LuqExpMetageno15_FD_187773 | JGI IMG/M metagenome (GOLD analysis project Ga0207739, IMG submission 187773) | Tropical forest soil microbial communities from Luquillo Experimental Forest, Puerto Rico - Sample 15 (SPAdes) | ecosystem: Environmental > Terrestrial > Soil > Tropical forest ... | reverse complement strand
TTACTAAACTGCCAGGATGTTAGCTTATCCAACCTTACTATAACAGCGCCTCCCTGTTGGACAGTTCATTACATTTATAGCAACAATATTACCTGCCATGACCTTAACATCATTACCAATGGGATCCATAATGGGGATGGTATTGACCCTGATTCTTCTACAGATAGTTATATTTTCAACTGCAGCTTCGATACCGGTGATGATTGTATTGCCATTAAATCGGGCAAAAACCCGGAAGGCTTCCTGGTAGCCAAACCTACGCGTAATGTTCGCATTACCAACTGCGATTTTAAGAGAGGGCATGGTATTTCTATCGGCAGTGAAATGTCCGGCGGGGTGAGTGATGTGCTGGTTCAGGATTGCAAAGCCGGCAAGCTGTTGCATGGTATGCAGATCAAGGGGACCAAAGAACGTGGCGGCTTTGTAAAGAATGTAACTGTTACCGATTGCCAGTTATTGCAGATCACTGTTTTCTCGGCTGTTAATTACAACAACGATGGTGAGGCTGCCCCCGAAGTGCCTACTTTCCAGAACTTTGTGTTTAAGCATATTGATTTATCGGGTGCAGCAGTAAAAGATCCCGTAATAGATATTAATGGCTTTAAAGATCCTGCGCATCGCCTGAAGCAGGTGAGCTTTACGAATATTCGCCTGCCGGAAAATGCGAAAGTGGTTGTGAACGATGCGGAACAGGTGAGCTTTACTGATGTTGCTTCTGTAGCGGGTGCAAAGCCTGAGTATGTTGTAAACAATAGTAGTGAGGTTGTGTATTAAGCTGTTTGGTAGCGTGTTGTGGAATAGAATGGTGGTGTACGTACTGAGTGGTAAATGCTACGGGAAGATTGCGTAGAAACTATTGCTATTTAAGCTTTCAATAAACGGATTATTGATAATGCGAATAACAGGATAAAATTATAATTGACTGATCTGTTACGGTATAGATAAGACGATGTTCATGATCTATGCGGCGACTCCAATAACCTTTAAACTGGTGTTTTAGGGGTTCTGGCTTACCTATTCCTTCAAATGGTGAATGGAGAATATCCTTTATCAAATCACCTATGCGTAGTGCTGTTTTACGGTCTTTTTCTATCCAATCCTGGTACTCTTTAAATGCTTTTACATGAAACTCAATATTTCTCATAATAACTCACCAGGCTTTACAGCGATCGTATTCTTTTTTGTTTCGTATTCGGCAATACGTTCCTGGAGTTCATTTGCAAAAGCCGGGTTGCTGAGGATATAATCTGTATCATCGGTTGGCTGGATGATAATATCTACCGTTTTGTGAGGAAACATACGCTTAATACCCTCCACAATATCGGCAGTGAGCATATCGGTGTTAATGCGAATGATCGTTTCCATAAATGAAATTTTATTATGGAAAGGTACGTTTTTTTATTTATTGAATTATTGGGTAGGTTTTTACCGTTCCATGTTCAATGATCTCTATTGGTTTGTTGTTCATGGCTATGGTTATTGCTATTGTACTTGCTCCAGGATACCTGCGCATGTTTGCTTAGCGGTAGCCAGCACCTGCTGTGCGCGTTTATATAATATTTCCAGTTGTTCCGGTGCTATTGCAAAACCCTCCTGGTATCGGCTATCGCAGTAAACAGCATCCAGCCAGGGCAGGAATGTTTTGTCCCAATTAGTACCTGTCGGGAAAAGCAGGTTCATACCCAACGTCATTTTGTTGGCAATAGCCTATGCGCTTGAGGTAACGCTTGATGATTTGGTGGCAAGACAGAAGAGATAAGTAGTATTAATTAAAAAAGTTGGTGGTATTGGTCTTAATATTTATTCTATCTTTTTGCTTATATCAACGTTGTCAGATGTTTCTGAAAAAGAGCTATTGCTTTCAGATGTCTTATCCTCGAATCCCCAATGTATTTTATTAAATTGATCAAACATCTTTTTGCCATTTTTATAATCTATAGAATATATATATGCTATTTTCCCAAGTAACCAATCTTTAAAACTATAGATGATTCCGGACTTGACTTGGTTATCTTTTGCCCATCGTTTTAGATGTTCAAAAGGGCCATACTTTATTGAATAATACAAATGTTTATAAACGTCTTGACGAAATTTCTTTGACACATGAAAACCATGGGTAACAGTTAGTCCTGTGACATATTGCTTCATACCCTTTTTAAGATACGAAGTTTTTTCTTCGTTTAAGAAAAAACCTTCATTCTCAATAATCTTTTTAACTAGTCCTAAAGCAGGGAGTCGGCCTCCATTTTTGCCTATAGAAAAGACTAAATCGTCAGCATATCTTGAGTATCTACAATTTAACTTTGAAGCCAATTTAAGTAATCGAATATCTAAAGAATTCGCTAGACAATTAGCAAGTTGTGGGCTTGTAGGAGCACCTTGAGGTAATACAGCTTCGGCAATCTTTATTTTATTACCAATTTTTTTCAACTCGTCTTCGGTAAGTGAATTCCAAAACTCTTCAGTAGGACAAACTGTTGTAAGTGTAGCAAGATCATATGCAACATTAGGATGATATCCTAAGTATTTAAAAAAGCCATATACGCGCCTTTCGCTTATAGTATCAAAAAACTTAAGTAAATCAGCTTTTAAAATAATTGAAGAGCTTCTGTGTATATATCCATTAGTTGCTAATGACGAATTGGGAACAAAGGCCGTACAACAATCTAAAACAGGTATTTGCTGCAAAATATTTTTGTTAATCCATTTTTGCAAGTAAAGCAATTTGCTTTCAGGAGCCATGATTATTCTATATCCTTTTCTATTTCGTTTTGGAATGCGGAATCGGATATATTGATTGTCACGAAATTTAATTATCTCATTAATAATATCAGATGGCATACCTGTAAGAGAAGCTAAATGTTGCCTGGAGAATATTACGGGGAGCCCTTGATTATCTAGTTTTTTAGCATAGCTAATAGTAGCTTCTAAAAATTCAGGAGAATGCTCTTGCTTAATTGCTTCAATTCTAAATTCTTCAAAAGGAAAAGCCATGACAGGTTACTCTTTTGTGAATGTTAAACGGATGTAGATATTAAGAGTAATCTTTTCCGGAGATTATTATTAGTTATCAATCTCTACGTGGTAAGGAAAAGATTATTCTTAAGGTTTCCAACCAAAGTAGCCTAATTATTTCTCAGCTTACGCAACTGAGAACCATTCCAAAACGGATCTGAAATGGAAATGCTAACCTGTCATGTCAAATTCCTAAAGGTTTTGGGTACAAAAATCTTTTTGTCTCTTATTTCTAATTTATCATTTTCTCGGAATTTGTAAATATTACTATTCTTTTTGAGTTTGTTCAATAATTTAGTTCCATTACGAGTAATTCCTCCTTTAATATTTACTAGCTTCTTTTTATGTGCATTTGAAACTATTTTCTTAAGCTCTGAAAGAGTTATTCCTAAAACCTGACAAACTTGAAGATTTGAATAATGCATATCAGCTAGAATTAAGTATACTAATATAGCATGATCGTCTCGCACACTTAGAGTTATATTAATATCATCACCAATATCCATATTGATATCGTCATTGAAATTAATATTTAGCTTATCCATTAATCCAAGATAGAAGGATGCTTCACTTTTAATTTCGCTGGATTTTTTCATCCTACTTTTCGCAGACCTAGGAAATATAGGTTTCCAATTGGCATCCCCCCAAATGATAGATAATGAATTATTAGGAGTCCCATAATCAAATGCTACTAGAGCCTCAGACTTTTCAAATCCAAATGGGTCATATAAGACCTTATTGGGACGAATAAAACGTGTAGATATTTCTTTTCCATATTTTAAGCAAAGGCTTCTCATTTCAGAGCGATTGCCTACGAGATTGAATGGAGAGTTTGTTCTACTAAATATCTTTGATCTGAATTCAGCAAATACCTTGATATCTGAATAGAAAAACTTCATAAACTGACTACCATCTTCCATTATTATTGCTGCTACAATAGCTTGTTCTTCATGTATATTAAAATTTGCGCCGAAGATATTTGCGATATTATTCTTCTTATGCCATTTATCGAAAGATTTTCCAGAACCAATAAAGTCATCTACATACACTAGTACAACTCTATTATCCTTAAATGGAGGCCTTTCGTCAAATGGATACTTTTCTTTGAATGGGTATTTTTCAATATCTAAAGTGATATCAACCCTCTGTTCATTATCTAACTTGGCATATGTTGGACATTTCGATATTAGATACATTACAATGTCATTACTTTTAGGATATTTTGCATATGGCACTAGTAAGTATTTTTGCTCTGAGCCAAAATATTTTTCCAAGGACTTTAACTGACTTTCTAATCTTAACTGAAGTTCAGGGAAAGATATATATTCTAAATAAAATAAAAAGTCTAATGCAAGAAGAACTTCATTCTCCTCAAAGTTTTCAAGCCACGATATAACCTGGCGCATATATACTGAATATTTAAGCTTAGGCAAAACATATTCAATCTGTCGAATGATTTGTTCTGTTAATTTACAATCGTGTCTTTTAATTGCCATTAGACAGGTAGTTGCAGTTAGTAATGTGTATCAAATTACAACAAAGTTTATTATTTCAAAGTCTTTCTTTTTAAGCTTATATGATTAATTGATTTTTTTGTATTGATAAGTAATAATTTTCAAGTACAGTAGTTTTTCGAATATTAGTGATATTTATAAGTAAGCATTCTGAATATTATATTTAACATTATTGCATAATAGCGACATGCGAGAGAGTGTGTGAGTCTTTATCACGTCTAAATTACAACAACGGCGAAAAAATCTCTCACTAGACAAAGTGTTTCCAAGTCCCCTTGTGCATCTTTTAGCCAGTTTGCTATTGATATTCGTTGCGTTACAGGCGAATATTTGGTTAATGAGCTTGTTGCATTACCAATGATTGTTTTATAAATACAGTCACAAACTGTCTAAAAGAAGACACCAATGATCTGTTGGGACACTAAGAGTGCTAGATTAAATAGTTATTACTCGATCGCTACATCCCATATCAATAAATGGGTTGCATTATTGATATGTTTAGCCAGAAGTGGCATGTTATAGATTAATCTGCTATTGATACGTCTGTTCATTGGTGTGAAGACTTTTAAGAAACGATGATCAAAATTATTAGTCTTCTGTTGGAGTTGGCGTTCAATAATTTCATTGGTGATAACATAGTGAGAAGGAAACTTGTCTATAATTTTACTATTTAACTGGTGCCCTAACATTTTATAATCAGCTACACAAATAAACAATGCTTGACCGCCATTGAAATATTTTTCTAATGCCACACGAATCATATCGTTTAACATTTTTACTGTTCGTGCTGTTTGATTGATTGTACCCTTATCATTGCTATTTTGCCGGAACAGCGCAAACTCCGCGGATATATTTAACGCGGGTTCCTTTACAACAAGATCAATCAATGGCTTTTCTTTGCGAAGGGCTTTTATTTCCTTGACTGGAATAAAACACTCAGGATGTATCGCAACTTCCAATAAGATTTGAGAAGGGCGAAATAAATAAACCTCCATTAAAGCAGCAAAGAAATCGTACCTGATTGAATCTTCGCCAATCTGTAGCAATGGCATTCTATCCAGTCTTTCCTGGAGTAAATTTTTATATTGATCAAAAAGAGGAAGCATTGATTAATAATTTAGCTTAATGAATTCATTAACTGATTTTAGCTAAATATTGTTTTGCTATTTAGAAATTAAAGTTTACGAATTATGCTTGCCATTTCTACCTCCTCACCTCCCACAACGACTTCACCTTAATACTCTTATTCCAATCATCAGCCAACTGTGTCTTATCAAAATATACCTTCTTTTCTACCCCGGGTTGCAGGTCAAAGTAGTTGTCGCTGAGGCGGCCGGTGTAACCAGGGATGTCAACGAATACATATTTGGCAAAGGCTGTTGCATGGAGGATGATACAATTATCCTTTATCTCCCATTTGATATGCGGGTCTTGCAAGGAAAGATTGATGGGGCGGATACTATCCAGTGCAGGGCGATCTTCGTCTTTATAGGCGTCCTTTACTGCATACCAGGCGGCTTTGGGACTGCGGTTGTAATAGTCGGTGATGCTCCAGCTAGCTACGGGCCAGCAATCATTCAACTGCCATAGCAATGTGCCCATATTGTAGGGCTCGTGGCTGCGTTGTAGCAGGATCATGTTCTTAAAGCCATAGTATTGCACACACTGGGTGAGGTACACATAATCTTCTACAGAGAGCTTGTTGATCTTTGCGGAGTCGATCATATATTTCTTTAAATAGCCTTCGAGCTTTTTAAAGCCATTGCCTGCTTTCTGGTGGTCTTTTAGCACAGAGGAGAACAGGTACCTATCCTGCGGTTGTGTTATTTGCAGGATGCTGGAATAGTTGGGCATGGCCTGCATTCCATACTCACTGATGAAGCGGCCTGTGTGGTTTTGGAACACTTCGAAGTCCTCCCCTCCCCACCAGGTTCCCCAATAATGGCTGTCGCCTTCTGTTAAGCTTTGGGGTACGCTCCAGTGATACCGTGGTGAGGTATTGATATAGGGTCTGCTCTCATCTACTTCTTTTAACCAGGTGGGTATACTGTCGTGGAAGAGGCGCATGTAGTCATGCCAGAGTTTGGCGGAATCTTCTTTGGTGATGCGGAAGGAACTATGCCATCCCCATTTGTGGAAGGCTTCATCATCTTCGTTATTGCCACACCAGAGCACAATGCATTTGTGATTGCGGAGGCGCTTTACCTGGTATTTAATTTCTTCGCGTACATTGGCAAAGAAGGCATCATCGCCGGGTACCATGGTGCCGGCAAACATGAAGTCCTGCCAGATATAGATACCGAGTGAATCGCAAAGTGTATAGAAGTAATCATCTTCGTAAATACCACCACCCCATACCCGCAGCATGTTCATGTTGGCATCTTTTGCCGTTAGTAATACTTTGCGGTATTCCTCTTTGGTCATGCGCGTTACAAAGGCATCAGATGGGATGTAATCAGCGCCCTTCATATAGGTGGGCTTGCCGTTGATGGCGAAATAAAAGGAGGAACCTTTTTCATCGGGCTTTTGTACCAGTTCTACTTTTACAGGTGGTGTATAGGGCTTCTCCTGTGGCAGCTCATCATAACTTTCTACATGTACTGCTTTCCAGATACCGCAGCCGGTGAACTTGGGGCCCCAATCCCATCCGAAATGATATTGGGCTTTGCGTACATAACAACGGGGATTATCGGGTATTACATTGGGCAGGTCTGCTGCCGCTAAAGAGTCTACTTTGTTTTGTGCTGAATGAAAATGAATGAACAGGGCGTTGTTGCCTGCAACTAACTTGTCTTTTACATCTACCCTCCATAAGCGGAACATATTATCGGCCACCAGGATCAGCTTGCCATTGAGGTATACATCTGCATAGGTATCGAGGCCATCAAATACGAGATCTACGTGTTTCTTGTTGAAGAGGTCACTGCCTGCTGAGAAACTGGTTTTGTATTCCCAGTCCACTTTTTCAATCCATTGTACTTTCTTTTCGTTGTCTCTATAATACGGGTCGGGAATGAGCTTGTTGTTCAACAGGTCCGTATGCACTTCACCGGGTACTTTGGCGGGATGCCAGGAGGCTTCATCCTGCTGGTGAAATTGCCAGCCGGAGGAGATAGTTACAGACTTTACCTGTGCATTCACTGCAACGGTTATACAAAGTGTCAGGAGGAGCAGCCAATGATTCTTTTTCATGTTATCAGTTATAGAGCATTTAATAACCCTGGTTTATCGGTATGTAGGTGCATGATGAATTCCCCAAAGATGGTATTGGCCCAGGCAAACCACATGCGGGTGAATTTTTGCGCATCGTCTTTGTTAAAGGATTCGTGCATAAAGCCAGTACCTGCATGGCAGTTGAGCAATGTTCGTACACAGGTTTTGATCTCATTGTTATCCGTACTGGTTAAGCCGCGCATGATGATACTTAATGGCCAGATCATATTCATACCTGCGTGCGGTCCGCCAATACCTTCGCCCATTTTCCCTTTGAAGAAGAAGGGGTTGTAAGAGGATAGTACCAGCTTTCTTGTGTTTTGATAAATAGCATCTGTTGCAGGTACTGCATTGAGGTATGGGAGTGAGAGAAGGGATGGCACGTTGGCATCGTCCATCAGGCTATAACTGCCAAAGCCATTTACCTCGTAAGCATATACTTTACCGAATTGTGGGTGTGTGGTTATAGAATACTGTTGTAAAGCCGTTGCTACTTCTTTTGCCAATGCCGTACATTCATTTGCCAGGGCAGCATCGCCACTGATAGTGTTCACCATTTCTGCCGCTTGTTCCAGGGAAACCACGGCAAAGAAATTAGAAGGTACCAGGAATGGGAAGATAGTAGCATCGTCACTGGGTCGGAACATAGAGCAGATCAAGCCAACGGGTTTGGTTGGATAGCCATAACCGCTATTGGGTACGCCATCGGTAGCCCAGGAAGTTTCGCGTTGGAAAGTATAGGGCCCATCGCCTTCCTTGCGTTGTTGTTCTTTGAATGTCTTTACCGTAATGCTAATGGCTTCTTTCCAGTCATTATCGAAGGGTGTGGTATCGCCGGTTGTTTTCCAGTATTTGTGTGCTAAGCGGATGGGATAACAAAGCGAATCGATCTCCCATTTGCGTTCGTGGATGCCGGGTTTCATGTCCGTAATGTCCGTCTTCTTCCATTCGCTGATCTTGCTGCTGTCTTTATAAAAAGCATTGGCATAGGGATCGTAATGGATACATTTTACCTGCCTGTTGATAACACCTGCTATTAACTGCTGGAGTTTTTGATCATTCTTTGCCAGTGATACATAGGGCCAAACCTGGGCGCTGCTATCTCTCAGCCACATGGCATCGATATCTCCTGTGATCACATAGGTATCGGGCTTGCCGTTGACTATAGAGAAATCGACTGTAGTATCAAGGGTATTGGGGAAACAGTTTTCGAAGAGCCAGCCTAGTTCTTTGTTGGTTAGGCTGGCCTTTACCTTCCTGATCATCTCTTCTACTGCTTCACTGGTAAAGTGCCTGTTAGCGAGAGGTGGACGCTTGCTTTCAAAAGGATCAGATCCTATTGCGAAGGCATTGGCTTTCGTTAATACGGCCCCTGCTGACAGGAGCCCGGCGGTTTTCAGGAATTGTTTGCGTGAAGTCATGCTGTCCTTTTTCCTTACTTATTCAATGATAGACATGGGTCTTGATTCCTTGCTTACACCAAAGGTTGGTGAGGGCTTATCCCCCATCTCCATGATCATTTCACCACCTTTCATGAGGTCCTGGTACGTGATGTATGATTTGGTATAGGCACTGCCATTGAAAGTAATGCTTTGAATGTATTTGTTTTGTTTACTGTTGTTCTTACAAACCAGGTGGAACTTTTTGCCGTTGCCAAGTGTTATACTTGCTTCGTCCATTACAGGGCTGCCAAAGACAAACACGCCATTGGCGGGGTTCACCTGGTATAGCCCCAGCGCTGATAAAATATACCATGCTGACATCTGGCCTACATCTTCATTACCACAAAGACCATCTTTATTGGGTGAATATAAGCTATCGAGCACATATCTTATTTTATCCGCGGTTTTTGCTGGCTGGCCTATATAGGAATAGAGATAGGCGATGTGGTGACTGGGTTCATTGCCGTGTGCGTACTGGCCTATTAGGCCGGAAATATCACTGGAGGCTTCTTTGCCCATATCTCCTTTGGCTACAAAGAAAGAATCGAGTTTATTGGCAAAAGCTTGTTCCCCACCGAGCAGGCTTATCAAGCCTTCTACATCCTGTGGTACTAACCAGGTATATTGCCAGGCATTGCCTTCTGTAAAATCGTCCCGCATATGTCTCGCGGTGAAGGGATCAAAGGGCGTACGCCAGGCATTCTCTGCTACCCTGCCTCTCATGAACTTTGTTACTGTATCGAAATAATTTCGGTAGTTTTTGGCTCGTTTGCTGAAGAGCGCATAATCCTGTTGCTTACCCATCTTCTTTGCCATTTGGGCTATTGCTGCATCGGCTATAGCATATTCGAGGCCCATGGCTACGGATTCAATCATGCTATCTGCTGGTATATAGCCGAATTGCTTTACAAATTTTAGTCCTCTTTCA
>Ga0207739_1000110_pt1 | contig 10149 bp, 8 predicted proteins | sample LuqExpMetageno15_FD_187773 | JGI IMG/M metagenome (GOLD analysis project Ga0207739, IMG submission 187773) | Tropical forest soil microbial communities from Luquillo Experimental Forest, Puerto Rico - Sample 15 (SPAdes) | ecosystem: Environmental > Terrestrial > Soil > Tropical forest ... | reverse complement strand
TAAGGGCAGGCCGGTACAGGTGGTCAAGGACAATTACAAAGGCGGGCAGGATGTGGTTACCAGCCGCTATAGCTTTACGGAGAAACTGATCTGTACCTATACGGTACATAATAATAATGCAGGAGGCATTACCAACCTAACCACCAAAACCAGTATGGAGTATGACCATGCAGAACGGGTAGTACAGGTAACCAAACAAATCAACGATGGCAATACCCGGTTGATCAGCCGTATGCAATATGATGCCTTAGGTAGGGTACTCCGTAAACAACTCGGACAAAAAAACAGCATCGATACCAGCGCAATGGAAACGCAGGACTATAGCTACACTATTCGGGGCTGGTTAAAGGGACTCAACTGGGATTATACTGCCAATGCCAACGGCACCCAGGCCAAACAGGGCCGCTGGTTTGCAATGGATGTAAGTTATGACTGGGGCTTTGGTACCAACCAGTACAATGGTAATATAGCCGGGCAGCGATGGCAAAGCGCCGGCGATGGAGCGGAAAGGGCCTATGGCTATGGGTATGATCAAACCAACCGGTTGTTATATGCTGACTTTAACCAGCGATTTGCCACCACCGGTCCAAAACAGATCCTGGTAGTAGCTTAAATATTGACTTCAGTATGCGGATGGGCAATGGGATGGATGCCACTACTGCCTATGATGAGAATGGCAATATCAAAATGATGTGGCAGCGGGGCTTATTGCTGAACAGCAGCAGTACCATTGATAGTCTTACTTACCAGTATAACGGCAACAGCAATAAATTAAGCAGTGTAACAGATGGCATTACTCCCCCTTCAGGGGGTTGGGGGGTAGGCGATTTTACGGATAAGAATACCAGCGGGGATGATTACGGGTATGACCTCAATGGTAACATGATAACCGATAAAAACAAACGGATCAATGGTAATACGGGTATTGACCAGGCATCTGGTGGTGCGATCATCTACAACCATCTCAATCTTCCCTGGCAGGTAAGTGTACAGAACGATGCCGGCAATAGCAAGGGTTCTGTTATCTATATCTATGATGCCACAGGTAGTAAATTGGCAAAAAGGGTTAAGGAAAAGACAAGTACCGGGGACACGGCCTTTACTGTGACTGACTATGTAGATGGGTATGTATATGTCAACAATGTATTGCAATACTTTGCGCAGGAGGAAGGCAGGATAAGAAAAAGCAGTGACACAACACAAGGCTATGTATATGATTATTTTATCAAAGACCATTTAGTCAATACACGGGCTGTGCTCACCGATGAACACCAACAGGATATCTATCCTGCGGCTACGCTGGAAGATGGCAGCCTGTCGGTAGATACCTTCTATTACAATATCCAGACCGGTAATATCAGGGATGTCAACACCCAGGTTCCCGGTTACAGTACAGCTTCGGGCAGTCCTTATACCAATAATAACGGCATCCCCAATCCAGACCCCAATATCAATACCGGCGCCCAGAGCCAGAAGATGTATGTCCTCAACGGGCAGGCGGGCAACAGTACAGGTTTAGGTATTGCGTTGAGGGTAATGGCAGGCGATACGATCAGCATCTTTGGCAAGAGTTATTATCATCTCAACAGCGGGCAAACACCCGGCAATAGTTATCCTGTTACCAATGCCCTGTTAAGCTTCCTGAACAGCTTTACCGGTACCGGGGCAATTGCCGGCAGCTCGCACGCCGGTATAACAGGTACTACTTTAAACAATTCACCACTCACCACTAACGGTCTCACCCAATGGCTCAATGACAGTGTGCCTACGCCATCCGGTAAACCAAAGGCGTATATCAACTGGATATTGTTTGACGACCAGTTCCGGCCGGTAAGCAGCAGCAGCGGTTTCAGCGCGGTGAATGATAACCCCGATATCATCAACACCCATACAGCCACCACTAATATTACGAAAAACGGGTATCTGTATGTATATTGCAGTAACGAGAGTAATATCGATGTGTTCTTTGACAACCTGCAGGTAGTACATGCCAGGGGGCCTCTATTAGAGGAAGACCATTATTATCCTTTTGGATTGAGTATGGCGGGGATTAGTTCGAAGGCAGCAGGAAGCCTGGAAAATAAGTTGAAGTATAACGGCAAAGAATTGCAACACGAAGAGTTTAGTGATGGTAGCGGGTTAGAATTATATGATTATGGAGCGAGAATGCAGGACCCGCAGATAGGTAGATGGTGGGTGAAGGATCCATTGGCTGATATAAGTAGGAGATGGAGCCCTTATGCGTATGCTTTTAACAATCCTATAAAGTATATAGATCCTGATGGAATGGCAAATGCAGATGCCCGATTTGATTTTAATGCTCCCTATAGTAATGAAGAAAGAGAAGAACATAATGAGTTAAACAAATCTGATCAGGCGTCGAAATCCTATAATCATGTACATAATTATTATTCCTCTTCTGCAAATTCTCCCGATGATTGGGTGCACAATAAGGTAAATGGTAGAGTTTATTGGGACCCTAATGTGAAAAAGCCTGGAGATGTAAAAAATCCTGATGAAGAATATTGGGATAAAAGCGGGAGAACGTATCCTGCTGCGAGTGGAACAGTTTCGCTTGGAGCTAACGGTGAGTGGGTGTATGTTGGAGGAGGAAAAGCTTCAGCCACAACAGCCGATAAGGGCAATGAAGAACCCAGCGAATCGTTGTCCAGCATTACTGTTACCACAACACAGGAAGTGGACGAACTCCCGATCGGCGGTCTTGCAGGAAGTGGTTCTGCAAGTGCTTATGTCGGGCACCAGGAAGGAGAAGAAAGATTGTTTAATTTCGGTATCACTTTCGAGGAAAGTAAAGAAGAGACTAAAATAGAAGGAGAATTTAGTTTGCATTTAGGAAATACATCGGTAGCGATTACTCCAACCGGTTTTTCATTAGGGGTTAGTTTTTTTGGATTTAGTGGCAACTCAGGAGTTGATTGGAATAAAGGATTAACAACTGATACAAGACTGGCTGGTAAGAATGGTAATTTTACAGGAATCAGTACTAACTATTGGCCTTCTTCTCTTACAATTGGAGTAGCAGTTGGCATTGGTCTTTCAGATGGGGTATTGGGACCTGTTTTAGCTCCATTATTAAACCATTAAACTATCACAACGAAAAAAAATGAAGACGAAAACCATTAAGTATATAAGATACGCAAGATTTTTTATTTATGGGGTTATTATAGTTTATTTCGTATATGCAGCATATACTCTGTATTTAAACATGTCTGCTACCGTTTCAGATAGAATTGAAAGGTTAAGTGGCCCTCCCAAAGAGTATATCTCTCTCTTTACAACGGAAGCACAACAAAAGCTTATTCCTCTTATCTCTGAGAAGACGGCATCGCGAAACATCCTGTCCAAGTTTACCTATGATAAACATTATCGTATTATTGTTTACAAAACAGATGTGCCTGGGAATACCTCATTAAAAGACATTATTAGTGAAGCAAAAAAAAGTATAGGAATAACATCCAATATGGCATATCATGGTTTTGGGAATAAGACTATTGAAATATCGTATAAACCTGGTAAAACGGCTGCTGCAGAAAGACTCTATTTAAACTTTGAAGGGGATTCTTTATCAGGCATCGTAAAAAGCGATACACTTTGTTATTATTATCTTAAATGTAACAAATTCTCTCTAAGCTATGATGAAAAAGGCCCTGATGATTTTATTATAAAAGCAATCTCTCCTGTACTTACGGTAAAAGAGTTGCCGTTCAACGTGGCATTTATAAGACAAAACAACTCATTGTATTTTGTCTTTCTTTCTGCAGAAGATATTGAACAGGGAATACCTGCTGATATGTTGTTAAAATTGATCACTACAGCTAAGATCAGTTAATCCAAAAATGGTTTACTGGTTAGTATAGTATTGTTCTTTCTCCAGCCGCATTGTTAGATCATGAATTGGGTAGTGTACGAAACATCACCAATGAGATAAATAGATATATAGGGGAACTGATTTTAAATCAACTCCTTTCTTTTGTAACGAGAGTAATATCGATGTGTTCTTTGACAACCTACAGGTAGTACATGCCAGGGGGCCGCTATTAGAGGAAGACCATTATTATCCGTTTGGATTGAGTCTGGCGGGAATTAGTTCCAAAGCTGCAGGAAGCCTGGAAAATAAGTTGAAGTATAACGGCAAAGAATTGCAGCACGAAGAGTTCAGTGATGGTAGCGGGTTAGAATTATATGATTATGGAGCGAGAATGCAGGACCTACAGATTGGGAGATGGTGGGTGATTGATCCTATGATAGAAAAGATGAGGGGGTGGTCTCCATATAATTACGCTTTTGATAATCCGGTCAGATTTATTGACAATGATGGAATGGTGCCGATTGAACCAGACAAAGAAGAAGTGGTAGGGTTAAGGAATCTGATTGCTAATTTAAGAGTAGTAAATGTTGCTAATCTTAATGATCTGGCAAAATACTATGGGAAGGAACTTTATACTGGAAAACGAGATGCTCCCACACATGGTTCGAACAAGAATAGGTATGTTTATTCTGAACGATGGGGATGGATTGATATGAAACATTTTGCTAACGCAGCTAATCTTACAAATTCTTGGTTTATCTCTGGCCAAATGGTCTTGGCACAAGGTGAGTGGCAGGAATATAGCCAGGAAAAATCTAAAGCTAAATCTACAAGAAATTCTGCATGGAGTTATGAGGATCTTGTTTCTAACTTATTGGGTACCTATTTTGAGACATGGTTAGAGTCTGATGACGCAAAGAAAGGGAAAAGCTTTCTTGACAAAATGAATATATTTTTTGAATCTTTAGATGTGGTTAACGATGTTAAACTATTATCTACCTATGATTGTTTGCCTGAGAATACAGATGAAGTTAATAGTAAAGATGAGGATAAAGTAACTAGAAATGACACGTACTCACCTATAGATGCAAGCAAGCCTCTCAATCAAGCTAAGGGAAGTATTGACGCTGACATAATTGAGTTTTTATTTTCAAAGATGGAGGCACGTCCTAAAGATCATAGAAGGGAACAATTTGAAGAAAAAAGAAATGATGGTCGGCTGCCATAGATTAATTGCAATTGGTTCAAATTTCAATAAATAAGTAAACTATAGAAATGAAAAAAAAGATATTCTTATTTCTAGCTGCTATCATTGTACAAGCAATACTCTATCAACTATATTGTTTCTTTAAATGGGATTTCTTTGCAATAAGACCATTGCTTTTTTATTATCTTTTACTGGCTTTATTTGTTATTGTACTTGTGTTTTTTTATTGGTTTAAGAATGCTAATGGAAAATTCTTCTTTACATTCTTATTGTTGCTTTTTTTGCCAATGAGGTGGTACTATGTGTATTTTACTTCAATCCAAAAAGAAATCGCTTTGGATAAAGCAAGCCGACTTATTCAAAAAATAGAGGATTATAAAAATGAACATCAATATTATCCTTTGTATTTTAAAGATACTCAGCTTACCGATACTACATATAGAGTGGGATTTATAAAATACTTCTTCCAATATGAAAGAAGTGATAAAGAGATTGGATATCATTTGTCATTTGCTGTAAATGGTGAAAACGATTTCGTTTACAGCTCAAAATTGAAAGAATGGGATGAATCTGATTAAGAGATATGAAATTTGTAAAAAGTAAGCTTCTTGCTAAAGAAGTTGCCATTTGAAGTGGCTTTTTATTATGCCTTCAGCTTGACGATGAACTACATTAGTTTCAATGCGGCGGGAAGCTTGGAAAATAGGTATCAGTATAATGGCAAGAAGTTACAACGTCAAGAATTTAGCATGATAATGGATTAGATTGGTATGATACTTATTTTATGAAAAAATGCAACAGTTATACAGTCATTATCGGACACGGTTTGTTTTGAGGAGCAAGATAATTCTCAATAAGGAGTCAGGTGATACTGTATACTTTAAAATGAATCTTGTGAAAAAGGAAGTGAATGAAGATATGTGGTTTCATAAAATAACTTTCACTTATTTCAATGTAGATAATAAAATTTCCCATGTTGTATTTACTCAATAGATTAATAATCTCAACTACCAGATTATATCAAGTGCCCGTTGAAGACAGGACTTTATAAAATTGATAGGATCGCTTTTTACCCTTTACTATAGAACTTACTGCCTATTTATTGACCTAATTGTTGAATTTGTTAATCCAGTCTATATGAAAATAGTAAGGCTTAGCTCATTCATAGTAAATGTTGAAATTAGAACTCCATACATGGAGATGAGTTTTCTTTTGATATTGCTTCTTTATTTAGTTGTCAATACAAATAGCATATGTTACTTTATGATTAATATAAGAGAGAAAAAGAGAAAATGAAGACGAAAACCATTAAGTATATAAGATACGCAAGACTTTTTGTTTATGGGATTATGATAGCTTATTTCGTATACCATGCATATAAGATGTACATAAATCTATCTGCATGTGTCGCAGAAAGAACTGAAAGGCTAAGTGGCCCTCCCAAAGAGTATCTCTCTCTCTTTACAGGAGAAGCACAGCAAAAGCTTATTCCTATTATCTCAGAAAAGACGGCATCGCGAAACGTTCTTTCTAAGTTTACCTATGATAGGCAATATCGCATCTTTGTTTACAAAATAGATGTAACAGGAAATGCCTCATTAAAAGATATGATTAGTGAAGCCACAAAAGGTACGGGACTAACATATGATATTGCATATCATAGTTTTGGGAATAGGACTATTGAAATATCGTATAAGCCTGGTAAAACGACTGCTGCAAAAAGACTTTATTTAACCGTTGAAGGGGATTCTTTATTAGGCCTCATAAAAAATGATACACTTTGTTATTATTATCTTAAGTGTAGCAAATTCTCTCTGTGCTATGATGAAAAAGAACCTAATGATTTTGTTATAGAAACAGTTCCTCCTATAATATATACAGTAAAAGAATTACCGTTCAATGTGGCATTTATAAAACAAAACAACTCATTGTATTTTGTCTTTCTTTCTGTAGAAGATGCTAAACAGGTAATGCCTGCTGATATGTTGTTAAAATTGATCACTACACCTAAGATTAGCTAAATCAAAAAATGGTTTACAGGTTGGTATAGTATTGTTCTTTCTCAAGCCTCATTGTTAGATCATGAATTGGGTAGTGTACGAAACATCACCAATGAGACAAATGGATATATAAGGGAACTGATTTAAAATCAACTCGTTTCTTTTGTGTGGAAAAGCTTCGTGTACCTCTATAAGGAATTTTGAAATACTGTGCAATAAAGGACAAGACATGGAAGTGTGCGACGCAACGAAGATACCATCCTCTACCCGTTGGCAAATGATTTGCGATGGACCTCAGCTACGAATGGGGGTATAGTCATAATCAATACAATGGCAATATTGTAATTATTGTTTCGTTTAAAGATGGGAAGTATTCAATAAACCCTGGTGGGTTTGACGGACTAACGGGCAATGGCAATGAGAGGATGTTCTTCCTATGCCGGACGATGAAAATGATCCTATAGCACCAGCAAGACCTGGCCATTCACCATATCCCTGGGTAAATAATTATAGCAACCTGCCACCTGATTGGATTGTGAACCGTACACCGTCATCTCTAAAAAGCAAATAAAATGAGACATAATACCCTTTTTCTCAACAAGCGCATCCTGGCAATAGTCATCATTTTGAATGTATTGCTATTATCACTCAAATCATATAGCCAGGACGTTCCTCTTGAACCTTTCAGGACACTAAAAATATCTAAGGCAGATTCTGTGCTTTTAACAAAAACATGGGATCAACTTTTTCATGCGCTAAAAAGTGATAGCAAGGAGGAAATTAAAAAAATAGCACTCCAAAAGGTCCTGTGTGCAATATGTGGCGAGGGCCCAAGGGATTTTGGAGAAGGCGAATTGGTACCATTGGATACCTTTACTAACATAGGTATTAAAAACCTAAAAGATCCTCCTGTTTGGAAGGAAATCAGCAGTGGGGAGTATAAATTGGACGTAACCATGTATCCTAATCGGAAGCCTGATAACTTCACATTACAAAAACATCAGAAACTGGTTGTATATGATGTAGTGTTTTTGTATATAGAGCCTATCAATCAAAAAAGCAAGGTTAAATGGCACTATATTTTCCGGTTCGTAAAGATAAATGAGCAATTTAAGTTTTTCGGCCTGCTTTTACTATAATCAGAGGAATTACAATAAATAATCTATTACCTTTTAATGAGGTTATAGAAAATATGGCTGCTTTCAGAACTCCCATAGTAATGCATAATAAAAGCTAATACTGTATCAATTAAATGTTCCTGGTTTTTGAAATGATATACATCAAGGTTGACTCTTTGTATAAAAAATGGGGAGAAACAAAGCGATCGCATATATATGCACTATGCTTTATAACGCTTCTCCAAATGCTCAATATATTTACGATCCTGTTCATAGGACTTTTAATGCATGTTATAAAAAGTTCTGTTCTGAATAAGTACTATTTATATCTTTTATCGATTGGTATTTATTGCATCAATTTTTGGTGGATAGTAAAAAGAAAAGAACCTATTGATCAGGATAACAATAGAGACAGGATCATCAAAATGGCCATAGGTTATGTTACCGGTACAATTGTTTCATTTTTAATAGCATTTATTTTTTACTTAAATAGTGATTAGAATAATCGTTCGCTACCTCAATAAAATAACAATTAGATCGTTACTATTTTGTTAAAGCCATAGCAATCCGGCAAAATCAGTAATATCACCAAATATTTTCCATTCTCTTTTATTGTAATCTGTTTTTTCACTAATTTAATACTCTAAATGCGTTAAAACTATAGAAAACTATTCTACTCCTTGGCAACACAAATTGTTCCCGGGCTAACCCTGTGATCAACACTACTGAAACACTCTTAAACAGGCTCGAAAGCCAGCTCACTTACATCAATCGTCAACACGGTGATACCCTTTGGCTTTGCAGAGAAGCCATCAAGGCAAGCGGTAATACCATTGTGAAACTCAAAAAAATCATACTCTCCGGCGACTTTACCAGCCAGCAGGAAGAGATTTATTTCTTCAAATCTCTAAAACCCCGCTTCGCAGCCTGGTTGATATACTACAAAAAAATGTACGAAATAGAACTTGGTAAACCACAGGATGATAACACCAGGTATTACCAAAAGCATATCAAAAAGCTGCAGAAATACAATGAAGAAAACAATGCCTTGCTCCAATACCTCCGCTCAGGCAGCACACACCTCGATAACGCCTATTTTACCCGAAAAGAACCGGCAATAGATTTATACCTGAATCCCTTTTTCTTTGAAGCCGAACCCCGCTTCACCACCAGTTACGATTACAAAGTAGCACGCCTAATGGCCAATGAGCGGTTATACCGATATCTCCTCACAAGACTAACGGAAAGTGCTGATAATCAATACCAAAAAGCAGAAGTAAATCAGAATTCGGATTCTCCCTGGTCAGGCACCAAAGCAGAACTGATAGAGCTGTTGTATTCCCTCCATTTCTCAGGAGTGCTATATAATGGAACAGATCTCTCCCGATCAGCACAATTCATTGAAGAAACCTTTGGGGTCAGTCTGGGCCAATACCGGCGCACTTTTATAGAATTACGCAACCGTAAAAAAGAACAAACCAAATTCAATGATAAACTAACAAAATCCTTTCTTTTCGGCATAGACGCAGCAGAAGACAAATAAAACCGCAAATGAAAACCTATAAGCAACACACCTAACCCGGCAACTAGTTATCTCTCTTTTTCCCCCTTCTTACGTACAACTCTTCTCCTTTGCATCTTTGCGTGAAACCCTTCCTTCATTCGTGTTGATTCGTGCCATTCGTGGCAAAAAAAAATCTTACCGAATTCGGTTTTACTTCTGAAATCATCTCATTTCATCTTTCCAGTTTTGTTCTCACAACAAACCACCTGTTATGGAAACAAACAAAAACATCCATCGGCCCGCCAGGCCAAAACAATGGCTCAATGGCTTTGAAGTATGCAGGTTCTTACACATCTCACCCGGAACCCTGCAATACTTGCACAGCAACGGAACAGTAACCGCCACCACCAACAAAGGCATGATCTACTATTTTCTGGAAGACGTAGAAATGTTAACAGAAGGAGGAAGCTTATGAACTATATCAAACACCT
>Ga0207739_1000109_pt1 | contig 10187 bp, 6 predicted proteins | sample LuqExpMetageno15_FD_187773 | JGI IMG/M metagenome (GOLD analysis project Ga0207739, IMG submission 187773) | Tropical forest soil microbial communities from Luquillo Experimental Forest, Puerto Rico - Sample 15 (SPAdes) | ecosystem: Environmental > Terrestrial > Soil > Tropical forest ... | reverse complement strand
AAAACCCGCCTATCAGTAAGGTGGCGGCAATAGCCGGGATCCAGGGAAACGGCATTGTACCGTTTGTGCCGGCGCCGAGGTATACCATACAGAATATTAGTCCGCCCTGGTTGAGGATCACGGTGAGATAGCCAGTTACGGGTAATCGCTTCAATCGTATACCGCGGTAGCTATAGGCCCGGGAGCAGGTGATATAGATCAGTGTACCTATTGCGAAGAACGTGGATATGAAGAGCGCGAGTATGAATGCCAATACATCCATTACGAGGGTAACATAGAACAATTGCCGGGTGGGCTGCATCGGCTTTTCCAGGCCACCAATGCTGGTTTCATCCCTGTCCATATAGCTGTTATAACCATTACCGGAGGGAAACACCAGTATATTGAGTATACAAAAGATGAGGATGGCTTTGGGCCAGTAAATAGTGTTTACAAGACTTAGCGCGAACCAGTACACCGGCATCAGGAAATAAGAGAACGGGAAGCGCAGCAATTGTAGGGTAGACTTTTGTAGCATTGTGTAAGTTACGAAATATACACAGCTAAAGTTGCCTCATTATGTACGATTTACGATGTGAGAACAAGTACGAAATACGAAGTACTAAGTACGTTGCTTTGGAACGGGTACTTGTATTTCGTATTTCGTGCTTTATTTAATAGTTTGAGAACGTTCGGCTTCTATTGATTCGTAGATCGCGGAGGATACCACTCTTGGGATTGATGGTGATACTAAACGAGCGGTACAGGCCAATGGGATTGATATTGACGGCCAGTTGCCAGCAGTGCATCTCCCGGGTAATAAACATACTCAGTTGCTGCAGGCTTCCATTTGTTACGTTCAAATAGCCGGTGGCCCCTACTTTCCATTTGGGCGTTAGGCTAAAGTCGCCATTGAAGTTAATATTGGAAGAGGTGATCGTTTGATACGAGTAGGCTCCGGTGGTATCGGTTTGTACCTGCCTGGAAAAGCTAAAGGAATATGACAGGCTTAGCGTCCAGGGAATATTAAAGTCAGTATACTCTGCCGGGTTGGCCCTGGCGTATTGTAATTGTCGTTGTTGTTCATCCGGTGTCATAAAAGGATCCACGGGTGTACGGGCGCTATCGCTTCTGCCATCCCGGGGCTTGCTTTTGAATTGGGTAGATACGGCTATGCTACCATTGGTAATCCTTCCTATGCTACCCTTGTTCCAGGTATAACTGTTGATGCGATAACCGTACTTGTTGATCTGGTAAGGATCCAAGGTAGCACTCGAGGTAATATTGATCACATTAAAGAGCGTACTCCTTGCATACAGGCTAAAGGGGGCCAGTGCAAAACTATCTGCCAACAGGTTATACGAGGAGCTAAAGCCAAAACCATCCAATAACTTGATCTTTTTGGTTGCCGTTGCTGCCGTGTCCTTCTTATCTTTTACTTTCATCTCCAACAGGTTATCTATCCCAAAGCTGATACCCCCAAAAGCCCCTTCCGAAAAGGCGCCGGGTGGGATACCGTCATATTTAGAGAACCGCATTTTATTTCCGAGTGAATCCACCTGAACACTGTAATAGTTCTGGCTATTCATGTCAGGCGTATAACTCAGGCTAACCGTAGGCCTTACTTCGTGCCTTACTTTGGTGGTTCCGGAACCATAGGTTCCGAATATGCGGGTACTGGCACTGAGTCCAAAGCTCATTTGCCTGGCTGCATAAAATCCTTTGTGTATAGATGTATCCAGTTTCTTTTGTTTGTCATCCCATGTTCTGAAGATCTGCTGCCCAAACCAATGCTCCTGGTACGATACAGAAGGTGCCAGTGTTACAGGGCCCATGGCTGGCAATGATAAAGTGATAGGGATGGAATGCGAGGCGCTCCATTGTACCGTATCCAGTAATTTCTTAAAGCTGTAGGCTGTATCATAAAAAGAGAACTGGTTATTCAGGTTGCCGCTATAACCAATACCCAGGTTCTCATACCATTTGGGTTGCCCTATTTGTTCTTTTTTCTTAAAAGGGAACATGGTAACCACGGTACCATTTAAGTTGGGCAGGTTAACATTTACCAGGTGTAAAGCATTATTCTGGTTGTGGTTGGCCGTAAGCGAAATATTGGCCTTACCCTTAAAATCCTTGCTATAGTTGATAGAAGAAGTTAACTGGTTCTGGTAATTGATATAGGGGTTATTGAGTACGGTTTGGTTGTACTTGGTGCTACCAAAGTTTACGTTGGCGCCAAAGCTGGTGCCCGGTCTTGAACGACTATCCTGGGAGTGCGTCCAGTTTAACATGAACGACTTGGTAACCGTGAACTCATTGGAAGTGGTAGGGGTAGTACCACCATAATCCACATAACCGCGGTTTAATGCTTTTGTATTCTGGAAAGTAAGGTTAAAGTTCCCTGTATAGCGGTATCGTTTCTGGTAACGAGGATTGAGGTTTAGCGACCATCCGCCATAAGAATACAGGTTGGTACGTATGGTGGCATCCCAATAATCATTGACTACCTTATAAAAGCCCAGGCCTTCGAGCCCCAGGCCATAATCCTGGCTTTGGGCAAAAGTAGGTACCAATACCCCCGTGTGCCGGCCTTGTACCAATGGATAAATACCAAAGGGAATACCGATAGGGATAGGGACTCCTTCAAATTCAGGGGACGCGGGGCCACTTACTGCGAGCTTATTGGTGATCATCTTCATTTTGCGCGCCCGTATAGCAAAGTGTGGTGTATCGAGGTTACAGGTAGTAAAACGCCCCCTGTAGCCATAGTATTCTGTGGGGCTCACTTTCTTCAATACCTCCGAATACATATACAATTCCCCCTGGTTAAAATAAGTACCCCTGGTAATACCCTTCAACGATTTGAGACTGAATAAAATGGTATCACTGATCGACTTCATATCTGCCTGTGATAATTTGGCTTTATTCAATGGATCGTTAGTGGCCGTATCTGAAGCACCTCCATAGGCCGTTACAAATTGCGTTTGCTGATCGAAGTGTACGGTACCTGCATCCAGTACAATATCCTTGTATTGTACACTCGCTTTATGAATTAATAAAAACTGTTTGGTGGGGATAATCAGTATGGCTGTGTCGGCACTGTATTTGACCGGGGCATCCAGTGAATCTTTGGAAAGATGTAATGTATCGACAAAAACGCTGTCTTTTTTCGTTTTTTGGGTCGTATCTGACGGTAAATTGTTCTTTTTGGTGTCAATATTATTTTTTTGTCTAAGCGAACGGTTGTTTCTTGCAGGAATAGTATCTGTAAGGGTTGTTAAAAATGAATAGAATATATTTTTATTTGCCGTTGTAGCCCTTAATTGCATGGTTATCAAAAACAAGCCTGCAATGGCTATAGCAGCCCAAATTGTTTTTGCGTTAATTTTACCGGATTGAATCATAATTATCTGTGGACAAAAATAGGGGCTTGTCCGTAATATAAAGTATGAACAAAAACCCTTTAACGAATTGATATGAAGTTTAGAAAGCTTATAGCATTGGTTTTATGTAGTCTGGCAGTAGTGTTATTAACCTCGTTTAGCACAAAAGATGCGATACAACCCAAATCACGTTTAAAGAAGATCGTTATCGATCCGGGGCATGGTGGCTATGATAGTGGCGCCCACGGACGTTATTCCAACGAAAAAGATATAGCCCTGGCAGTTTCCCTAAAGCTGGAACAACTGCTTAGGGAGCAGATGCCAGATGTAGAACTGGTGGTTACCCGTAAAAGCGATTTTTATCAATCACCTGTTACAAAAGCGAATATTGCCAACCAGGCCAAAGGCGACCTGTTTGTTTGTATACACTGTAATGACGCCCCTGCCACCCGTCATAGTGAGTTTGTAGGCTATAAAACCGTAACTGTAGGCAAGGGCAAAAAGAAACACAAGGCACAGGTTAAAGATTACCGGTATTATACCACACCCAGCCCGGCCAAGGGTACGGAAACCTATATATGGGGAGCGCATAAGAACGATTTAAAAGAAAAAGCGATGCGTGAAAACCAGAGCTTGTACCTGGATAGCACTACCGCTCAATACGTAAAAGACTTTAACCCCAACTCCATCGAACAGATGCAGTATACCAACCTGAAAACAAGGCAGTATTTCGACAGGAGCATGAATCTTGCTTTAACCATCGAGGATGAGTTTAAAAAAGTAGGGCGTGTAAGCCGCGAAGCCCAGCAAAGACAGATGGGTATATGGGTTTTACAGGCGGTTGCCATGCCTGCTGTACTGGTAGAAACCGGCTTTATCTCTAATCCTGATGAGGAAGATTACCTGAACAGTAAAGACGGACAGGCAGAAATAGCGCAGGTTATTGTGGATGCATTGAAACGTTATCGCTACTCCCTGGATAATAAGTTAATTGGTACCGGCGGAAGCATTACCAGCGACCCTAATAATAAATAAGCAGCTTCTTAACGGAAACACTGTCTATCAATATGGGTAGAAAAATACCCGTTTTAACATATTGTATATACTGGTGCATCATTCATTTTAACTCTTAGTTTTGCAGGTATGAAGATTTCAAACGAAACAAAAGTCGGGGCGCTTACTGCCGTAGCTATAACATTGTTGATCTTAGGCTTTAATTTTCTGAAAGGCAGAAGCTTATTTAAGACAGGTAATTTTTTAGTAGCCAAGTACCAGGATACCAAGGGCATCATGGTATCGAACGCAGTATTGGTAAACGGCTTCCAGGTAGGTAATGTGTATGAAATAGAAAATGAAGATGCCAACCTGAAGAATATTCTTATTACCATTAAGTTAAAGGGTAATTACAATATACCCGATAACTCGGTGGCTGTGATCAATAGTAATCCGCTGGGGGCTCCGTCCATTTCCATCAATATGGGTAATAGCAAAACGTTCTTACATTCAGGTGATACCCTGATCACATCTTCCTCCGCTGGTTTGCTGGGTGATCTTTCCAATAAACTGGGGCCTATTGGCGATGCTGCCAAAGCTTCCCTGAATTCATTGGATACCGTACTTCGTAATATCAACTCTATCTTCGATCCTTCTACCAAGGGCAACCTGCAATCGGTGATTGCAAACATGAACAGAACAACGGCCAGCCTCGTTATGTCAGCCGCTTCTATACAGGCTTTGCTTAACCAACAGTCCGGTGCTATTGCACAGTCTATGCAGAACGTAAACAGCTTTACCAAAAATTTAGCAGACAATAATGAGAAGGTTACCAAAATGCTCAGTAATGTTGAAAAAACAACAGAGAATTTATCTAAGGCTGATATAGACGGCAGTGTGGCATCGCTAAAAAAAGCAATCGATAACTTAAACGGTTTATTAGATAAAGTAAGCTCTACAGATGGTAGCCTGGGATTATTAATGAACGATAAAAAGTTATATAACAATCTTACCAACACCATTCGCAGCGCCAATATTTTAGTAGACGATCTCCGTGTGCATCCCAAGCGTTATGTAAATGTTTCTGTATTTGGTAAGAAAGATAAAAGCAAGCCCCTAATGGCGCCGCTTGACTCTACCGCTCAGCAACCGCAAAAACCATGATGCATCCTCTACGATTATTATTAACAGGTTTATTGATCACCACCCTGGCTACTACTGTTTCAGCCCAGGAAAACACAAAAGATACTACTGCGCCCGGTAAAATCATAGAGATCATCAGCGCCAGCCGCGAGAACTATCAAACTATTAATGATACTACCCAGCTATTCTCATTGGGTGGCAATGCTGTAGTTAAACAGGGTAGAACCATATTCTATGCGGATAGTATTGTACTCAATCCCAAGGTTAATATGCTTGAGGCCTATGGCAATGTACATATCAATGATGCGGACAGTGTACAGATCTACTCCCAATACTTAAAATACCTCGGTAAAGAAAAGAAAGCCTACCTGGATAAAAGCGTTCGGTTAACGGATGGTAAAGGTGTATTGACCACCAATAGCCTGGTGTACGATGTAACTACCAAGGTGGGTACTTACTTAAACGGGGGTAAGGTGGTAAATGGCAAAACGGTTTTAACCAGTACGGAAGGTTACTATTATGGCGATACCAGGGATGTCTATTTTAAAAAGAACGTGGTATTAAACGATACCGGTTATAAGATATTGACGGATACGCTACTGTATAATATCAATACAGACCTTACCACTTTTGTGAGCCCTACCAAGATCTATAACGGCAAACGTACCATTACTACGCGTGAAGGGTATTATGACCTTAAAAATAAAAAGGCTGAGTTTGGCAAGCGTCCTTTTATTGACGATAGCACGTATACCTTTACTGCCGATAAAGCAGCCATTGACGATAAGAATGGCTTAAGTGAATACGAGGGTAACGTGGTATACAGGAGTAAAGACAAACTGGGGCAGGACCTGATTGCCAACAACCTAAAGATCAACCGTAAAACCAATTCCCTGCTGGCTACACAGAAGCCAATCCTTTTTATGAAGCAGGAAGGCGATACCATCCTTATTACAGCTGATACCCTATACTCCGCACACCTTACCCAGTTATTACAGAGCCGGGTAGTACCCCAGGTAAGGGATACCGGCTATTTAACCAACGAGATGCTGGATAAGGCAGATAGTGATCATAACCGCTTTTTTGAAGCGTACTATCATGTAAAGATCTATTCCGATTCGCTGCAGGCTGTTGGTGATAGTATGTTTTATTCCCTGCAGGATTCTACTTTCCGTCTCTTTAAAAATCCCATTGTATGGGCACAGGATAACCAGGTAACCGGGGATACCATCTATCTCTTCCTGCAAAATAGAAAACCTCAGCGTTTTTATGTATTTGAGAATGCTATGGCCATTCAAAAGATCACTGACCGGTATTATAACCAGATAAAAGGAACCAGCATGAATGGTTTCTTTAAAGACGGAAAGGTAGATTCTTTAAGAACCAAGGGTAGCCCTGCGGAGAACGTTTACTATGGCATGGATGAACACAATAAGTTCTTCGGGGTTGACAAGAGTAGTTCTGATGTAATTATAGCCAAGTTCCAGGACGGGCAGATTGACCGTGTTACCTTTTTACACAATGTGGAAGGAACCGCCTACCCGATGGGCCAGATAGACCATGAATCCATTCGCTTACGCAAGTTCAAATGGCTGGGCGATTTGAGACCAAAGAATAAATTGGCGATATTCTCGAATTGATGTACGAAGCCCGTACTTAAATGGCATGTTGAATTTATTTCTGCCGGTATAAGAAGTAAGAGAAAATACAGCCAATACAAAGCCCCACAAACATATAATACACAAAGTTTATAGGATCTATCGGATATACCATAACCTGGTTACCACCGGGAAAAATTGTTTTTTTAACTGCCAGTGTAAAATAGGTTTTAACCGCCTGGTGTCTTATACAAATGGCTATTGCTATAAAAGCTACTATTGTTACTATACTGGCGATCTTCCGGGTTAATGAAAGGATTGGCGCACGTCTCCAGATGAATAATAATGCAAAGGGGATCAATGCAAGGAGTAATGAAAACAAAATGGATGTTCTAAATCCCTGGCCCAATTCAGTCACCTGCAAAAGAATACCCTCAACATGAGGTTCAAAAAACTCAAATAGAGGAGTAAATGTAAACAGGCCCAATACAAAAAGAACTATGGATATTAATAATGTTGTAAAGAATACAATTCGGGCCTGTTTCATAATTGCTTCTTTTGTGTTTTCATTTTTAAGTTTTACTTCCCCGCTTCCTCCTGCTCGCTCATCAAATACGCCTTTATAAACCCATCCAGTTCTCCATCCATTACGGGTTGCACATTGCCTACTTCATAATCTGTTCTGTGATCTTTGATCATCTTATAGGGATGGAAAACATAGCTACGTATCTGGCTCCCCCACTCTATCTTCTTTTTGTTGGCATTGGTGGCATTCATGGCCTCCTGCCGTTTACGTAGTTCCTCTTCATACAAGCGGCTCTTCAACATCTTTAAGGCTAATTCACGGTTCTCACCCTGCGTTCTTGCCTGCTGACACTCTACTATGATACCGGAAGGAATATGCTTAAGGCGTACTGCCGTTTCTACTTTGTTTACGTTCTGTCCGCCACTACCACCACTGCGATAGAATGCCCATTCCAGGTCGGAGGGGTTTACGGTTATTTCAATACTATCATCAATCAGCGGATATACAAACACACTGGCAAAAGAAGTATGACGCCTTGCATTGCTGTCAAACGGTGAGATACGCACCAGCCTGTGTACCCCGCTCTCTGCCTTCAGAAAGCCATAGGCAAAGGGGCCATCAAATTGCAAGGTGGCGCTCTTAATACCGGCACCATCCCCTTCCTGGTAATCCAGCTCGCTTACTTTCCAGCCCTGCTTCTCTCCATACATGCGGTACATACGCAATAACATCTCTGCCCAGTCCTGGCTTTCTGTACCACCTGCACCCGGGTTGATCTGTAATACAGCCGGCAACTCATCCTCCGGTTTGTTGAGCGTACTCTTGAACTCGGCATCTTCTATGGCAGTCACTGCCTGGTCGTAAGCTATTTTTGTTTCCTCTTCTGTTGCGTCGCCGCCTTTCCAGAAATCAAACAGCACGGCAAAGTCTTCCACAGCTGTTTCCACCTGCTCATATAACTTGATCCAGTACTCATTTACCTTGATTTCTTTCATGATAGCCGTGGCACGTGTATTATCATCCCAAAAGCCCGGCGAAAGAGAGAGCTGACGATCGGTTTCTACTTTGTATGTACGATTATCGTAGTCAAAGAAACCTCCTTAGGACACTAACCCTGTCCCGCATTGATTTGATTTGTTCCTGTGTCATAGGGGCGCAAAGTAATCGTTTTTTGATAATATTACCTTATTACAAATCTTTTATGGTTCTAATTTGTTGCCCTTACCAAAAAGTAAGCAGCTTTCTTTTAAGATAGTGGTTAAAACCCGACAACCAGGGTGATGAGTGGAATAATCGCCTGCAAACCAGGACTACTCAATCTCATACATACAAACAAGTATATAATTGCTAACTATGTAAAGAACAAGGGATTATTTTTTGATTAATGGCATTGTTTTCTAAATCTTTTTACCTGCATAATTCGTTTAATAGTAAAGCAACAACCCGACCCCTATTAAGCTTTTTACAACACCTTAAAAAGATTAATATGAAGCTCCAGACTCTTGATTTCCGCAAACTATTTGAGTCTTTGCCGGGATTGTCGGTTATCTTATCTCCCGACCTGGATATTCTTGCAGCAACCAATGGTTATCTAAAAGCGCTATTAACTACCCGTGAAGAAATAACAGGCCGTTCACTGATCGATATATTCTATCACAAATCGGCAAGTACCATTTCAAACAGTGCCAACCAGTTGTTGGCTTCTTTAAAAAGAGTGTTGATCTATAAAATGCCCGATGTAATTCCTGCACAGCAGTATGATATTGCATTGCATGACGGCAGTAACCACAAGGAAAAATACTGGCGCTTTTTTAATGTACCTGTACTGGACGATCAGCAGGAAGTTGAATACATTATACACCATGTAGAAGACGTAACAGAATTAAAGATCTCCAAAAGAACGGCCTACCAGGTATATAGCCGCTATAACAAGATGATCAATGAAATACAGGATTATGCCATATTGTTAATGGATGTGCATGGTCATCTTGAAAACTGGAATGCAGGGGCACAACGCATAAAGGGGTATAAGGCAGAAGAAGTGATCGGTAAGCATTTCCGTCTATTCTATACAACACAGGATATTGCTTTGCATAAACCCGAACAGTTGATACGCTTAGCCATTAATGAAGGAAGGGCTTACGAGGAAGCTTTCCAGGTAAGAAAAGATGGGAGTGCTTTTTGGGCAAGCGTAACCATAACCGCCATACACAATGAACAGGGAACCATTATTGGTTTCTCAAAAATAACACGCGACCTTACAGAAAAGAAGGAGACTGAGGAGGCATTAAAGGCCGGTAATGAAGAACTCTTAGCCATTAATGAAGAGATAAAAGCAAAGGCAGACGAGCTGGAACGAAGCAATAACTTTAAAAATGAATTCCTTTCTAATGTAAGTCACGAGCTGCGCACACCACTCAATAGTATGCTGATCCTGTCCCGTCTGCTTGCCGAAAACAGGGCAGAAAATCTTACCGGTAAGCAAGTAGAACAAGCAACCATTATTAACAAAGCCGGCAACGACCTGTTGGTATTGATCAATGATATTTTAGACTTGGGTAAAAT
>Ga0207739_1000108_pt1 | contig 10214 bp, 5 predicted proteins | sample LuqExpMetageno15_FD_187773 | JGI IMG/M metagenome (GOLD analysis project Ga0207739, IMG submission 187773) | Tropical forest soil microbial communities from Luquillo Experimental Forest, Puerto Rico - Sample 15 (SPAdes) | ecosystem: Environmental > Terrestrial > Soil > Tropical forest ... | reverse complement strand
TATTGGCAGATGTTTGTTTCCATTGCACAACCCCTGTTTTGTCGCTATAGCTGGCTTTGAGATTTACAAGCCCTACAGAGTCATCATTCATCTTAAATTGCTCTGTTTGTATATCTGCATCTGCTTTAAAATTATCAAAAAAGTCTGTGAGCCGTATCTCACCTGAAGAGACGCCCTGGAACTGTGGGTTCTTTACAAAAAGCGAAGTAACATCCCCCAAAAAGAGGTTCTTTAAGCGCACTACCAACTCACTGGTATTGCCGCCCTGTGATTCTTCTGTTTCCACCTTTATTTCCTGGTAGCCCTGTGTAAACTTTACGTTCTCCGCACTTACAAAATTCTTTCTCACCACTATCTCTCCTTCTTTTTCCAGGTTCCACTTTTTGGCATTCAATACAAAAGAGGATGGATTAAAATGTATGCGTACACCATCTTCCAGTGTAAATACATCGGCGTTCAAATTGGCCTCATTCAATGTGTTATCGGCCCTGGTGGTAAGGCTTACTACGGAACGGTCATTGGAAGATTGTATGTGAACGGTTGATACAGGAAAATTAAGACTATCACTCACTTTTACATTGGTGATCTCTGTAGTAAGATTCAGTGTATCCAGGTTGCCATCTCCTTTAATGTTCGCATCTGTAACCTGGTATTTATCGTAAGAGAAATTGGGAATATTGGCTGAGAAAGAGAACTGGTTCTTTTTGGTATCGATCTCCCCTTTCAAAGAAGCAAAATCCAGCCCTGATAAATGCTTGTCAATAATGCGGGCATAGCTATCAAATTCCTTGGTAGTAAAACTAATATTGAAGTCCTGGTCGGTTGGCATAGCCACCGGCTCTTTAAAGTAAGCAGGATAGTAATGATGCATGAACGACTGGAATGCGGTAGGCATATCCAGTAATTTATAATTCTTCCCACTAACGGTGCAGGTAAATTCATTACTGGTGGCCGTAATAGATTTGTTACTATCAATTACTTCAGAGCGAAGAACGAGTGAATCAAAGCTTAGCTTGTTCTTATCGTGTGTAAGATTGGCGTTCAATATTTTAGCAGTGCCTAAGAACTGGTCAATGTTTTTACCTGTAAAGTTTAAATCGAATAAGCCTGTTAACTCAAACTTGTCGTTGGGGGTGATGTTGATCTTTTGAAAGTCGCATTTAACAAGGTCACCCAATACGTTGAAACTGGGATCGGGCTTGGTAAGGTCAATGATAACGGTACTGGTAAAGTTAAAATTGGGGTCATCTATCTTAAACTCACCATTGAAGTATTTCTTTTGAAGATCACCTGTTGCCTGTACAGCGGTATAGTTATACCCGTTGAACTCAAACTGTGAAAAATAACCATCCAGGTGTGTATTCAGTTTATCAAGATTAAAGCTGCTGCCGGCTACCTTTCCATTAAAATCTACTAGCCCGATAGAAGTATTTTCTATTAGCTTACCCAGGTTAAACCGGTTGGTAACCAGGGAGCCTGTATAAGAAGGCTCTTTGCCCCTGGGGAATTGCATGGCAATATTTGCGCTCATACCACCAATGCTGGTACTGATGGTATTAACCGTTTTAAAATTATTGATAGTCCCGTTGAAGCTACCCCTAAATAACATAGTACCTAATATGGAAAGATTCGGTTCTTTAATAGAAGCAACCGGGGGAATAAAGACACTCAGATCCTGGTAGTTGGTTTTAATGGTGCCATTATTGAAATTGATAACAGTGCTGTTGATATAGGGTAATCCCTTCATGGAAAGGTCGCCACTTACAGTAGTGGTATTACCGGAACGGGCAAAGAGGCTCCTGATATTAAAATCAGCAACAGTGCCACTAAAAACACCGCTAAGCATCACTTCTTTTTTCCATGGCTTTAATTCGGGTGCAAAAAATGCAATATCATCACTGGATACTTTAGCATCCTTAAACTTTGCATCCATTAATACATTGGTGATGTATTCTCCAAAGTCTTTATTAAAATGCCTGAACTTCATTGCATAATAATCGCCCAGGTGGCTTTTATTTGTTTCCAGGTCAAGCTTCGCAAATTCGATGATCTGTGGTGTTATTTTTAAGCGCGCCTTTAAGCGTTTTAAATTTAGTCCGCAACGCTCCCTGGCACTGATATTTATTTTAGCGGTGAGTGTATCCTTGTTAAAGAAAAGATTGTTGAAAACACCATTGATTTGTTTTACCTGTATATGTGACCCATCAAAATGAGGAGATGGTTTGTCGTTGTCTGCCTCGCTTATAAAACTGCCATTGTTTAAAACAAGCTTATCGATATGCAGCCGTACACCAGGGTTGAACTGCAGGCCGGTATCTTTTAAAGTGGCTTCTTTTGCCAGGAGTGCCTGTTTTATGGCAGCAGGCCTTAGTTCCGGAATGTTTTCCGTAGAGAAATAAGGGTTGTCCAGTGTAACGGTATTGATAACAAAATCACTCTTGTTAAAGTTCATATTGTCTGCATCCAGTAAAAGGCTGCCTACTTTACCGGTTAACCTTTCCCCGCGCCAGTTATCGGTTTGTATGAATGTGACGTTCTTAAAATCAACCTTCTTCAGGTTAAACTCAATACCGCCCTGGCTTTGCTTTTTGGGTTTGGGAGAAGCAAAATAATCGGCAATAAACTGGTAATTCCAGGTACTGTCTTTACGCTGCAACTTTATAACAGCATCTTCCAAACCAATGTATTTCAACTCTGCTTTGTCTTTTAAGAAGAACCAATCCGTTATCCGAACCCTAAGCTGGCCGGCATACAGGAGGGTATCTTTTTGCTTGTCCCTCACCAGGGTACCCTCCATATTCAACTTATTGAATAAGGAGAGACTTACTTTTTTAATCCTTACTTCCGTACCAAGGGCTTTGGAGAGTTTAGCGGTAGCTATGCCTACCAGCCAGTTCTGTACCAGGTCTGTTTGTATGGCGATCAGTAATAATAAGAAGAAGGCAAGGATGGTAAAAAGCAGGCGACGGAGCTTCTGTAAAGTATTGATGAGTAAAGCAAGAAATGCCAATATAACAACCGCCAGGAGAAAAGGATGCTTATAAACAGCGGGTATTATTGCCGTGAAGGTGCCTACCAATGCCAGTAATACAGCGATAGAGAGTATTAAAAGGACGCGACGCGATATTTTCGGCAGTTTCTTCAGGACAAATCTCTTTAAATACGGTAAAAATAAAGGTTCGAGCCCTTAGTTCAAATTCAATACCAAACTAATTCATAGGCCTGGCAACAGTTTGCTGTTTTTTGTTAATGATTTGTGTAATATGGGGCCGGGGTTATTTTAATGGATGGCCTACTGACTGGTTGTATTCGTTACTCTGCCCTTTTGGGATGCTCAAACTCTTCCATTCACTGCCTTTTACCATCTTGCCGATATAGAGTATCTGGCCTACATGGTGCGGATAATGTGCCAGCTGACGCAGAATAGCATCGTACACGATCAATGGTTCACTCCTGATATAAATGGTTTTTGTAAGGTCTTCTGGTTGCAGGCTTTCCAGTGTGTTCAAAAGGCAATCCCATCCTGTATTCCAGAAAGAGACCAGGTCTTCCCGGCTGGCATCGGCTGTAACAAATTCCCCGTCTCTTTTACGCCATGCTTTTTCCCCGTCCTCCGTTAGAAAATTAGTCCAGCGACTCAGCATATTACCGTACAGGTGTTGTATGATGATGGCAATACTATTGCTTTCCGGGTTGGGTTGATAGAAGAAGTCCTTTTCTGTTAATTGCGCAAACGTCTTGTCCCCCAGGTCCTTATAAGCTTTAAAACGCTTGATGGTGTCCTTTAAAAAGCCTTGTTCGAGTGATGACATACAATGGTATTTTACTATTCAATAAACAGGAATGTTATGCTGAGTTTCTGCCAGCGTTGATGATGCCAAAAGAGCACCGCATTACCAGCTTCTCGTATGTTTTCTTAATAGGAGCGTCTACCAGGTTTTCTTCCAGCTCTCTCACTTTTGTAATAGCATACTGCTGTATGGTAACCAATGGTAATACGATCCTTTCCCGCATTTGGATAGATAACTGGTCTACCGGGTAATCAGCCATCAACTCTGTATTGCCGGAAAGCTTTAATACATATTTTTTAGTGAGCTCATATTCGTTGTGTACCTTATTCCATATCTCCCCATATGTTTTGTGATTGGCTAAAAACGCGGTAAGCGGGAAAAAGCATTTTTGCATAGCCATCTCGCAATTATCCATCAATGTTTTAAAGAACAGGGAGCGCTGATACAACTCCTGCACTTTGTGCCAGTTACCCGTAGCTTCCAATTGCTGCAAAGAAGTACCTACTCCATAGTATCCTGTAACGTTTTGTTTTAACTGACTCCAGGCACCTACAAAAGGAATCGCGCGCAGGTCTTTTAAGGAGAGTTTGGAGGAACCTCCGCGTTTGGAGGGACGACTGCCGATATTGGTTTCTGCATAGAAACGTAAAGGACTGACATGGCCCAGGTAATCTGCAAAATAAGGGTGTTCTTTTAGTTCAATATAGGCTTTGTAGCTTTCTTCTGATAGCTGCTGCAGGAGTGATTCCTGGCCGGCATCTAATGCAGGGGTCTGATCCGCAAATAGCTCATTGGAAATGCCTGCATGGATCAGCTGTTCAATATTGTATTGTGCAGAATCCAATGTACCGAAATTAGAGCTTACGGTTTGCCCCTGTATGGTTAACTGTATTTCTTTGGTAGAGATATTCTTTCCCATAGAAGCATAGAACTGGTGTGTTTTACCACCACCCCGTGCAGGAGGGCCACCACGGCCATCAAAGAATACCACATCAATCTCGTACTTTTTGGAGATAGCGGTTAGTTCTTCCTTTGCTTTATAAATGCTCCAGTTGGCCATCAGGTAACCACCGTCTTTGGTGCCATCGCTAAAGCCAAGCATGATCGTTTGCTTATTATGCCTGTTTTGAACATGCTGCCGGTATACTTTATTTTCATACAATTCCTGCATAATATCCGCAGCACTCTTCAGGTCATCCACTGTTTCAAACAATGGAACGATATCTACTGTAAGGCTTTCCTTTTTCCAGCCGGTTAATAGGAACAGGCCAAATACCTCCATCACATTTAAAGCACTGTTACACTGGCTAATGATATAACGGTTACAGCCGGCTTCCCCACTGTATTGCTGTATGGTTTGTATGGCAGCAATTACATCGGTAGTGTCTTTATAAAGAGCGTCTTTTAAAACACTGGTATCCGCTTGTTGTGAAATATGGGTAAGCGCGGTTATCTTTTCTGCTGGTGTGGCACTATTGTAACCGGCGGGTAGGCTATTGCCCGTGCTTGCTATGGCTTCCAGTACTTTGCCATGTACAGAGCTTTCCTGGCGCACATCCAGCGAGGCAAAATGCAACCCGAATACTTCTACTTTATTGATCAGGTCCTCCACCAGTTGAACAAACAGGTTGTTGTGTTCATAGATCAGCAAATGGCGAATATCCTTTAGGGCTTTTATGATCTCGTCTTTTTTCAGATCGAACTGGTGACCCGGTATAAAAATATGGTTATACAGTTTGTTTTCCAGTTCTGTCAATGCCACATCCACCCCTTTAAAAGTAAGCCTGCGTTTTAGCCGGCGAACATCAAAATAGTATGATTTGATAACAGAGGTTCGTAACGCTTCTGCTACTTTAAGGGTGATATCAGTAGTAACAAAAGGGTTACCATCCCGATCGCCACCTGGCCAGAAACCCATCCGGATAACAGGATTGGTGCTACAAACGGCATCCGGGAAACTGCTTTTTAAGAACGTAATGATCTTGCCCGCGGCAGGATAGAATACATTCTCCAGGTACCAGATCAGGCTGATGGCTTCGTCGTAAGGCGTCGGTTTCTGTTGCTGGAAAAAAGGTGTTCTGCCCAATTGTTGCAGGTAAGTATAGATCTGGTTTTCATTATTAACGGCTACGGCGGCAGACAGGTCATGAATGATCCCTAATACGGCGCCCCGGTAAAATTGGGTAGGGTGGGCGGTCAATACCATCTGGATAGTAAAGTTCTTCAGTTTATCCGTCAGGTCGGCCTGTTTATTTTGCTGTTCTACCTGTAATGCCAGGTGTTTTAAGGTGCCTTTACCACCCATATCATTTACTTCCTTAAAAGAAGCGTCCTCCAATGCGTCAAAAAGTACCACCTGTCTTTCTATATATTGTACAAACCGGAAGAGTACATCCATTTTCTCCTCTTCGCTGTTAAAAGAGGTTTGTTTGTTGAAGAATTCTTCTATGATTTCTACGGGACTTTGCTTTTTCTTGTACCCGTCCTCACAATTCACCAATAATAATGACACTAAAATCCCTGTCTTTTCTATACGGTGGAACGGGAGGGAGGTAAACAAACTATTGTACAGCTGGAACTTAATGCCTACAAGGTTTTTGAACGGTTGCAGGTTCGTGGCGTTACGCATTATAATGCTTTTAAAAAAGAGGTTCTTAAAGAGCGAGCAATCGATTGATGGTGGAAAATTAATAAAAAAAGAAACAATTGAATATATTATTACCTTATCTTAGCGATAACAAGTAATGAATAAACAGCAAAACATATTCACTTCTATTACAACAGCAACTACTGCTGTTGCTGCTGTTATTATTTCCATTACAACCACAACTATTACAACCCTGTAAAGGGTTGTACGTTTCCATATTATACTTTGGGCTTTTGCTGTTGCTTCTCTAAAAAGCATATTCCTACTACTATTTACTGATTCATAAACCATTACTGATGAAAGTCTTAAAATTCGGCGGCTCTTCTGTAGCCAATGCCGATAATATAAAAAAGGTGGCGGCCCTTATACAACAGCCTGCCAATAAAAAATCGCTTGTAGTTGTGTCTGCATTAGGAGGTGTAACAGACTCATTGATACAAACCGGCAACGATGCTGCGGAGGGACATGAGAAGTATAAAGAAGCGCTCCTGAATCTTGAAAAAAGGCACCTGGATACGGCAAAAGCATTATTGCCTGTTACAGCGCAAAGTAGTTGCTTGAGCAGTATTAAGCAGCATTTTAATGAGCTGGAGGACATTTGTGAAGGTGTATACCGGCTGGGCGAATTATCTCCCCGTACCAAAGACCGTATTATCAGCTTTGGTGAGTTACTATCTTCCAGGATCATCTCTTATTTCCTGCAGTCTACAGGTACTGCCAACGAATGGATAGACAGCCGCCTGGCCATCAAAACAGATAGTCATTTTGGCTTTGCCGCTGTTGATTTTGTTGCTACTACCCACCACATCAAAGAACTGGTGAATGCCTCTCCGGTGTCATTATTTATTGCGCCAGGTTTTATTGCAAGTGATAGTAATGGTTTTACTACCACGCTGGGCAGGGGTGGTTCGGATTATACCGCTGCTATTTTTGCAGCGGCGCTACAGGCCACAGCCGTGGAGATCTGGACTGACGTTACAGGCATGATGACGGCGGATCCCCGCTGGGTGCCTAATGCACGTACCATCCCACATACTTCTTATAAGGAAGCGATGGAACTATCTCATTTTGGTGCCAAGGTGATTTACCCGCCCACCATCCAGCCTGCTATGGCATTGAATATCCCTATCTGGATCAAGAACACTTTTGCCCCTGCTGAAGCAGGTACCTTAATAGAAAATAAGCCTGTTGAACAAAGTGGTATCATCACGGGCATATCCAGTATCAATCATGTAACATTACTAAGCCTGGAGGGGAGTGGAATGGTAGGTATCCCCGGTTTCTCAAAGCGTTTGTTCGAGGCATTGGCCAATGAACAGATCAATGTAATACTCATTACACAAAGCTCTTCCGAACACTCCATTTGTGTGGCGATCGATGCAGCAAATGCTACAAGGGCACAAAAGGCTATTGATGCAGCATTTGAAATAGAGATTGCTTCAGGTAAAGTAGATCCGTTAAAAGTGGAGTACGACCTGTCTATTATTGCCTTGGTGGGGGATAAGATGAAAAGCCACCCGGGTATCAGCGGGAAGATGTTTGCTGCATTAGGTAGGAATGGCGTTAATATACGTGCCATTGCACAAGGCTCTTCTGAACGGAATATCTCGGCTGTAGTTTCTGTAAAAGATGTAACAAAAGGCGTAAACGTATTGCATGAAGCGTTCTTTGAATCTTCCTTTAAACAATTGAATGTATTTATTGTGGGGGCGGGGAATGTAGGCGGCAAGCTGATCGGGCAGATCAAACAACAGCAACAATACCTGTTACAGCAGCTCAATGTGCAGTTACGGGTAACCGGCATTGCCAATAGCCGGCAGATGTTATTGAGTGAAGAGGGAATTGATCTTAACAAATGGAAAGAATTGCTGGATAAAGCGCCTGCAATGGACCTGGATCTGTATATAGATAGCATTATTCAAAAGAACCTCCGCAATAGCGTATTTGTGGATGTGACGGCTAACGAGGTGGTGGCTTCCAGCTATAGCAGGCTCTTGGGAAAAAGCATTTCAGTAGTGGCCTGTAATAAGATAGCCGCCTCTTCTGCCTATAGTAATTACTGCCGCTTAAAATCATTGGCAAGGGAATACAATGCACCTTATTTGTTTGAAACAAATGTAGGGGCAGGCTTACCTGTTATCGGAACCCTGAATGATATGATGCGCAGTGGTGACAGGGTCAACAGGATACAGGCAGTGTTATCAGGTACACTGAACTTTGTGTTTAATAATTATGATGGCACACGCCCTTTTGCTGAAATAGTAAGGCAGGCACAGGATGAAGGGTATACCGAACCAGACCCAAGGCTGGACCTGGGTGGTACAGATGTAATGCGTAAGATCATGATCCTGGCCAGGGAATCGGGAGAACAATTGGAGATGGAGGATATTACCAATCATTCCTTTCTGCCAGCTTCTTGTTTCGAGGGTAGTGTGGCAGACTTCTACAAAGAAATGGAAAAGCATGAAGCCCACTTTAAGGCATTGTATGATGCCGCAGCAAAAGAGAACTGTAAGCTCAAATTTGTTGCTTCCTGCGAAAATGGAAAAGCTTCTGTAGGGTTACAGCATATCCCTTCCAACTCCGACTTCTATCATTTGTATGGAAAAGATAATATTGTATTGTTCTATACCCAACGATACCCGGAACAACCATTGGTGGTAAAAGGTGCCGGTGCCGGTGCTGATGTTACCGCCAGCGGCGTATTTGCAGACATTATAAGGGTAGCGGGATAAATTAACATACCATGAGTAAACTAATAAAAGTTGTAAGTCCTGCTACAGTTGCCAATGTAGTTTGTGGCTTTGATATTCTCGGCTTTGCGTTGAATGATCCTGCTGATGTATTTACCATTGCATTAAGCGATGAGAAGGGTGTTACTATTATCAATAAGGATGCCTATAACCTTCCGCTGGAAGCAGAGAAGAATGTATCGGGTGCTGCGCTGCTGGCTTTGTTGGAAGAAGCACCGGATATAAAAGGCTTTGTGTTAACCAGTGAGAAATATATTAAACCCGGTAGTGGTATTGGTTCCAGCGCTGCCAGCGCCGCAGGCGCGGTAGTAGCGGCCAACCACCTGTTGGATAACCGGTTCACGAAAGAAGACCTTGTTCGCTTTGCCATGTTTGGAGAGAAGGTTGCCAGTGGTGTAAAACATGCGGATAATATTGCCCCTGCTATTTATGGTGGCGTTACCTTGATACGGTCCATCTTTCCATTGGATATTGTTAGTATCGATGCGCCTCCCTTGTCTGTAACAGTGGTACACCCGCAAATAGAAGTGCGTACGGCAGATGCACGGCAGATATTAAAGCAGAGTGTGGCACTAAAGGATGCAATCAGGCAATGGGGTAATATAGCAGGATTGGTGGCCGGTTTTCTGAAACATGATTATGACCTGATTGGCAGGAGCCTGGAAGATGTGATCATTGAACCGGTACGCAGTATTTTGATCCCCGGGTTTGACGAAGTAAAAACCCGCTGCAAACAGGCAGGTGCTCTGGGAGGCGGTATCTCCGGTTCCGGCCCATCCATCTTTATGCTAAGCCGCGATCATGCAACAGCACTGGCAGTAGAAGCAGAAATGAAGGCTGTATATGATCAGATAGGCCTGGCCTACCACACACATGTAACCACTATCAACCAGGAAGGAGTGAAGATAATTGTCAATGGTTAATTGTCAATTGTCAATGAGGGCACACACTCGTCATGAACTATTTCATTAACCATTAACAATTGACCATTAACCATTAGAAATGAATTATTATAGTCTCAAC
>Ga0207739_1000107_pt1 | contig 10216 bp, 7 predicted proteins | sample LuqExpMetageno15_FD_187773 | JGI IMG/M metagenome (GOLD analysis project Ga0207739, IMG submission 187773) | Tropical forest soil microbial communities from Luquillo Experimental Forest, Puerto Rico - Sample 15 (SPAdes) | ecosystem: Environmental > Terrestrial > Soil > Tropical forest ... | reverse complement strand
GTGATACTTTGAAGTTTCTATTATTTTTCTTATCGCAATATTATGTGCGGCACCAAAACCAATATTCGATTGGTTATGTATATATGTTACCCTTTGGTTATGTAGCACATTTTGTAGCCGGCTCCTGAAAATATCTGTGGGGGAATTATCAATTAAGAACAACCTGATATCCATTGGCGTATCCAATACGCATTGAATGGTCTTTAAAACCTCATCATCGTTTTTATAAAGAACTATCGATACCGTAACAAGATCAACTGAATGCGCGGTCATTGCTTAATGTATCATTTTTTATTCATTTCATTCTCAATAGCCTCTATCATAGTATTGCCAAAGTTTTCCCAGGTATATACTCTTTTTACCATTTCTCTTGCATTCGTTCCTATTGTGTCATACAAAGAAGGGTTACGGCAAACCTTATTGATCAAATCAGCCATCAACTCCGGGGTATCTGCAATCAGTAAATGTTCCTTGTCTTCAGCAAAATGAATGGACTCTGCACCTAACGTGGTGGTAATATTCACTTTCCCCAAAGCCATACCCTCCAATATCTTGTTTTGTACGCCCCCTCCTGTTTGCATGGGAGATACCACTGCCGCACAGGCAGACATCAGGCTATACGGGTCTTCTATATATCCTTTCAACAATACTCTCTCCTGTTTTTCTACCAGCTTCAGTAAACGTTCCGGAGGTCTCGGTCCTATAATATAAAAATGAACAGATGGGTCAACCAACGACCAAACATTTTTAAGAAACCAAATCACAGCATCTAGATTGGGTTGGTAATCCATTTTACCAATAAATACAATACTTCCGGGTGGTACTATATTGGCATTAGATTGCTCATACTGAAACAATTGTTCCTTAATACCATTCGGAAGCCAAACCACCTGCTTTTTTGTTTCTGATAGCCAGTGTTGTTGTTCGGGATAATTGACAAGAAAGGATGCATTAAACCGGTTAATCACCTCCTTTTCATACACCCTAAGGCGTTTGTATTCATACCTGTATATCATCTTCCAGAAGGGGGAAGTTACCTTATCCAAAGAACGTTTATAATTGATACTTATCGAATCAACTATGTCAATGAATTTATTTCCCTCGTATGAATCGCAATATTTAGAAACGCGAATAAGGTTGCAGAACAAAAAGTATTTGCCTGCAGTATTCTTATCAATGTATCTCTTAGCTTCTGAATGATAAAAGAAATTTACCTGTAAGGATTCATTATAAATAAGCCCTCTCAACAGGTTTACAAACATTTTGATCTTCGACAGTTTAAATATCCGGTACTCCTCGCAATACGTTGATAGAAATTGTTCGTCAGATGCAGTAGGGCTTTCCCTGCAAATGATTACAGCATGTACACTATAGTGTTGCGATAAAACTTTAATCAGGTTATTCACCTTTTGCCTGTCACCTGAAAACTCCGGTAACGGAAGCTGGGGGAAAATAGCCAATATCTTTTTTGAAGTATTTTTCATTGAATACCTACGCTCATTTTTAAATAAATCTATAACTCACGCAGCCAGCCGGTCACCTTTTTATTAAATGCCTGCCTGGAAAATAATTGTACCCTATCACTGGCATATTGTTTCTTTTCAGCTGCTATAACGGTGTTATCAATACATTCTATAACTGCATGTTGCAAGCTCTGCTTATCTGTCGGATCAAAATAAAATGCAGCATCTCCACATATTTCCGGAAAAGCACTTGCATTGCTGCAAACAATATTACTTCCGTAATACATGGCTTCCAGCAAAGGAATACCAAAACCTTCTTCCAGGGAAGGGAAGATCAGCATTTTGCAATTCCTATATAATCCTGTCAATACTTCTTCCTCTACCGGTGGTAATAACACAATATTATCACTTTCATTGAAGGAAGCAATCATCTCCTCAAGCCTTTGTATATTGGATGCATATTTTAATCCGGCGATCTTCAAAATGTATTTCTCTTTAATGCCCGCTGGTAATCCTGCATAAGAATGAATAAGGAAATCAATATTCTTATTGGGAGAATCACCTCCTACACATAAAAAAAACGCCCTGCCTGTATCCTGCTTATCTAGTCCTTCTGCCGCCTTTAAATGCGAAACTGAATTGGGAATAACCGTTATTGCTGAAGTTTGAATTTTAAATGTATCCGCTATCTTACGCCGGGTATATTCTGAAACAGTGATAATTGAATCCGCATTTCGCAAGGCAAAGCTTATGGTAAACCTCCTGTAAAAGCGGCCAAGGTTTTGCCAAAGGCTTTTCGACAAAGGCATTTCAGACAATGATTGCAAGAAGATCAGGTCATGCACAACAACTATATATTTCACCCCTTTTACCTTAACAACCGGGCAGGTATTGTATGGAAACAGGAAATAGTCAGGCTTGTGTTTCTTTAAATATTTTACAAGAGATATTTGCTCGTAAAGCAATGGGTTCAGGTATCCATAAAAAACATACTCATTGTCATTCTCCGCTACAGAATAATGTTCAGGTGCAATCCCTTTAACATCTTCAAACCTGCCACTGGCTTTTATAACATCCAGCAATGCCGTTGTAAACTTCGCCATGCCCCTGTTGGGAGCAGCGAATAAGTTATACGCGTCGTAATAAAATGTTTCCTTTTTTTCCTTTGTAGCTGCCATTTCAACTTATATTATCAAAACGCTCTGCTCATATTAATCTAAGGCAATGAGTACCTTTTCTATTTTAGAAACTGTATTCGATATATCAAACTCCTTTATGGCAAGTGCCCTTGAATTAAAGGAATACTGTTGCCGCATTGCCGGATTATTCACCAACTTTTCCAATGCGCTTATCAGCCCGGGTTTATCATTATACTGTAACAGGTATCCGTTGTAATCGTCTATCACCATTTCTTTCACAGCACCAACATTCGTCGCTATTACCGGTAGCTCCATAGACAACGCTTCTAAAATCGTCAGCGGAAAAACCTCGTACTGAGAGTACAGTAACAATATATTGGTTTCATTCAATACATTTTCTATATCATTCCTAAACCCCATTATTTTAACAAAGTCCAGGTTCTCCTCTATCACTGTTTTCCTGATTTCCGGTAGCTTCTTCCCTTCCCCAACCAACCATAACTCAATTTTGTTTAACAAGGCTGGAGCGGTCTTTAATATATCAACAACCAATTGCTGGCTCTTATTTTCATCTACCCTTCCAATCATGCTTACAACCACTTTTTCATTGTGCTGTGAAGCTGCTGTATGCCTGCTCAATTGTTTTGTATTAACCCCATTGGGAATCACTGCCACTTTGCTTTTAAACCAGATCTCTTCTTTTGCGCCTGTATACAAAACGATTATCTTTCTAACGAACAAATAAGCAAAGTGAAGGCTCACAACAGAAACAAGCTTCTTAATCCCTGTCAAGGATTGATTGTTAGAGTGCTTGTACGCAACCTTATTCTTTTTATTAATGAAGGGCGCAAAATAGATCGCCCGATTCCCATTTAAAATAATATAGTCAATGTTGTTTTCCTTAACATACCTGTTAATCGCGCGAATCATTACAAAACTTTTGCTATAGCTGTTTTGTTTAAATAACACCTTATTGGGGCAGGTAAGTTTTGTAAAAACGTTCTCACTGGCTGTTATAAAATGCAGTACAAATTGCTTTGAGAACTGTGTATGTATATCATCCAGGAATTTTTGGCCACCACCATAAAAATCTGTCAGGTCAATAAACAGTACATTCTTTACAACATCCATACTTACTGAAATGAGATTTTACGATACACGACCAGGCAACAGGCAACCACCATGGAATAGACAATGATACATGGGATCAGCAGCTTTATCAACGAAGCAATGGGGTCCAGGTAACTGGACCTGGGTAGGTATATTATTCCCATCAGGATGATAAAACTAACCGCGCCTATAACACCCTTTGAATAAGAACTAATGAGCGACAATACAAGCCCTACGATAAGCGTTCCTATAATAACCGTTGGTATCCCGTATAACAGGTACAACTCTGCAATAAAAGCAGAGCCCGTCCCAAAACCAGCCCGGAAAGCTACCGGATTAAGGTCGAATGTAAGATCATTGGCGAAAAGCTCACCCTTTGAATAGTTATTCTGGCTGGCAAAAGGCGTGAACAATTGATTATAGAGATAATTAACAGAATAGGGATGGTATTTATCATAATCCCTTACAGCTACAGCAGTAACGCCAAGGGAAATACCCTGGCTGCTTAAGAAGGTCTTTATAAAATTATCCGTAACGATTGTCTGGTTTTCTCTTACCTGCGCCACAATGATAGAGGTAATGATAATAATGCCGATAGGAATTACAGACGCCAGGAGTTTAAACCCTTTATTAACCTTTCTCTTGTACAAAAACACATTCAATATCAGGAAAACAAAATATTTCCCCCGAAGGCCAATCACCAATTCCAGTAAACTAACGATGATAAAGAATATCATCCATTTTTTTAACCTCGATGTATCCTCCTCATGCACAATATAAAGTATGTACGCAGCAAAACAGAGGTTCGATGCAAACCGGATAAGAACGCCCACACTTTGAATATGCTCCCCATTATTAGCATAGATAGCTATATAGCCTCCATGGTTAAGCACATAGTATAAATAGAAAACGTTCTTATAAATGTAAAAAGGGAGGAAAATAAAAAAAGCCAGGAGAAACCATCTTGCACCTATCACCGGCGTATTGATCTGTATATACTTAAACTTAAGAAGGCTTGTGGCATAAATACAGTAGGAAGAAGCGCACAAAAGGAATAGCGTAATCCTTATCGTATGTAAATCATACAATATAGGCTTTACAAACAGGTCGAGCGACCAAACAGTATCAGAAGTATCAAAAAAATAAACAATCAACCTCGCCCCCTGGAACAGCAGTAGAAACGCCTGGAACAGGAATGCCGGGTGTAATCCTCTATCAGAGGATCGCCATGTCATGAATGTTAAAAGGAGTAATACAAATAATGCAACACCATTCAACAGGCATTCCTCCGATAAAAAGAGCAGAAGAATACTTAAAGGAAGGGTAATAATTGAAACAAGCGCGAGTTGCCTGTAATTATTAGTTGCAATGGTCATCTGCTAATTGATCGTTTAAGATAAAAACACTTAATCAGTAAACTAACAAACTCTGCAATTACTATCGATAATAAAACGCCCTGTAGTTGTAAAGAAGGAATAAATAAAAAATAAGCCGCAACCAATAAGGCGATATTTAAGATCGATAACCGGAAGGTAAAATTATACATTCCCAGCGTAAAATACAGGGAAGTGATCACCCCATTAAAAACGCGTAAAAAGGTGGCAATCCCGAAACCCAGCGCAATAGACAGGCTCATGTTATACTTACTTCCAAATACATGCAGCAGAAAGGGTATCAGGAAAATGATAACGAGGGCAATGGTAACTGCATAGAAGGCAGAATACAATAGCAGCATTTTTGCTTTTTTCCAAAACTCATCAGGGTGTAAAACATCTATCCGCTTAGAAAAAAAACTATACGCAGCAGTCGACAGCGCAGATGAGATCATAAAGAAAGGATCCGTAATCCTGTTAAAAAAGCCATATTCAGCTACATACAAACGTTGGGATAGCTTTTCTATAAACACTATATCAGTCTTGCCATAGAACGTAGTGATCGCTTGTGATATCCCTGCAAACTTTGTCTCAGTATATACGCTCTTAATACTACTCAAGGAAAATTTAGGGCGCATAGAGAAGGGGAAATATATTCTTATAGCCAATATACCCGCCAGCAAAAAAGACAATTCCGAAAAAAGGTATTCACCGTATAACCATTCTTTGTTACCAATACAAAAAATTAAACCCAGGTTCAACAGTGATGCCCCTGCCCAGAAAGGCGATAAGAGCATATTCTTCCCTTTTGCCTGAAAGTACACCCCTATAAATAAAGAATTGGCAGCCAATGGCAGTATTAACCCGCTGAGTGCAACAATCGGGATATTCGATAAACCCAGTGTACAAAAGGAAATCAACATTACCACCACATACCCTATCAACCCCATACCTATCTTTAGGTTAAAGATGATATTTAATATCCTTTTCTCTTCAGCAGGGTCGGCAAGCGATAAAGTACGGATGTATACCGTATCAATGCCAAAATCAATCAACAACCTGCCGATCTCAACAAGATTAACTACATAAATAAAAGTCGCAAACTTATTATCCGCAGAGGCTTTCGAATAAAAAAAGATGATCAATAATCTTATTCCAAAATAACAAGCCTTGTTAAATATGCTAAAAAAACCATCCTTCAAAATAGCTTTCAAGACTAACTATTGATGCTGGTGTTTAAAAAATATTTTATACTGTAAAATGAGCAGGTCAATACCCCTGCTATCATAGCAAACAAAATTCCACCCAACAATCTCCCCATCTTTTTCTTTGTCAGTGGCAATTCGTCATTATTGATAACCTGTATCAAAGGGGTATCCTTCCGCAACATCAGCTTGGCAAGCTCAAGATTTTTTAACAGCTCTCCATACAATGTAACATTTACCTGCATATCAACCTGCTTTCTTTGAGATGGGCTCCTGCCTATTTGTTTTGACGGGTTAATGTTCAGGTCGTTAATATTGGCCAACTCGCTGATGTTCCCAAAAAGAATATTTCTTACTGAGTCTGTCTGCCTTTGCAGGATCTGCACATTATAGGCACTTTTCCGGGTCTTATTCAGTGTATAAAAATCAATCGCATTTGTTGTAAGCAGGTCTACAAATCTTTTGGCATATATCTCATTATTATCCTTCATTGTTATGGTGATAAAATCGAGGCTCTTATCCTTTTTCGCTACATCAAGACCACTCTTGTAAATACGCATGTACACCGCCTGCAAAAGGCTATCGTGCAACCTTTTTTTATCGGGCGCATTTTGCCTGAACAGTCCTGTGAAAGATTCTGATTCTGTCTTGCTTTTAATAGAGTGATTTGTTATATACAGCTCTATCATCAATGGGCTATCTTTACTGCTATCAATAGGCGATAACAAGGTTTTCTCAACAAGCAATTGGCTTTTTAGCAATTCTACCAGGCTATTACCTTCAAAAATGCTATTGCCTCCTCCGCCTAAGTCAAATCCAAATTGGGCAGCAATACCTGCATAGTTTCCTAGTTTTAAGGAATTATCGCTCTCCGTAGCAAAAGTCATTTCAGCTATATAGGAAGGCTTACTGGTCCAGGCATATACTACACCCAGAATGCCTGCCAACAAAGACACACAGAGAATGATTATTCTTTTCTTTTTCAGGAAAACAAAGAGCCCTTTAAGATTGATCAATACATCTTTCAGGTGCATTTCATTTTTCTCCATTCAATCAAATTAAATTGTTATAGTCAATTAGATGGTTATTGCCCGTTATAATCTTAACAATGCAATTACTACCCCCGCCAAACTGGCCATAGCACTGGCAAGGCCGATCACCTCCGTTGTAGACAATCCGTGATTTTTTCTTTCAGGTATCTGTGGTACCAATATTTCCGAGCCGGCTGTTATAGTAGGGTATCTTTTAAAGAATAAGAAATGTTTAATCCTGGCCGCGCTACCATTAGGGTATAATACATACACCTTTTTCCTCCTGGCATTATCTGTATAACCACCGGCCATATCAATATAGTAATCCAGTTTTTCGCCTTTCTTAAATACTATCTCCGATGGAGCCATTACTTCGCCGCTAATCCTGATCTCTCTTTTTTCCATGGGTATGGTTAATTCATCCCCTTCCTGCAATATCACATCTTCTATTCCCCCGGGGTTATTTAATATTTTTTGCAGATCCAGCCCCACTTTTATGCTGGTCTTCATATAATCCTGCGCAATATTGTCCGTTGAATCCTTTATTTGCTTCTTTATCTTTTGCAGCTTCTCCTGCACACTATCCTTACCAACCCCTTTATTATTTAACCTTGTCAGGTTCGCGCCATTTATAAAAGCCTCTGCTGTCAATCCTCCTGACCTTTGTATCAAATCACTTACTCTTTCATTCTTTATCGATAGTACATAATTCCCGGGGTATAATACTTCCCCTTTTATACTCACCAACGCCTGGGTTTTATACCCGGGTTTGGTTCTAATACTTACAATATCCCATGGCTTCAGTACAATATTACCGATACTACCATGTAGATCCTTTTCAGTAGTTACATCCAATACCTCGGCAACCTGCTTGTTATTGATGCTGATGCTATCATTATTTAACCGGCGGGCCACCTCAATGTGTTTTACCGATGCAGCATCATTAAAGCCACCAGCCTGGAACAACAGGTCTTTCAGCGTAATGCCTATATAATACTGATAGGTTCCGGGGGCTCTTATCTCTCCTTCTATCGTCAATAACATACTGTCTTTAAAATCATTGATAGAGGCAATATGAACCGAATCATCCTTACCGAGAGCGATATCTTTCTGGCTACCGTTAATAATACTACCAACATTAAAAGAAACGATCTGCTTACTCAAATCATCATTGGTTCTTATCAGCAAACCACGGTCTTTTAACGCATCTGTTTTCAATCCATCTGCCTTAGCAATCAATTGCGAGAGCGTTAATCCATTGGTCAGCTCATATTCTCCCGGCCGGTAAATAGCACCGCTGATAACGATCCTGTTGGCAAACCGGTCTAATATTTTGCCAACTTCAATTTCATCCCCGTTTTGCGGCTCATAACCGGTAAACTGTTCCCTTGTTACATCTTTTACCTGTTTCTCCCTGTCTGTATAATGCTGAACATGAATGGTAGCCGTATACGCAGTAGAAGAAAATCCTCCCGCAAAATCCAATAAGTCCGTCAGGCTTTCTTTGGGCAACATCTCATACATCCCTTCTCTTTTAACTTCTCCCTTCAGTGTTACCTGTCTTTTTATAACCGGGATCCTTATCACATCCTGGTCAGCCAAACGAACATTGTGCGACTGATCACCATGCAGCAGAAAATCATAGGCATCCAGCCGCTCTATTACTTTACTGTTTCTGATTAATTCTATTGTTCTGAAAGAACCATTGTCTGCAGGACCACCGGCAGCATATAATCCATTAAAGATGGTTGCCAAAGAAGGTAATGTATATGTACCAGGCTGTTTGGCTTCCCCTATAATGGTTACTTTAATACTGCGGATTTTACCCACGCTCACCTGTAATTGAGACTGGCCGGAGGCAATACTCGCATACCCGTTATGAATCATTTTATCCTTAATCCGTTTGGTAGCCTGTTCAACACTCAATCCTGCTACCGGAACCATCCCTACATTCGGCACACTGATAGACCCCTCCGGTGTTACCGTTAATTTTTGGTTAGACTCCTGGTAACCAAAAACATCAATTACCACTTCATCGTCCGGGCCAAGCGTATAATTTTGTGGAGTAGCTATTCGAAGATCAGGCTCAAAGGTTAGGTTATTATTGTTAAAAAGGTTACTACCGAATACCACCTTATACGGTTCTTTATAGGGTTCGTTATTAAACAAGGGATAAGGATTGTTACGTTTGGAAGTATCGTAAGTACGCCCGGTATTGGTATTATCGCGTGTTCTTTTTCTATTTGTAGAAGTAGTATTTACATTATTTAACCGGTCCCTCAACTTATTGATCTCGCTCATCGGCATCCCTTTCTGCAACGCCAGCTGCTCTGCCTGCGATTCTGAAACGCCTGCATCCTGCAGTTTTTGTTTGTAGGCGGCTATCTGCTCATCACTTAACATATCCACTTTTATGGTCGACAAGTCTTTGGTATTCAATATATCCTGTGCCTTCAGGTTAGCAGAAAAGCAAATCAATACAATCGTACAACACAGTAGCCTCCACATTATTTTAACTTTCATTGTTGCCAGCATGCGAAATGGTAGGGTTGGTTTATCGGAAAAAGAATTGTGACACTTTTCTTAACGGTTTCAAAAATAAGGTGTACCAGCGAGGTTTTAATAAATTTAACGTCCATGCTTTCCGGTCTTCCCTATTGGCTCTCAATCTGTTATTAACGCTCTGGTTACTCATTCCCCCTGTACGCATATGTACCAGTACCTGTGGAACATATGCAGCAGAAATTGCATGTTTATAAAGAAACCGCAATAATAGTTCATAATCGGCAGCACTCACCAGTTGTAAATTAAAAAAACCATATTTGTCGTATACCTCCTTCCGTACAAAAAAAGTAGGGTGCGGAGGCATCCAGCCATATAGAAAGTTTTTCCTCT
>Ga0207739_1000105_pt1 | contig 10264 bp, 7 predicted proteins | sample LuqExpMetageno15_FD_187773 | JGI IMG/M metagenome (GOLD analysis project Ga0207739, IMG submission 187773) | Tropical forest soil microbial communities from Luquillo Experimental Forest, Puerto Rico - Sample 15 (SPAdes) | ecosystem: Environmental > Terrestrial > Soil > Tropical forest ... | reverse complement strand
TCCGATATCTTATTACCCTTGCAATCATATAAGCCGGTAACGCCACCACCGGCCACCCAACATTCTGCCCCTTTGTAACGCGGGTCTATATCAATAGCCAAAGCCCTACCCGGCCCCTGGTTACCTTTATCGGGTGAGATAGAAGGCTTCTTCCATATTACCTCCCCGGTACGGGCATCCCGGAAGTTCATACCCGCATCACTAAAACGCTCCTGTGTACTGAACACTTCCAGGCCAGGCCTGTCAGGGTCCAGATCACTTACATGCATGGCATCCGCATGGCCAATACCTGTTGAGTATAAGCCTTTGCCATCATCGTCTACCGTCATCTGGCCATAAATGATCTCATCTTTGCCATCGCCATCTACATCGGCTACTGAAAGGTTATGGTTACCCTGGCCGGCAAAAGAGCGCCAGCCTTTATCGGTATCAAATACCCAGCGGGAAGTCAATTTGTTGTCTTTCCAGTCCCAGGCAGCCAATACTGTCCTTGTATAATACCCACGGCACATGACCACACTGGGGTGTACCCCATCCAGGTAAGCGATACAGGCCAGGAACCTGTCCACCCGGTTACCATAGGCATCACCCCAGGTATCTTTTATCTGCTCAGGTGTAGGGGTGATGGTACCGGGGTAACGGGGTACGATATAATCGGTGGTAAATAACGCCTCTCCTGTTAAACCATTAAACACGGTCAGGAATTCCGGCCCCTGTAATATATAGCCATCGCTGTTACGCCAGTCTTTGGTACTGTCACCGATCACTTTGCCTTTTGCATCTATGGAGCCATCGGCAGTTTTCATCACTATTTCTGCCTTGCCATCACCATCCAGATCATACACCATAAACTGGGTATAGTGGGCACCCTCCCGGATATTCTTACCCAGGTTGATCTCCCATAAAAAGCTGCCATCTAGTTTATACGCCTGTATAATAGGCGGATCAGTGAGACCTTTTTGAGAGTTATCATGCGAACGTCCCGTTTGGTGGAGTATGATCTCGTATTCACCATCGCCGTCAAGATCACCTACGGATACATCATTGGGCGAATAGCCCGGAGGTGTATGCAGGTGGATAGAAAGATAGGACAATGCACCCGGTGCAAGGGTAAAGCCTTTATCCGTTGCTTTTTGCTCCTTGCCATTCAGCACGGTTGTAACCGTGTAGGTATTGGCCACGGCAGAATCGGCTGTTGTATCCAGGTAATTGGTGCCTTGCAGTAAAGGCGCTGCGTTAAGCTTTGTAGTCTTCCTGCCGGCTGCAGTCCGGTACACGTTGAAAGCCGTGTTATCAGGCTCGGTACCCAGCAGGCGCCAGCTAACAAACACCTTACCATTGCCTTCGTTAACGGCGTATACACCACGGTTAAGGTATTCCATCTGCCGCTGGGCAGAGGCTGTAAAGGAGATGAGTAGCAGCAGGCAGAGCAATCGGTTCATAGTAATTACAGGTTTCTGGTTACTGGTTTCAAGTTTCTGGTTACCCGCTAACGCGGGTGAGTATTGTAACACTAAGAACACAAGGTGCACAAGAAACACAAGGAAGAACAAACATGCTGTATATCCTTAGTGAAGACTAAGTGTTCCTTGTGTCCTTAGTGGTTAACTATTTTACTTCCAGCGTAGCTGTTCCTTCTTTCAGTCCATCGGCTGTGGCGGTAATCGTTATCTTACCACTATTGGCATTGGCCTTTACCAACGCAATACACTTGCCCTTGTAGGCCCAACGTTCTTTGGCCATATAAGGCTCAGTGCTGCTCAGGTCACCATTGTCAACAGCAGTTACCACACCCGCACCCGTTGTGCTAAAGCTGATCTTATTATCGGCTGTTAAACAAGGATTACCCTCCTCATCCGTAATAGTCACAGTTGCATATGCCACATCGTCCCAGTTATTGCGGATAGAGGCCCTGTCAACACTCAGTACAATCTTAGCAGGTTTACCGGCCGTCTTTAATACTTGTTCCGCCACTATTCTACCATTGTTCCGGGCTATTGCCTTGAGTGTACCTTTCTCAAAAGGGAACGACCAGGTACGAGGGGAAGCATTGTCCTCTGTACGGGGTTTGTTGCCCTGCGATTTATCATTGAGGAAGAGTTCTACTTCATCGCAGTTGCTAAACACCTGTATACGTGCCTCATCATAGGTATCAATATCAGTAGGTGTCCAATCGTTGATCCAGTCGCCGGTACCGGCATTACCCTCTCTGCGCATGATGTATACCATCGGCTTATCTGTCCACCAGCTCTGGCGTTGAAAGGCCACATTCTTAGGAGTACCTGTTTTATCATACAACCCCTGCCCATCGGCAATCTTTGGCCAATCGGCTTCCCCCAGGTAATCAAAGCCTGTCCATAAGAACTGGCCGGACATATAGGGCTTATCACGCAAAGCCAACCACTGGCTTAATACATGCGTATTCTCGGTACCGATCACTTTACGCTTGGGGTTAGCTTCATGAGCCGCTATCAGTTCATTCTCACGATAGTTCTGTCCCACTACATCCATCATATCGGCCAGGCCATTCTCATATACATGAGACAAAGCCGGGCGGAACAAAGCCATGGTAACCGGGCGGGTAGGATCGGTAGCATGTACCAGGTCCTGCTGCATCTTGTATTTACGAAAGCCACTGCTATCGTTCAGGTTATCGTGGATCTCGTTACCAACGCTATAGATAACGATAGAAGGATGGTTCCTGTCACGCATCACCTGGTCGCGGGTATCCCGCTCCCACCAGTTGTTGAAGTTGAGGTTGTATCCTTTATCGGCACTGCTTTTACGGGCTTCCCAGGTATCAAAGGTTTCATCCATTACCAACAGCCCCATCTGGTCGCACAACTCAAGAAACTCGGGTGTTTCTTCTGCATGGGAAGTACGGATAGCGTTTACCCCCAACTCTTTAAGCAGGCGGAATCTTCTTTCCCATACCGTACGGGGTACGGCTGAACCTACAGCACCACAATCATTGTGCAGACATACCCCTTTTATCTTCAGGTTCTTGCCATTCAGCCAGAAACCGGTAGCTGCTTCAAAAACAGCGTTGCGGATCCCAAAGGAAGAAGTTACTTCGTCCACCACTTTCTTATCTACCATCACTTTGGTAATGGCTTTGTACAGCTGTGGTGTTTCGAGGCTCCATAAAGCAGGGCTAGCCACAGCTGCCTGCTGTTCCACTATAGCATTGCTGCCTGTTATCTTTTGTGGTGTTTCTACCGTAGCCACTGTTTTACCATCAGGCGCAATGATATTGGTTTGTACTATTACGCTTTGTTGTTTGGCCATGCCTGTATTTACCAGCGTGGTTTGTATATGTACGGTTGCTTTGGCATCCGTTATATCCGAAGAAGTGATATAAGAACCATTATACAGCACATGCGTTGTACCGGTAGTTACCAGGCGTACATGGCGATAGATGCCGGAACCGGTATACCAGCGGGAAGAGGGTTGTATGGAATTATCCACTTTTACAGCAAGCACATTGGTTTTGCCCTTGCCATAGTTCAGGTGCCCGGTTAGTTCATATTGAAAGCTGATATAACCACTGGGACGTTTACCAACAGAGAACCCATTGATGAATACCTCGCTGTTGGCCATTACTCCATCAAATTCAATAAAGGCCGGTTTTTTGGCATCAGCCTCTTCCAGCGTAAAGGTCTTGCGATACCAGCCAATACCCGTAGGTAAATAACCACCCCCACGGCCGGAAGGATTGTTCCTGTCGTAAGGGCCTTCAATACTCCAGTCATGCGGCACATCAAGGGTACGCCATTGCGCATCATCAAAGCCCGCCTGTTCTGCATCTTTGGCATCGCCTTTTAAGAATTTCCAATGGCTATCAAATGGAACGACCGTTCTTGCAGGTTGTGCCTGTACAGCCAGGGTAGCCATAGCGAATGCAGCAGCCAGTAAAGATTTATACATCGGGTTTTGTTTCATCAGGTGTATCAACATAAAATAAAGGTTCAGTCAGTTAATTTAGTTTTTCAATCGCTCTATCTCGCTCTTGTCAACAGATGCTTTTAGCTGTGTTGGCTTTGTAGAAACATCCAATACCAGGTTATTCCATTGCCAGCCCCGGGTTAACTCCATTGTTCCGATGGTAGTAGCGGAAATAGTACAGTTGGTAAAAACGAAATGCGACAATAAGGAATTGTCTAACCCGCCTGCCACAAAAGCTTCCTGTGCATGGGTAGCCTTAATATTCTCCACGTAGATATCTTTTGCATAAGGGGTACCCTTTTCAGCAGGCACTACTTTTTGCAACATCGATTTCCAGTGGGCAGGAATAGAGTCGTAGGAATAGCCTTTGGGCAGTTCTGAATAACTATAGGCCGGGTTCCAGTTTAAACCAAAGTTGAATACATCCCTTACGGAATCCATCACAGTATTCTGGAAGTAGATATCTTCTACGGTACCTCCTCTGGTTGTTGCGGACTTAATGCGCAGGCCATTATCGGTATGACTGGCAGAAAGACCGGTAGCCAACACATGCCGTATACCGCCAGAGGTTTCACTACCCAGGGTTACCAGGCCTGCTCCACGACGGGCAATACAGTTCCTGATCACGATGTATTCAGCAGGCCGGTTTACGCGTAAGCCATCCCAGTCACGACCAGCTTTTAAACAAAAATTATCATCATTACAATCAATATCACAGTGCTCTATCAATACCCAGGCAGAGGAATCGATATCAATACCATCGGTACTAGGGCCATGGCCATCTTCGTTATTCCTGATAACAACTCCATTTACAGTAAGGTTATGAGAGTATAGCAATTGTACCGTCCAGAAACCGGCATTCTGGAATGTCACGCCTTTGATCGTGATATCCGATGCGTTTTGTACCAGGCAGGTTCTTACTCTTTTGGCATCATAGTCAACTATCCAGCGCAGGCCCCGGGCATCATAGTCTTTGCGCATGGTCCAGTATTTATCCCAGCAAAACTTACCCCTGGCATTCACCACACCCTCCCCTGTTAACGCAGCATTCTTTGCATCAATGATATTGATGAGTGCGGCGGGCCATTTCATTTCAATGCCTGCCACACGGGTATCTATTTCGGGATAATCGTTGAAGCTTTGTGAGCCAAGCAGCAATACACCTTTATCCAGGCGAAGGTGTACATTGGTTTTTAAAAAGATAGCACCGGTTACATAGGTACCGGGTTTAAAGATCACCGTGCCACCCCCTTTTTGGGCGCAGTCATCGATGGCTTTTTGGATAGCAGCGGAGTTAACGGTACTGGTATCACTTACCGCACCATAATCATTTACAATAAAAAGCTTTGGGGAATTAGGAAAGGATTTGGCGCCTGTTTTGGCCACCCAGTCCAATGTTTTTTGTGCTGTTGCGGTTGAGAAGGATAAAACACACACTACCATACATACCAGGTAAACTACGGGAACGGCGACTCTTCTTCGCATCATAAACAGCAATCGTTTAATGAGGGCGTAAAGTAGTGGATTGAAAAAGAGCGGCTATCCTGAGGTATCCTGAGATAAGTGGCAGGTACTAAATTGTAAATAATGAGTATTTATGAGCGGAGAAAAAGTTATATAAGTGGCAATGTTGGATTTGAATATAATCATAGCCGATTCAAGATTATGCACACCTGTTAATAAAGCACCCCGTATATATAATATTCGTAGTAATTTTGATTGCCCCCGATTCATTTGTGTACCATTCTTAAACTTCTCCAGCATGACAGACGCTACTATTCAAAAGCAAATCGAGGCAATTATCAAAACCGGTACAGAAGCCCGTACATCCCAGGAAACTGCCCGTAAGTTCCTAAAGGAATTAATGCCCAAAAGAGAGGGCGTTAACGATAATAGTGCTACTACTATTAATCAAAAGAAGAAAAAATAATTGCCGCTTAACCAACCATTCCAGGTTATTGGTTTTCACAGTTGTGATAAAGCAGTGGGGCTAAAGATATTAAATGGTGATGACCAGCTCAGACCCAGTACAAACCAATGGGACTGGTTAGGTAGTGGCATCTACTTCTGGGAACAAAATCCGAAAAAGGCGCTTGACTATGCTGAGAAATGTCAACGAAAAGAACAAAAGTTTAATGGCAACATACAAGTCCCTTTTATTATAGGTGCGATCATTGAATTAGGTAATTGTTTAAACCTTGTTGAACCTAATTCATTACAAATTGTAAAAGCGGCTTATGATCAATTGTACCAAACACATGAACAGGCTGAAAAAGCAATGCCCAGGAATAATGGAGCTAACCGTAAACTAGATTGTGCAGTAATACAAAGTATTCATGCATCCAATAAAGCTCAGGAGTTGCCACCTTATGACACCGTAAGAAGCCCATTTCACGAAGATGAGCCCATATATGAAACCTCTAACTTCACCCATGGTTTACATATCGAAATATGCGTCATTAATGAGGATATGATAAAAGGATATTTCCTACCGAGACCATTAGAAGCATATAATCCTTATTTGTAGATATCAACTACAATGATACAAATCACCTCAAGGCGTTTCCCTGATATTTATCTTGTGGTGCGCAATCACAATACTGAGGTATTTAAAGGCATTGACTTCCATCCCATCCTGTCGCGCAGGCTCCCACATACCGGAGGTTTGCAATAAAGACGCCCGTAAAAGACTGTCGAGCCCCGTATTGTTTTGCGATACGGTTAAATTCACATAATCTACCGCACCGGTATTGGTAATACGAAGCCGGTAGTCGATCACTGTTTTATAGGTGGCTGTTTTACGGTTCTTCGTCCATACATCTGTGAGCATATCGGCCAATGCATTGATCCCATTTTTATATTTGGGTGTTTGCAGCACATAGGCAAAGGTTACATAGTTATCCGTTATGCCATAAGGCGCTTTGTGAAGGGTATCCGTTAAAGAAAGCTGGGAGAATGCCACAGTAATACTGCAGCTTAAGAGCAGGGTAGAGATCAGTTTCATAGCAGGGGGTAGTTAAAATATTACTGCGCAAAACCGTTGTTTATGGCATGCACGTTCTACCGAAAATAGGGCAAACTTGAGTAATAATAATATATAATTATTAAAACATTTGTATATGCCTGAGCCAATAAGCATAAGCTTATCGGGACGAACGGCAAACCCTGCTTTTTTGGATGAAATCGGTTTCAGGGGTTCTATTGATCAATCACCTCCCAATCCAAAATCATGACGTTTATCTACTACCCTTTTCAACATACCGATCTGGCCACAATGCCATAAAGTATGTTTGATATTCCAGTCCAGCGATTCCCATTTGGTATGCGCAATGGGGTGTTTCATCGGTGTAGGCTCCAGCGGACTATCGAGGTTGGCGGGCGACAAAACATTAATGACTTCCATTGACTGTTGTTGCATAAACAATAAGTGCTCGTGTAAATGGGTAGGGTTGATCTTGCCAACAACATGATGAGGAGAGGCTTTGGTAAAAAAAGCATCGTATTCCTTCATAGGGATGGTGCGCAACACTACTGCCTGGTGCCCTTTGATCACCATAATGGAATGAAAGTAAAAGCTCATGATCAAATGCCCTACCTGCCAGGTGATATTGGTATCCATCACTGCAGGAGTGGTATCCCATTGCTCATAAGGAACCGGTGCAACCAGTTTATTCACCCATTCATAGGCGTCACTTGTTTGCCTTGCTATCATTGTTAACGGGTCCATAGTTCATGTATTTTACAGGTGTAAAGCTATGGATGACCCGTATCATAACCCGTTGACCAGGATCAATAAATCAGGAGTTTGCCAGTTTACGACGGATGCGGCTGATGGTTTCCGGTTGTACATTGAGATAGGATGCTACCAGGTATTGGGGAATGCGGTTTACCAGGTCTGCCCGTTCTGCTATCAATTGTTGATAACGTTGCGTGGGTGTATCGAGCAGGAAGGAGCTTAAGCGTTCATGCATTTTCAGGAACAGGCGTTCATTCATTTTACGGCTCATGCGTCCCATGAAGGCATGTGTTTTAGCCATTGTTTCTAATTGCTCCCTGTTGATCACATATAACACCGTATCTTCTATACATCGGATCTCTTTGGCAGAGGGTGTACGCGTTACAAAGCTGTAGTAATCAGCGATAAACTGGTTTTCGAAAGCAAACTCAAAAACCACTTCCTCCCCTTCCCTGTTGTATACACATTTGAGCAGTCCCTTTTCTACCAGGCCAATCGTATGGCATACCTCCCCATCTCTGGTAAAGACCTCGTTCTTTTTCAATACTGTTTTGGTAAAACCGGCCAGGAAACTGTCCGCTTCTGAAGGAGCCAGTTTAAAGGTAGTGCAAAGATGTTCCTGGAGCGATATCATTGGCTGGTAAGCCACGAATATCACGAATTAACACGAATAAGGCAGGCAAATATTGCCAGTTGTTTGTTATTCCAGGCGCAGCGTAAATCCCATTCAATAGACATTGGGGATCTACAATGAACCAACCTTTTAACACGCTGCGCCTTTCCGAAATAACATTTGGCCCCTGTGAACTGACCTTCTTTGTAGTGGTTGTACTACTTGATTATTTTCTGTGTCACCATTTCTTTTCCATTACTTACCTGTACAATGTATACACCACGGCTCCATGCAGCAGCCCTTACCTGGATGGTGCCACTTTGCACAGTACCCGCATTGAGCTGGTATACTGTTTTGCCACTCGCATCTGTGATCCGGATAGTAGTAGGTAACGCTTCCGGTGAGGTATAACTGATGGACAATGTACTTACAACAGGATTGGGGGTAGCAATTACCGATAACCGGGTGGGTGTAGCAGCAATGGTATCGGTTATTGTAAGCACATTGGGTTTCATCAGCACTTCAAAACGGTTATTCCCCTTGCTGGCGGTATCGGTATTGGTGGCAAAGGGATAATTCATACCATTGGTGATGGATACCCATTTCTCAGTGTATTTGTCATGCAGGTAATAGCTTGCATTGGCAGGCAGGTTTACCGCGCTTGCATTCATTATAAAGGTTTTAGACACAGCTGTGGTAATACCCAGTGGTATCATAGCACTGGTATCAGGCAACACGGGTCGCCTGTTGATAGCGAGTTTTTTATCATCAGAGGAGATACTATAAAAATCAAGCAGGGTATTGCTCAGCTTGGTAAGGTCTTCATTGTCTGTGGCTGCTGTTGAAGCCGTATTATTGAAGCTGATCTTCAACTTATCCCAGTAATGATTGGCCGTATCGTCAATCTCCAGTTGAAATCCTTGTTGCAGCATTCCTCCCAATAAGGCAAGCGGTGGTGTAAGGCTTTTATTATTCTCGCTAAAATGGATCGTTTGGTTAATGCCACTGGCATTATTGATAAAGAAAGCCCCATACATCGGTATTACAATCGGGCTGCCCAGGGTATAATAATCATATCCCCCACTGGCCACACCAGCTGAAGTACTTTGTTTATCTGCATTCCAGAGATAAATAGAAGCACCGGTACCACCGGGAGCCGTAATATTACCAATACTGTTCACATCTATCGGTGCAGGATAAGGATTGCCAATGGCATTCCAGCCTTGTGCACCGGCATCGCTAAAGGAAGAAGCTGCTTTTACGGTATAGTTCAGGCTGCCGGTATTTACCGCCCCTGTCAATTGCAGTGTTACAGGGTTGGGTGTATAGCCCCCGGAGGAAGCACCGATACCCTGCCCCGGTGTACCGCGTACAAAGAGGAATAAGGCTTCGTTTTTATTCCACAAACCAGTATTGCTGGTATAACCCGTCCATACACCTGTTAAGTAATTAAAGGCAGAAGCATTTCCCGTTGTTAAACCGCCACCTGCGCCCGTAATATCTACATAAGGCTGCAAGTTGCTCAATGGAAGATTACCATTGAACGGATGACCCAATAACCTGTAAGCACGCTGGGCTGTTAAATACCGTTGCGCGGTTATAGTACCGCTGATGCTACCGGTATTGGTTACACCATCTATGGCTGCAATGGCAGCTGTACCAGTGGCATTACTGGCCAGCGTTAGGTTGCCATTGGTGGTTAACACACCAGCCTGCGGGTTTAGCACACCTGTAAGGGTTTGTGCGGTAGCAGTTGCACTGATGGTTACGCCACTATTGTTATTGATTGTTAAATTACTGATCACACCCGTGCCACCCAGTGTCTGGCTGCCCAGGCTGCTATTCAGAACAGTAGTACCAGTTCCTGTGATGCTTCCATTGTTGCTGAGTGTGCTTCCTATGTTTAGTGTACCCGTATTGTTAATGGTTGCATTGTTTTGTACAAACAGGGCACTGCTATCCAGGCTAAG
>Ga0207739_1000104_pt1 | contig 10276 bp, 7 predicted proteins | sample LuqExpMetageno15_FD_187773 | JGI IMG/M metagenome (GOLD analysis project Ga0207739, IMG submission 187773) | Tropical forest soil microbial communities from Luquillo Experimental Forest, Puerto Rico - Sample 15 (SPAdes) | ecosystem: Environmental > Terrestrial > Soil > Tropical forest ... | reverse complement strand
ACCGGCTGGAGCAATACATGCTGGATCAAACAAAGCTTACCGAATACTTAGGGTCTGACCCTGCTATTGCCAACGGCAATAAGAGCATTCAATACGATGCGGGATTTGGTATCTCCTTTACCAACCAGCATTTACAACTGGGTGTTTCTGCCACACAGTTATTACAAACCAGGATAGATAACTATGCAGGCAATCTTACCCGGAGCCAGGAAGCACACTTGTACAGGCATTATTATGCCAACGGCTCTTATAAGATTGACAACATAGATGATATGGTAACCCTGATTCCCAATTTCCAGGTGATCTATTTCCCCAATGCGCCTACCGAAGTAAATATCGGTGCGCGGGTTAAGTATGGAGAGATTGCCTGGTTAGGCCTGGGTAGCAGCTTTACCGGTAATGTAAACTTCTCTTTTGGGTTTAACGTTATGAAGAATGTAAGACTGGATTATGCATTTGACCTATACAATAATCCGAGCGATCTGAATGTGAATGCACATGAATTTATGCTGCGGTATTATTTTAAGAAATAAGGAATAGTATCCTGTCCTTTTTGAAAAACCATTATTTTTTAAATTATCGTAACAGTGTTAGTCTTTCTCAAGCAACAGGCATGTAATAAAAGAAGTGTTCTTTTTAGTTCATTTCTTTTTTGCCTGTTTTTTTCATACGCGCAGGATAAGTCCAATAAAGGAAAAGAGTTCTGGCTGGGTTATGGACACAATGTTCTGTTTACAGCAGATAACCCTATCAATGCCCAGCAACTGGTATTGTATTTAAGTGCTGAACAGGCTGCCACTGTTACCGTTACAGTGAATGGCACTGCTTTTAGTCAAACGGTTAGTATCCCGGCCAATACGGTTGATTATTCCATAGTGATCCCTAAAAGCGGTATCAATGATGCACGCATTGTAGCAGAGGGACTTTCCACAAAGGGTATTCATATAGTAAGCAATACCCCCATAGTAGCTTATGCGCATGAGTATGGGTTGGAGTCTTCGGGGGCTACCATGCTGATGCCGGTAGAAACTTATGGCTATACTTACTACTCCGTAAACTATACACAGAGTTCCAATTATATCAATTCTTTTTCCTGGTTTTATGTAGTGGCTTCTGAAAACAACACCCGTTTGGTAATCACACCCTCGGATACTACACAGGGAGGCTGGTTACCCAATCATTCTTATACGGTTAACCTGAACAAAGGAGAGATCTATAATGTGTTTGGGAAAACAGACCCTAATAATTACGACGGTAAGGACATGACAGGCAGCAAGGTGGTTTCCGTTAGCGGGGCAGATGGCAGTTGCCATCCTGTTGCGCTATTCTCCGGCAGCAGCCGTAATGATTTGTTAAGCCCTAACTGTTCCTATACCTATACTTCCGGCACCAGTACCTATACGGTAAGTGGTAATGGCGGGGAGTTTATGATGCAACAGATCTTCCCGGCCAATACCTGGGGTACCAAATATGTTACGTATCATACCATCAATAATACCTCCGGCAATGTGGCTACCCCTTTCTATACCATTTACCGGGTAGCTGTACGAAACCCTGCTACCGTTGTGAAGAGGAATGGCGTAGTGATGACGGGACTGATCAATAATTTTTATTACGAGTTTACGAGTAGTACCGGTGACCTGATAGAAGCGGATCAACCCATCTTAGTAGCACAATACACTACTTCTACCAATCAATGTTTGGGTGCTACGAATAACCCGTTGGGTGACCCGGAAATGATCTACCTGAGTCCCATTGAGCAGGGTGTAAAGAAAGCCATCTTCTATAATACCGGTAACCAATCCATCTCCCTGGCTTATGTGAACATTATTGTACCTACTGGCGGGTTATCTTCTTTATTGATTGATGGCGTTCCGCTTGCCTCTACCGAATACATTACCCACCCTACAGATAACCAGTATGCTTTTGCAGCCAGAAGGCTGTTTAGTGTAGCGCAGCATAGCATTACCTGCGACTCTTCTTTTGTTGCTACTGTATATGGCACAGGCACCTATGAGAGTTATGGTTACAATGTAGGCACGCTGGTGAATAACCTGAATGCCATTAGCAGTATCAAAAACACGTATAATACCAACGGCATACCCGACACCTTTACCTGCCCCAAAACACCTGTACGATTGTATATTCAACTGGCTTACCGGGCAACCAGCATCAGCTGGGGCCTAAGCCAGGCGGGTGGCGGGTTGTTCCCAAACACTGACTCTGTTATTACCAACCCCTTGCCAATAGATTCCAACCGGGTGGATGGCAGGAAATATTATACCTATACCCTGCAACAGGATTTCACCTTTACTACACCGGGCACTTATTATATACCTGTGGTATATACAGCGCCGGATATTGACAATTGTAACCAAACTGAGCATACAACAGCCACAGTAGTGGTAAAACCAGGACCTGTGGCTGATTTTGTATTTCCCAACCCTGCCTGTTTACAAAGCAATGTGAACTTTACAGGCAATTCTTCTGCCAATGGGTTTACACTGGCCAGTTATGCCTGGCTGTTTGATGACCATACTTCTGCCAATACCCTTAATGCAGTAAAACAATTTGCTACTGCGGGTAATCATGCTGTAGAATATACTATTATAGCAGGCAATGGCTGTGTGGGTGATACTACAAAAACCATTACCATTTCTCAAAGCATTGTGCCTGTTATTACGGTTACCGGCAAGCCTTGTGTGGACAGTGTATTTAGTTTTACCTCCTCCATAGCTTATAGCGCCAATAACACCGGTAACTGGTATTGGGACTTTGGTGACGGGCAAACGCAAAACGTTACTACCGCCAGTACCACTACACATGCTTATGCCAGTGCAACCAGCAATATTACCGTTAAACATGCTGTTACCATTAACCAGGGCTGCCAAACAGATACGGGTACTGTTGTAATACCGGTGATCCATGCCAATCCTGTTGCGGCATTTAGCATTACCGGCGATACGCTTTGTACGGGCAAACCGATCTTATTTAGTGCTATAGCAGACCCTACCATCGCAACCTGGCAGTGGAGTTTTGGGGATGGCAGCAGTAGCAATAATCCCCCGCCTTTGCAAAAAAGCTATGCCAAAGCAGGCAGTTACCAACCCGGCCTGGTAGTTACCACAACAGCTGGGTGTGGTTCTTTACCGGCAACCCATACGGTTGCTATTGCAGCGCCACCTGTTATTGATGCTGGTCCTGATCAATTTGTAAACCTGGGCTCTAGTGTAGTATTGAATGCAACCGCTTTCGATACGCAGGGTTGTTCTTTTCTATGGACACCGGGCATATACCTGAATGCCAATAATATCTTAAATCCTATATCAACACCGCAGGCTTCCGTATTGTATACCCTTACGGCGTATGACAATGTTTCTCACTGTATGGCAACCGATTCTGCTATGGTTACTGTAGTAACCAGGATCGTGGTGCCTAATGTGTTTTCACCCAACGGGGATGGTATTAATGATACCTGGCAAATCCCTACCCTGCTGCCTTATACTGCGGCTTCGGTGGAAGTATATAACCGAGGCGGCCAGTTGGTATACAGGAGCCCGCGTGGTTATACCCAGCCCTGGGATGGAACCATTAATGGCAAACCTGTACCTATAGGTACTTATTATTACCTGATCAATCCCCATACAGGCGATCCTGTTTTATCGGGGGCTGTTACTATCCTGAGATGATTTCAGTGATCGCAGGTATAGCAAGGTAATGATGAAGAAACCGGTATAATATACCAATAAGGTGATCAGTGAAACAAACACACCTGGTGTAACGGGATCTTTTGCATAAGCAGGCAGAAGCAACTGGGCCCCTATTCCTTTATCTTTTGAAAAAAGGACCATAGTAGCAAAATCATAGCCGAAGTGCAGGGCAAAAGGTGTATACAGAGACCCTGTTTTTCGAAAAGCCAATGCAAAAATATAGCCTGCCATACCGGTTGTAAGGAAAACAATGGCCATCTGTACAGGCTGGCCCAATACTCCCCAGGAAAACCAATGGTAAATACCAAAACAGGCAGCAGAGATCCATACGGCTTTTACCGGGCCAATACGATGGATAAGTATATACAGTAATGCTCCCCGAAAAAGCAGGTCTTCGTACAATACCGCTTTGCAGAGGTAGGCAATCGCCCTTCCAAATGCCTTCCATGTATAGGCAGGGTTTACCCGGTAAGGATTGTGGACCAATAAGGATATTCCCCAGTAGATCGCCGTTGGAACCAGTATTGCCATCAACAAGGCAATTGTAAACCCCTTTATTCTTTGGCTGTTTGGCCGGAGGCCGAGTGCCAGCAGGTTCTTCTGCTCTATCCACCGGAGCAAGAGCCATGAAACCAATAATTCTACCAGGATGCCGATCATAATGGTTGCCTCCATTTGTTTGTTGCGGGAGGAGGAAACGAAAATATTATCTTTATCCTGCTGGCATTTACGCCATTGTGCAATGGCGCAGGAATGACGTAAATTGTCCGGCAGGTAACCAGTATGGCAGCAATACACGATAAACAGCAAATAGCGCAATGGGTTAAAGAGGGCCGTGCTGCCAGGGGATATACACAGCAGGAATTGTCGGACCTTACGAATATCAGCCTGCGGTCTGTACAACGCATAGAGAACGGGGAGGTGTACCCTCGGTTGTACACCATTAAAATACTGGCGGAACATTTGGGTTTTACAGAGCAGTTAATGGCCCCGGCGGAAAAAGAAGCCATAACCCCCTCCCTCTTGCCTGTTACCAAATACAGGATGAATACAACTCAGAAGCTCATCCTGAGCATTGGCATTGCCTTGCTGGTATTCCTGTTAACGGCTGCTTATATTGCACAGTCTGCGCATTTTCCTGAAACCGGTTTTGAATGGATGGTATTGCTGGCTTGCCTTGTGGCTGGTTATAGCATACTATTGTTCCGCATCTGGCGATAATATTAAACACAAGACTATTTTATGAAACAGCTCCTGGTAATATTGGTATCGTTTGGCATTTGCCTGGCAAGCTATGCGTATAACCCGTTCTGGACCTATAAAGACAAAAGGATGATTATGGGTCTTGTTAAAACAGATAAGAACAATGCACGGGAGGTAGAACGATATTTCCGAAGGAAAATGCCTGCTGTTGTTAAAACCAACCTGGGTTTCGGTTGGACGCTATGGGATGCCAGTACCGCAGGTTGGCGGGTAAGCATTGCAGCCAGGTTTTACTATTACCATGATACACTTGTTAGCTATGCCCTTGATACCCGTTTACCCGAAGAGAAAGCATTGCAGGCGCGTTACCGAAAATGGGGGGAGCATTATTTTTCTTATACTGATTCCGGTAAGCAATCTTTGGCATTTAATGAAATGGCTTTGTTAAAGCCCTTACCTGAATATACCGGTACCTCTGTGAATATTTCTCCTGCTGTATTACACTATATGTCACCCGGTTCTGATATAGCGTATGGTTACCGGGGCAGTATTGCGCTATTTCCCAACAGGCAATCCTTCAACCGTATTAAAGATAGTTTGACCAATGCCGATCTTATGTTGATGCTATATTCCATTAACCCGGCCAGCCGGTTGACTACCATAGAATATTGCATCAGCCACAAGAGCCGTTTTAATGAGCAACAGTGGCAGGCGCTTACTCCATGGATCGACAGCGTAGTTAAAGAAATTCCTGAAGTTAAGACCGTGTATGGTTGCGACGAATTTACTTTCTCTACCTGGTTTGCCATCCAGTTCTATGCGGGCTTACAGGAAAAATAAAATACAGATTGCTGTATCCATAATATCTTCATACCCTCATTTTAAAACCCAATAGACATGTCATCCGTTTTCTCCAAGATCAGGCAGGCGTATCATTTATACAAGGAAATAGATATAGACGCATTGAATAAACTGGCTGCCAAGGTTGACCTTGCACAGGTAATGCGGAATGTTGGCAAGCTGGATGATACACAACTGGCGGGCCTGATGAAAATGTTGGGTGGTAATCATAGTCACAAACCCAAGCAATCCCCTCCTATTGAAGGCGACTTCTATCACCTGGGGCACTTGTTGACCGAGGAAGAAAGAGCCTTGCAACTAAAAGTAAGGGCGTTCATGGAAACAGAGGTGCATCCCATCATCAATAAATACTGGCTAAAGGCGGAATTCCCTTTTGAGATCGTAGAAAAGCTGGCGGCATTGAATATCTGTGGTGTTACCTATAAAGGCTATGGTTGCCCTGGCTTGTCTAATGTAATGGAAGGCATCCTTACCATGGAGATGGCGAGGGTAGATGCTTCTATCACTACCTTCTTTGGTGTACAAAGCGGGCTTGCCATGGGTTCTATTTACCTGCTGGGTAGTGAAGAACAGAAACAGCAATGGCTGCCTGGTATGCAGCAGATGAAGACCATTGGCGCTTTTGGATTAACAGAGCCGGAAGTAGGTTCAGGGGCAGCAGGAGGATTGACCACCACGGCCAAACGTAACGGAAATACCTGGCTATTAAACGGACAAAAGAAATGGATAGGCAATGCCACTTTTGCGGATGTTACGGTAATATGGGCCAGGGATATTGACGATGGTAATGTAAAAGGCTTCCTGGTTCGCAAGGGCACACCGGGCTTTACCACAGAAAAGATAGCCGATAAGATGGCTTTGCGTGTGGTACAGAATGCCATCATTACCCTTACCAATTGTGAGGTGGAGGAGCAGGACCGGTTACAGAACGCGAATAGCTTTAAAGATACTTCCAATGTATTGCGTATGACACGTGCCGGCGTAGCCTGGGAGGCGGTGGGTTGTGCCAGGGGTGCTTATGAGAGTGCATTAAAATATACCAAAGAAAGAAAGCAGTTTGGTAAGCCCATTGCTTCTTTTCAGCTAATACAAAACCACCTGGTGGAAATGCTGAGCAATTTGACTGCTATGCAAACCATGGTGTATCGTTTATCACAATTGCAGGATGAAGGCAAGCTGACCGATGAACATGCTTCCCTGGCCAAAGTATTCTGTACACTGCGTACAAGGGATATTGTAAGCCGGGCAAGGGAAGTAATGGGTGGTAATGGTATTTTACTGGAATACGATGTAGCGCGCTTTGTAGCCGATGCAGAAGCCATCTACTCCTACGAAGGAACCAAGGAGATCAACTCATTGATTGTAGGAAGGGCGATTACAGGGTTTAGCGCGTTTGTTTAATTATGAATTATTAATTATGAATTATGAGTGATGGTAGCTGAAGATTGTAATTCATAGCTGCCATCACCTCCTTTTACTTATAACTTACTACCTACAACTTATCACTTTCTTCTACCTTTGCGGCCGTTATGAGCAAGACGATGCGTAAAGAAGATACGAAACTGGAACATAAGGGTCTTTTCCTGTTAATGGCTATTAGTTGCGGTATTATAGTAGCCAACCTGTATTATAACCAGGCTTTATTGGCAGATATCGCGGTTTCCCTGCATATACCTCAAAAGGCGACAGGCCTTATCCCGATGCTGACGCAACTGGGTTATGCGAGTGGTATGTTGTTTATCGTTCCCATTATTGATATGACGGAGAACAAACGGCTGATGCTGATCATGCTGAGCCTGTCTACCCTATCGTTGGTAGCCATGTCATTTGTTTCGTCCATTACCCCCTTGAATATATTGAGCTATTGCCTGGGGCTCACCTCTGTTGCCCCGCAAATGCTGATCCCCATGGCAGCCTCCTATGCCAATGAAAAGAACCGTGGCAAGGTAATTGGTTTTGTGATGACGGGTTTACTTTCGGGCATTCTCTTATCCCGTACCGTAGCCGGTATGCTGGACCAGCATTTTGGCTGGCACGCGCCTTTTGCCGTAGCGGCTGTATTGAATGCTTTTGTGGCATTGCTGCTGTTAGCGCGGTTACCCAAACACCATGGTACCCATACAGAGAACTATGCGAGGTTGTTACATTCACTGGTACATATTGTACGCACGTATCCCAGGCTCCGTAAATCGGCCCTTATTATCTTCTTTTCTTTTGGCCTGTTTACGATGATATGGACCATCCTGAGCTTTTATCTCTCTGCGCCTCCTTTTCATTTCCCTACCGGTGTAATTGGTTTGTTTAGCATACTGGCCATTGGGGGTGCTGCTGCTGCGAATGTATCGGGCAGGCTGGCGGATAAGCGTGGTGCTAATTTTACCTTGAACATCGGTATCATCTGCCTGGCCATCGGTTACCTGGTATTACTGGTAATGCCGAATGCAGTATGGGTGGTTATACTATCCATTTTCCTGATCGACTTTGGCCATCAAACCAATCATATCTCTAATCAGTCTATTATCTTATCTCTTTCTGCCGAAGCGCGTGGGCGTATGAACACCATCTATATGGCCTTCATGTTTACCGGCGGTGCCCTGGGTTCTATTATGGCTAACTATGCATGGAGTATGGGTGGTATTAACGGGGTAAGTATTTGTGCTGTTGCCTGTGGCATTATCATGTATGCGATCTTTCGTTTATGGAAAGTATAGTGTGCAAAATAAATCGTGTTGTAAAAGCAATTGTATGATTGATTGTACTATACCTTTGCAGCATGAACAGGACACAATCCATGTTATATTCAGATACCATACTTTGTTTTAAATAAAGAAAGGCGGGATATTTTCCCGCTTTTTTTATGCCTAAACCTTTCCTGCTATGGATGTAGAAATATTAGCCCGTATACAGTTTGCCTTTACCGTAGCCTTTCATTATATCTATCCGCCATTGAGTATTGGCCTTGGTGTTAATATGGTGATCATGGAGGGCCTATACCTGAAAACAGGTAACAGGATCTATGAACAAATGGCCAAGTTCTTTACCAAGATCTTTGCACTGATCTTTGGTATTGGTGTGGCTACGGGTATTGTGATGGAGTTCGAATTTGGTACCAACTGGGCTACTTATTCCAAGTATGTGGGTGATGTGTTTGGCAGTGCCCTTGCTGCCGAAGGCATCTTTGCTTTTGCACTGGAGAGTGGCTTTTTGGGTGTGCTGTTGTTTGGATGGAAGCGAGTGAGTCCGCGGGTACATTTCTTTGCCACCATCATGGTAACACTGGGTTCTATGTTTTCTGCTATCTGGATAGTAGTAGCCAATAGCTGGCAGCAAACGCCGGCGGGTTATCATATAGTGGGCGAAGGATTGAATGCAAGGGCTGAGATCACTGATTTCTGGGCCATGGTGTTTAACCCTTCTTCTGTAGAAAGGGTAACGCATGTATGGATCGGTGCCTTTCTCGCAGGTTCTTTCCTTGTGATCAGTATTGCTTCTTATTACCTGTTGAAGAACAAGCATGTTGAATTTGCCAAAAAGGCTTTTGGGATCGGTTTGGTGGTGGCGCTCCTCTCCTCTTATGCACAACTGTTTAGCGGGCATAAATCTGCCGATGTGGTAGCTAATTATCAACCAGCCAAGCTGGCTGCTATGGAAGGTCATTTTGATAGCAGTGCCCCGGCTAATATGTACCTGTTTGGGTATGTAGACAAGCAAAAAGAAGTAACACATGGTGTTTCTATACCCGGCGGTTTGAGCTTTTTAACCCACTATGATTTTCATGCACCGGTTACCGGGTTGAAGGCCATTAAACCGGAGAGCAGGCCTACTTCTCCCAATATTGTGTTCCAGAGTTATCATATCATGATCGCCATTGGTATGTTCCTGATACTGTTGACCAGTGTGGGGGCTTACCTGTTGTGGAAGAAGAAACTATTTGAGAAGCGTTGGCTGCTGTTGGTGTTTACCTGGAGTGTGTTGTTACCACAGATCGGTAACCAGGTGGGCTGGTATACCGCAGAAACAGGCCGGCAGCCCTGGGTAGTATATGGATTACTGAGAACCAGCCATGCGCTATCGCAGGCGGTTACGGCAGGCCAGGTGGTTTTCTCCCTGGTATTGTTTACGCTTGTTTACCTGTTGCTGTTTACCTTATTTATCTTCCTGTTGAACCGGAAGATACAGCATGGGCCGGCTATTTATGGCAATGAGGATGTGGATGATGATCCGGAGGAATTGCATAGCCCGAGGCTGGAGGAAATGGCGGAGAATTTTGGATAATTATAAACACATTCTATATGGATTCATTTTTAGGACTTGATTATGCTACCTGGTGGTTTCTTGTGATTGGCGCTACTTTTACAGGGTACGCGATATTGGATGGTTTTGATTTGGGTGCCGGTGCTATTCATCTCTTCTTTAATAAGGAAGAGAGCAGGCGCATAGCCCTGAATGCCATAGGGCCTGTGTGGGATGGTAATGAGGTATGGCTCGTTATTGGTGGCGGT
>Ga0207739_1000103_pt1 | contig 10286 bp, 11 predicted proteins | sample LuqExpMetageno15_FD_187773 | JGI IMG/M metagenome (GOLD analysis project Ga0207739, IMG submission 187773) | Tropical forest soil microbial communities from Luquillo Experimental Forest, Puerto Rico - Sample 15 (SPAdes) | ecosystem: Environmental > Terrestrial > Soil > Tropical forest ... | reverse complement strand
TAAAGACGAGATGGGTGGCCCGCAGTGCAATAAGGAAGTGCTGGAAAAGTTGAAACAGATGGAAGATGATGTGCAGAAAGACAACAATCCACTCTTAAAGGGACTTGAGAAATTTAAAGGTTTAGAATAAAGATTTTTGATACTATAAATTTTGAGTTATGCCGAATCCTAAACGCAGACATTCGCAGCAACGCAGTGCCAAGAGAAGGACACATTATGTTGCACAGGAAGTTACTTTAAGCAAAGACACAACAACAGGTGAACTGCATGTTCGCCACCGTGCACACGTAAGTGAAGGAAAATTGTACTACAAAGGAAAACTGGTAGCTGAAAAAGCACCGTTGAAAGCATAATAACCTTTCGACATAAGTTCGACAATATTTCTTTAGCTTGCTGCCATGAACATCGGAATAGACATGATGGGTGGAGACTTTGCACCGCTGGAAGCGGTAAAAGGGCTTCAACTCTATATCGAAGAAAATAAGGCAGCAGTCAATCTGTTTTGTATAGGTGATGAAACAAGGGTAAAGCCTCTTTTGGAGGAGTACCGTGTTACATCGCCTTTTTTGCATGTTATACATGCCCCTGAGGTGATCGGGTATAATGAACACCCCACCAAAGCGCTCAAGGAAAAACAGCAAAGCTCTATTGCTATTGGCTTTCATTTACTGGCTACCGGTAAAATAGATGCTTTTATCAGTGCCGGTAATACCGGTGCGATGCTGGTAGGCGCTATGTATAGCATTAAAGCCATAGAAGGCATCCTCCGCCCTACGATCTCTACCATTATTCCCAAACTGGATGGCGGTACCGGCTTATTGCTGGATGTTGGCCTGAATGCAGATTGCAAACCGGAACACCTGAACCAGTTTGCCACGCTGGGAAGCCTGTATGCCGAGCATATCCTTGATATCCCCTCCCCTAAGGTAGGATTGCTGAATGTTGGGGAAGAAGAAGGCAAGGGTAATATATTAGCCCAGGCTGCCTACCCTCTTTTAAAAGAGAATACCCATATTCATTTTACCGGCAATATAGAAGGTCGCGATATTTTTAATGATAAAGCCAATGTGATCGTTTGTGAGGGCTTTACCGGTAACGTGATCCTCAAAATGGCAGAAACCATTTATGATATGGCCCGCCAGCGTAACGTAAGCGATGATGCTTATTTCAGCCGCTTTCACTACGAGAACTATGGCGGTACACCCGTGTTGGGTGTAGCCAAACCCGTAATCATTGGCCACGGCATCAGCAATGCCATCGCTTTCAAAAACATGATCACCCTGGCAGAAAAGATGATCGAAAGCGATATTTGCGGCAAAATGAAGGGGTATTTCAATAGTTAGTTACTGGTTGCCGGTTTCAGGTTACTGGTTGGAAACATCAAACCAGAAACTCCAAACCATAAATCAGCCATCTCATTCCTACCTTTACGCTCTCAAACCGACCGAATGGATATCAAGAATAATATACTCGAAACGATAGGCAATACTCCCCTTATCAGGCTGAATAAAGTAACCAGAGATATTCCCGCTACGGTATATGCCAAAGTGGATTATTTTAATCCCGGTAACTCTATCAAAGACCGTATGGCATTGAAGATGGTGGAAGTGGCAGAACAGGATGGAAGATTAAAACCCGGCGGTACCATTATTGAAGGTACCAGCGGTAATACCGGTATGGGATTAGCCCTGGCAGCCTGTGTAAAAGGTTATAAATGCATATTCGTTACTACAGATAAACAATCAAAGGAAAAGGCCGACATTCTAAAGGCAGTAGGTGCCGAAGTGATCGTTTGCCCTACCAATGTATTACCCGAGGATCCCAAAAGCTATTATAGCGTAGCCAAAAGACTTGGTAAGGAGATTCCCAACTCCTGCTATATGAACCAGTATGATAACCTGGCCAATCGCCAGGCGCACTATGAAAGCACCGGTCCGGAAATATGGAAACAAACAGACGGTACCATTACCCACCTGGTTTGTACTGCGGGCACCGGGGGTACTATTACCGGTACGGCCATGTACCTGAAAGAAAAGAACCCCAATATACAGGTATGGGCAATAGATGTATACGGTTCTCTCTTAACCAAATACTATAATACCGGCGAAATAGATATGAATGAGGTTCACCCTTATATCTCTGAAGGATTTGGGGAGGACTTTGTACCACAGAACTATGATATGAGTGTGATTGATCACTTTGAACAGGTGACCGATAAGGATGGGGCTGTGGTAGCCAGGCGTATTGCCAAAGAAGAGGGGCTGTTTTGTGGTTATAGTGCCGGTAGTTGCCTGCAGGGTCTCTTCCAGCTAAAGAGCAAACTGAAAAAGGATGATGTGGTAGTATGTATCTTCCACGATCATGGCAGCCGCTATGTAGGTAAGATCTATAACGACCAGTGGATGATGGAACGTGGCTTCCTGGATGTGAAGACATTCAAGGACATTGTAAGCGGCAGAACCGGTAAGAAACTGGTAACTATTGAACCTACCCAAACTGTAGCACAGGCCGTTGAACTAATGAAGAAATACGATGTGGAACAAATACCGGTAATGCAGGGTAATGAGATCATTGGTGGGGTAAGCGAAGGCGGTTTATTCCAGAAAGTATTCAGCAATCCTGAAATCAAAAATGCTACTGTAGCAAGTGTAATGGAACATCCTTACCCGGTAGTAGATTTTGAAACACCCGTTGAAAGATTGGGACACCTGATTAATAAAGAGAATGGCGCCGTACTGGCCAAAGATGAAACAGGGGCTTACCACATTGTTACGAAGTATGATGTGATACAGAGTATGGCGAAGTAATACCCCAGCCCTAAAGGGGGTAAGGAAAACCCCTTCTATTAATGTACAGGAAAAGAAGTGCGAGCGGGACCAGTTTTTGTCAGTATCTCTATGAGATACAGTATTACTGCAACTCCAAGCGAGACTTTAATAATTAAAGGAAGCTTATTGCTATTGTCTTTCATAACATATTCTAATTAAGCTTGCACCAATCGTATCCCTCCCTCCTCAAAGCTGATCTTCCGTTCTTTATACAAGGTACCGGTGGTCATCTTAAACGTCTTCTTACTCATACCGAATACACGGTAGATCTCTTCGGGATCGCTCTTATCATGGTAAGGGAGGAAACCCTTATTCTCTTTTAACAGGCGCAGGATCTTCTCTCCTTCCCCTTCTACTTTGCTATAGCCGCGCTTGCCTGCTTTTACGTCTATCTTACCATCCTCACGAATGGTATCGATAAAGCCGGTTAATTTATCACCGGGTTCCAGGTCAGTAAACACTTCATTGAAATACAACAATCCTGTATGCAGGCCATTGATGATCACCACATAGCCCATATCACTACGCCGGTATACTACCAGGTTTACTTCTTCTTTTTCTTTAACCGTCAGGTCTTCATTGCTCAATAACCTGTCGATCTTTTCTGTGGCAGCTACCCTGCCGGTCTGTTCATCGATAAACAGTTTTACGAGGTACTTACCTCCTACCCGCATCCCTGTTATTTGTTGCGATTTGGGTACAAATAGGTCCTTCATCAGGCCCCAGTCAAGGAAGGCGCCTTGTGGTGTAACAGCCACTGCCTTGAGCATAGCGATATCACCTACTTTGGCATTGGGCTGCTGCGTGGTAGCGATCAGGCGGTTATCAGAATCATGGTATACAAATACATTCAGCTCATCGCCCACCCGTACATGGCGGGGTGCAAACCGTTTGGGTAATAGGATCCCTTCTCCTCCATCGTCCATATACACACCAAATTCCACGGCACGGGATACTTTCAATGTATTATACTCACCAACTTTTATCATGGAGCAAAGATAAGCGGGATATACAAAGTACGAGGTACGAAGTACAAAGTACGTTGCTGCGGGATTCGTACTTTGTACTTCGTACCTCGTAGTTGTCCTTACATCGTAAATCGTACATTTGTTGGATGCCCTATATCCCTGACCAGGCAGACCGTTCCGTGCTTATCCGTGGTATACCGCGGAGGATCGTATCCCTGGTGCCCTCCCAAACCGAATTGTTGTTTGACCTGGGGCTGGAAGCAGAAGTGGTGGGTATTACTAAATTCTGTGTTCATCCCGAACAATGGTTCCGGACCAAAACAAGGGTAGGCGGAACAAAAAATGTGAACATCGAGGCAGTGAGGGCATTGCAACCCGACCTGATCATTGCCAATAAAGAAGAAAATGTACAGGAACAGGTGGAAGCCCTGGAACAGATTGCCCCTGTATGGGTGAGCAATGTCAATACACTGGCAGATGCCATTGAAATGATCCATTCCATCGGCAGGATCACCGGCAAAGAAGATGAAGCCATTGCTATTAGCAATAAAATCACAACAGGCCTGCGCGAATTAAGACAAGGGATCAACACCGCTGTTGCGCCACCCCTTACCTGTTACCTGATATGGAAAGATCCCTGGATGACCATAGGCGGGGATACTTTTATTAGCGAGATGTTGATGCGTGGCGGATTTCACAATGCATTTGCCTGGGCCAAACGCTATCCCACTATTACCATTGAACAAATACGGGAAAGAAAATGTGAATTACTGCTCTTATCCTCAGAACCTTACCCTTTTAAAGAAAAACATATACAGGAACTGCAGCAACAATTACCCGAAACCACCATCTTACTGGTGGATGGTGAAATGTTTAGCTGGTATGGCAGCCGGCTATTGTATGCTTTTGACTATATCAGGAAATTACGGTTATCTTGCAGCCACCTAATCAAAAATTAACCATTTAAAACTCGCTAACACAATGAGTAAGTACAGAGCCGGCGTATTGTTCGGAGAAGAACTAGATGCTTTATACAAAGATGCGAAAGACAACCAGTTTGCATTACCTGCTGTTAACACCATTGGTACCAATACCATCAATGCTACCCTGGAAGCAGCAGCCAAAGTAAACTCTCCTGTGATCATACAGTTTTCCAATGGCGGTGCACAGTTTATTGCCGGTAAAGGAATGCCTAATGATAATTTACAGGGCAATATTGCAGGTGGTATCTCCGGGGCTTTGCACATTCACAATGTAGCCAAATACTATGGTGTACCTGTTGTGTTACATACTGACCATGCTGCCAAAAAATGGTTGCCATGGGTAAGTGGTTTGATTGATGCCGGCGAACAATATTTTAAAGAAAAAGGCCAGCCTCTGTTCAGCTCACACATGCTTGATCTGTCTGAAGAGCCGCTGGAAGAGAATATTCATACTTCTGTGGAGTTCTACAAACGCATGGCTCCCCTGGGCATGAGCATTGAAATAGAACTGGGTGTTACCGGTGGTGAAGAAGATGGTGTTGACAACAGTGGTGTTGAAAACGACAAATTATACACACAGCCACAGCACGTGGCCTACTCTTATACTGAACTAAGCAAAGTGGGTAACCTGTTTACGGTTGCTGCGGCTTTTGGTAATGTACACGGTGTATATAGCCCGGGTAACGTGGAATTACGTCCTGAAATATTGCACAATAGCCAGGTATATATTGAGAAAGAATTAAAGACCGGTCCTAAGCCCGTATACTTTGTATTCCATGGTGGTAGCGGTTCTCCTCAACACCAGATCAGGGAAGCGATCAGCTATGGTGCTATCAAGATGAACATTGATACTGATTTGCAGTGGGCTTTCTGGGAAGGTATCCTCAACAACTACAAAAAGAACGAAGGCTATTTGCAAGGCCAGTTGGGTAACCCCGAAGGTGCAGATAAGCCCAATAAAAAACATTACGATCCCCGTGTATGGTTACGTAAGGGTGAAGAGAATTTCGTTAAACGCCTGGAAGTGGCATTTGACGATCTGAACTGCATCAATCGGAATGCGTAAAGAGCTGTGAGGTGTTAGGCGTTAGATATTAGATTAGATAGAAGGTATTGGGTGTTGATTATTGGGTAGTGGGGCTAAGCCTGGTGCCCGGTAGCTGGCACCTAATACCTTTTTCTTATTTTCGCCCCCTAAACGATTGCATCACTATTCTAAACATTACACAATGGCCAATCAAAAGATCATCGATTTGTTAGGTAGTAAAGCCTCTTATTTATTAGAGCATCAATGTACTGCCATTCCTAAGGAAACCATTACCCTTCCTTCTCCCAACCATGTGAGCGAGATATGGGCCAACAGTAACCGTAACAACCAGGTATTACGTAACCTGCAGGGATTACTGGACCATGGCAGATTGGGTGGTACCGGTCATTGTAACATTTTTCCTGTTGACCAGGGTATCGAACACAGCGGTGGCAGTGCTTTTGCCCCGAACCCCATCTATTTTGATCCTGAGAACATCATTAAGCTGGCTATGGAAGGTGGCTGTAACGGGGTAGCTTCTACCTATGGTGTATTGGGCCTGATGAGCCGTAAATACGCGCATAAGATCCCCTTTATTGTGAAGATCAACCACAACGAATTCCTGAGCCTGCCCAACCGTTTCGATCAAACCATGTTCGGTACCATTAAAAGTGCCTGGAATATGGGTGCTGTGGCCGTAGGTGCTACTATTTACTGGGGTAGTGAGGAGAGCTCCCGTCAATTAAAAGAAGTAGCAGAAGCCTTTGAAATGGCGCATGAACTGGGTATGGCCACTATACTGTGGTGCTATTTGCGCAACCCTGGCTTTAAAGTAGATGGTGTGGACTATCATACCGCTGCCGATCTTACAGGCCAGGCCAACCACCTGGGTGTTACTTTGCAGGCTGATATCATCAAACAAAAATTACCTACCAATAATGGCGGTTACCTGGCTACCAAACATGGTAAAACCTCTCCATTGGTATATGAGAAACTAACAACCGATCACCCGATCGATCTTTGTCGTTACCAGGTACTCAACTGTTACAATGGTCGTGTGGGTTTGATCAACAGTGGTGGTGAAAGCAAGGGAGCCAGTGATATGGCAGAGTCTGTTACTACCGCTATCATTAACAAACGTGCCGGCGGTATGGGATTGATATTGGGCCGTAAAGCCTTCCAGCGCCCCATGAGTGAAGGTATTGACCTGTTACATGCCGTACAGGATGTATACCTGGATGAGAGTATTACAGTAGCTTAAAAGCAATTAGGTGTTAGGTATGAGGTATTAGCTTTCGCTCATTAATTCATATTTCCTACCTAACACCTATTACCTAACAGCTAATGCCTAACATGGAATATGAACGATCATTATCGCGCCGCACTTAACCAGGCCATCCACTGGATCGAGGAACAGTTACACCCTGTTGCCATTATTGCAAGTGGCAGCATTATTCGGGGTAATCCCAATGCCAATAGTGATTTCGACATCTTTGTAATTCATGAAGCGCCTTTCCGGCAAAAGATCCACCGGTTTTTTAACGGCATACCCTGCGAGATCTTCCTGAATAATATAGCGCAGGTATATCGCTACCTGGAGGAAGAGGTAAAAAGATGCAGGCCTTCCACCGCCCATATGCTCACTACAGGTACCCTGATCAAGGGCGGCGATAACCCTGCCATTCAACAACTATTGCTGGATGTAAAAGCATATGTACACAAAGCCCCTGTCCTTACAGAACAGCAATTAACCTTACACCGGTATACCATTGTTACACTCTATGAAGATGCGACTGACCTGTTGGATACGAATGAAGTAACCACGCTTTATTTCCTGAACAAAGCGGTAGCTGAGTGCATCGATTACTTCTTCCTGCGTAATCAAACTGTTTTACCAAGGGCAAAAGAAAGGATACAACACATAGAAGCGCAGGCACCCGAACTGGGGCAGTTGATCACCTCCTATTACCTGCAACAGGATACAAGAGAAAAACATGCTATTGCCGGGCTGTTGGTGAAGGAACTAACAGCACACACTGGTTTCTTTGAATGGGAAACTTTGCCTGAATAAAACCCCTGCGTTTAATTACAATTAGCTTTTAGGGTTTCTTTTTCCTTTTGCTGTTTTTGCGTTAGCATCCAGATGGTTAAGAGCGCATTGTTCAGATCGGTGAGATGTGTAATAAAAGCGGATGCATAGTCTGCTGCAGAAAGATTGCCGGGGGTGAAATTTTCCTGTGCCATAATGGATTGGTCTGTTTAATAAACAGGTGCAAATTGGCACTTATTGCAGGCCCCTGCAAGGGTAAAAACACCCTTTTTGAGGGGGTATTTTTACGGTACCACGTAGTCGAAGGGTAACATATTGCCTAATTTCTCCCACCAGGCCCAATACCCCATGGTTATCATATCCATGGTTTCGGCATACATACCATTGGCTGATATAGCCACCGGCCTCCCATTGGGCAGGTATACCTGCGAGATGAGTTTGGGCTCCCCGTATTTTTTACCCAGGTAAGCTGCGTACTCATCCGGTTCTCTCTTACGGGTGTACACAACGTCCAGGTAATTGGTAAACCACAAACCCGCAGTGGTACTATCTATTGCATAGGCAACACTATCGCCTGGCAATACTTTGTTGATCAGCACATCAAACTCATTAGGGTGTTGTAATACTTTCCGGTAATAGGCGGCCGAATCGCTATTTTCAGATAAAGGGTCTGCATTCACATTCCCGTTGGCCATCATTTTAGCAATCCTGGCCTGTTGAATGATCTTTACACGCTTCTTTTCCGCATCGCTCATTTTGATGAGGCGCCTTATTTCAAAGCCCTCTTCTATTACCCTGTTACGGTAAAGGCTGCGCATAAAATGCATCATGGAACCCGTATAGGCGTCTTCTCTTTTGGCCTGCCAGCGTTGCTTTTGTGCCTTGCGTTTGGCTACCATTTCCTGGAACAAAGGATAGCCCTGGTAATAAAACAGGCGCTCCCCATAATTGTATTCAAACTTTGTTAGCTGGTAGCGTAGTGTATAGCCCAATGCTTTGTTCTCAATGACCAATGCTTCATCCGCAAAAGCCTTTAGTGTATTGAGCTTTTTACTATACCGGAATTTAACCACGCCCGGGTTTTTCAGTTTACAATCCTGTGCATAGGCAGAAGTACCGATCAGGCTTTCTATAAAAAAATTGCCCCATTTATCCCAGCCGTCTTTATCGTACTGCTCTACCACTACCTCATCCAGCTCTTTTGCTTTGGGTCGCAAGCTAATGAGCAAAGAGTTGGGGACCTGGTTGGACCCGATGGTTTGTACCTGTGTTTCATAGCCTATACAACTCACCACCAGGTCGAACCGGCCTGTGGGGATGCGATTAATGGCAAACAGGCCTTTGCTATCGGTTACGGTACCTATAGAAGTGTTGCTTAAAAACACGCTCGCAGCCGGTATGGGCTGCTTTGTATCCGCAGCGATCACTTTACCTGTTAGGGGTGTTTGGGCTGCCAGCAGGCAGCACCAGGAGGATAGCCATAAAGTCCATAGCAGTCGGTAGCGCATAGCCAGTAGTTTCTTAACTCAAATAAACTAAATTTTTAGTTATCCTCTGCTACCATTGAAATAAAAAACAAAGGGATTGGCCTGCGGCCAATCCCTTTGTGGTAAAATAGCTTATCAAAAACAGCTGTTACAGGCCAAATAAGCCCTTGTTTAGCAACTGTAAGGTTTTTGTACGGTAATCGCTGGGAACCAGCAATGATACGTTATTAGGGCTGCCACCATAGCTTACCATACGCACCGGTATTTCATTGATGGCATCAAACAACTTCTTCAACACTTCTTCTGTTTGGGCAATCTCATTACCTACAATGGATACAATGCTCTGGTTGGTATCTACTTCTACCGAACCAAAGGGTTCCAGTTCTTTTACAATTTCTTTCAGGGAGGCATCAGAATCGATGGTTAAAGAAACAGCTACCTCGGAGGTAGTGATCATATCGATAGAAGTATGGTATTTCTCAAATACCTCAAACACCTTGCGTAAAAACCCATACGCCAGCAACATACGGCTGCTCTTGATCTTGATGGCAATGATACCGTCTTTTGCAGCTACAGCCTTCACACCTACACTGCCTGCTTCCTGTGTAATAACCGTACCTGGTGCTTCCGGCTGCATGGTATTTAACAGCTTAACAGGAACGTTCTGTTGCTGTGCAGGCCAAATACAGGTAGGGTGTAATATTTTGGCACCAAAATAAGCCAGCTCTGCAGCTTCATCAAAGCTTAGCTGTTCAATGGCAATGGTTTTATCAACAATACGTGGGTCGTTATTGTGCATCCCATCAATATCTGTCCATATTTCGCATACGGTAGCATTGATAGCGGCAGCTACCAGTGAGGCAGTGTAATCACTACCACCACGCTTCAGGTTATCTACCTCGCCTTTTGCATTGCGGCAAATATATCCCTGTGTAATAAAGAG
>Ga0207739_1000102_pt1 | contig 10301 bp, 10 predicted proteins | sample LuqExpMetageno15_FD_187773 | JGI IMG/M metagenome (GOLD analysis project Ga0207739, IMG submission 187773) | Tropical forest soil microbial communities from Luquillo Experimental Forest, Puerto Rico - Sample 15 (SPAdes) | ecosystem: Environmental > Terrestrial > Soil > Tropical forest ... | reverse complement strand
CACCGGACACGAGGGCCGGGGAATTCATAAAAATGGTATCAGAATAAGCCGTATTACCGCCGCAGCTAACCGCTACCCTATAATAAGTGGGTGCTGGCTGTGTAGTAAGCAGGGAGGTAGTGGTGGCCCCTGTAATATTGGTAAAGCCGCTATTGGTAGCAGAGGACTGCCACTGGTACGTCATACCGCTCGCCGCAGCACTGTTTGAATAACTCAACGCAAAAGGACTGTTGCGGCAAACGGTGTTACCGGCATACGCAGAAATATGACCGCCTGTAGGCGTACCCAGGCAGGAATTGGCAGAATAAAAACTAATGGCACCCGTAAACCAACGGGGCGCTATACTCGGTGAGGGGAAACTACCCACATACCCTACCTGTGAGCCACTGATAGTGGTATCTCCATTTTTCAGTATTACCCCGGCAGTTGTAAAAGAACTGGGGCTGCCAGCAGCACTATAAGCAATACCTCCGCTGGATTGCAGGGCAAAACGGTACTGTGTATTGGCGGGGATGGTAAAATTGATCCCGGAAAAAATAGGAGAATACCCCAGCACCAGCACAGATGGCGTACTGGTAGCAATGGAAGTCCAGGTAGGCGTTGCTATAGTTGGCGCGCCCGACAAGGAGGAAGCGGAATACCAAAGCGCAAAACTACTACCGGCAGCAGGCGCCCCCAGGGGCGATACAAATGCCTGGAGCCCGTCCAACACGATGGGGTACGAGTTGGTGTTCGCTATTACAAACGTAATTGCCTCGCTGCCGCTTAAGGTATTATCCCCGGCATAACCCGAAGTAGCACTGGCAGTGGTGATCGTTTGGCCAAAGGCAACGGTGGAAAATAGCTTACAGAACAGGACTGCAAACAAGAGTAGCTTTTGCTTCATTGAGTGTTAGTTTTTGTAAAATTGGAATAGCCTTTTAGGGAGTTGGCAACCCGGGGTAGCTTGCTGCCTAAAATTAATTTTGTGTTACTGATTTATTGGCGAGTAGTACATGGACAAAAACATGGACAAATTCTAACAAACTAATAATCAGCCATTTGAAAATCCTGCTAAAAGATCATATGCTATTGATCAGGTCCTCGATCGCCATCGCCTGGTCGCCATTGAAAGGCATTTTTTTCTTGACCCGCTGCTTGGCCTTCAGTACCGAGTCCACCGAAATGCCTAGCATGGCGCTCATTTCCTTGTTGGATAAATTCAATTTAATGAGGGTAAACAGCCTTATCTCAGAGCGGGTGAGATCTGGCATTTTATGGGTGAGCTTTACGAAGAAATGTGGGTATACGATATCTATCAGCTGAACAAATTCATTCCAGTCCTGCTCCGTTAACAGGGTGCTGTTTTTTATTTTGGCCAGGGTTTCCCAATCAGCCTCCCCCCCTGGCAGGGAAGAAGACCCATTTTCCTTGTGCCGGCCCAGTTCCTCTGTCAGTTCCTCCAGTATCCGGTTCTTTTCCCTGATATTGTCCAGGTAATTCTTTAATTGCTGGTCAGACGCCTTGAGTTTCAGCTCATACATCTGTTTTTCATTCTTTCGCTTCTGTGTATTACGATACAGTACCTGTAAAAAGATAATAATACCAAAAATGGACAGTGCAATGACCAGGTTCCGGCTAAAAACCTGACTTCTTTTCTCACTCTCCAAAAGGGCTATCCGGGCTTTACTTACTTTTTTGGCAGTAGTCAGTTCCAGGTTATGCAGGGACGACGCCTGGTTCTCGCTCATGTACAACTGGTTGTATTTGTCGGCAGAGTCCTGTAATAGCACGGCTTGCTGGTAATTTCCTTTCAGCCTGTTCGCCTTTACCCTATATTGATAGTAATATAAACTGTGCAGAGTGACACTACAATGGTATGCAGAGTAAATGCTGTCTACCCTTTTCAACAGCGCCTCTGCTGAAGCTACTTTCCCCTGTTGCAGTAAAATCTTAGTCTGCATTAGGAGGGAGCCACCGGCGCTTGGCCAGTTATGGAGGCTACTGCTTACCCGGTAATCAATAGCCAGGTAGAACAAGGCGCTGTCGTAATCCCCTTTTTGCAAATACCCCACACCGAGGTTGCCGGCCATCTGTCCGTAAACATCTTCATTTAGTTTTTTGGATATTTCTAACGCAGAGCTACTGGCCCATATGCTGGAGTCGGCATTATTAAGTTTATAATAAATAAGGCCCAGTGTACCGTATGCATAATATTCATCCAAAGTATTTTGAAAAGGATATTGCAAGGAGGTGTTGAGATATTCCAATCCAACAGCATAATCCTTATAATCGCTATATACGGCACCCATAAAAGCTAAAAACGAACCACAGCCGGGAATGGCAGTATAACTGGCTGGCGTAATCAGTTCCCGGGCATATAAAAGATGCTCTACCCCACTGGCGGTTTTTCCATGCTTATATAACGCTTTGCCCAGTTGGTAATGCAAATATCCTTCTACCAGCCCCCACTCCCGTTCCTGGCATAGCGTAATAGCCTGCTCGTAATAGGCATCAGAAGCGTCTATTTTATTGCCGGTTATGGCATTCTTTGCCAAAACAACCCGTGAAGCAATAAATGGGTAACCATGGGAATAGTTCTTTCCCGTTAGTGTATTCTCGTCTGCCTTTGATAAAAGGGAAGTAGTATCGGATGCCAGGAAGGATAGCATTTGCTCCTGGCTATTGATCCGGGATGTTTTGTCAATGATAGTTTGCCCGGTAACAGATGCTATATTGATCAATAAGCATCTTACAAGTAGACCCATGATTAGTAATCCTCTCATCTGCACATATCTAAACTTTAAAAAAAGACAAGCTTAGCAATGTACCAGCCCGCACAATCTCTCCGGTACAAATCATACTGCTTTATAAAAGTAAAGATACCACCAAAGGTTTTAAAAATGCCTGAAAAGATGTGGAGGATAGAATTCAGGGAAAACAAAAAACCGCTCTGTGAGCGGGTTTTTAAGTTTATTCTGCGGACCAGGCGGTTTCCAGTGCAATTTTTCAACTTTACAAAGCTTTACGCAATCGTGCATTTGCTGGCTTCCTGGCTTCCTTCATCAGATTCAATTATAGATGCTCCGTATGGCAGCTCCCTAATATCTGACCAATGGGGTGTTGGATAATCTCTATTATCATCGAGAAAAAGGCCATCGGGCTGAAGTTTGAAACACAGGGTGCCCATACGGCTTTCATCATATACGCCCGGGAGAATCATCACTGTTTTTATACGGGAAAGTTTAAAAAACTGCCCGGTAAACAAAAGGCTATATTCAGCAAAAAAGCTCCACATTGCTGTGAAGCTTTTAGATCATGATTCGGGGCATGAAATAATTACACTGCTTTCACGCCGCCATCGATCACCAGTTCCGACCCAAGCATGTAAGTGCTATCATCAGATGCCAGGTAAAGGAACCCTGCAGCGATCTCTTCCGGCCGGCCCATGCGTTTTTGCGGAGCATAGTTTGCAAAATAGTCAAGCGTACCGTCAAGCTCTTCTTTGGAGCCAACACTTTTCTCAAAGATTGGCGTTACAATAGCGCCTGGTGACAGTACATTCACTCGGATATTCTTTCCCGTAAGCTCAGCCGCAAAGCTCCGCGCCAGTGAACGGATAGCAGCCTTGGTAGCAGAATACACACTGGCAGGCGCCAGGCCCTTCTCATTAAGCGCTGTACTGGTCAGCACAACAGAAGCGCCTTCATTCAGGTAAGGCAATGCCTTCTGAACAGAAAAGAAAGCCCCCTTGAAATTAATGTTGCTGATCTTGTCAAATAGTTCCTCTGTGAAATCGGCCAGTGACGCACCAAAATAGATCCCGGCATTCACGATCAATACATCGAACTTGCCAAAGCTGTTATAGATCTTTTGATAGCCTGCTTCTATATCGCTAATATTAGCAACATCAGCCACTATTCCAATTGCACCATGACCGATGGTTTTAGCTGCCTCATCGAGAGCCGCCGCATTTCTGCCGGTGATAGCTACTTTAGCGCCTTCTTCGGCAAAGAGTTTTGCTGTGGCTAAACCAAGGCCACTGCTGCCGCCTGTAATAACGGCTACTTTGTTTGATAACTTTTTCATTTTTTTAGATTGGGATGTTTTTTCATCACGACACAAAATTCCATCGAAGGCAACCGACAGGCTATAGGAAAAGAACAGGGCTTTATATGATTTTCAAAGGGAATAGCATTCTTTGATTTTAATATAAATACCTGTTCTTTTCCTATAAGATCCTTCCATTGTTTGCAGGAGCTTTGTTCCTTATCATGAAAAGAAGAAAAGTATGGGCAGTACTTGGTGCTACCGAAGGTTTGGGCCCTGCCACTATTAAATACCTGTTGTCACGGAACCAGGCAGTGATCACCTTAACACACGATGATCCCACCCGGCTTTGCGATTCACTCAAAGCCTTCACTCATCATCATGGCTTCATAGACATTTTGATAAATAATTTTGCCTATGCACTTATCGATGGTCTTGAGAAGGTTACCATAACAAGCCTCGAAGACCAGGTAAACAAAAGCGTTTATGAAACACTTGACATCATCAAACAGGTGATTCCTTATATGAATCCCTATTCAGAAAAACAGGTGATTAGCATACCTCCCAAGCCCTGTATACTCAGGGATTCCGGAGAACCGGTATACGACGAGCGCGCCGAAGCTGTAGAAAAGTATTGCAGCGGGCTGGAACAGGAACTGCTAACCCTAGACGGTAAAATAACTTATCTTGCATCTAAAGGCTCCCGCTCATTATGGCGCGAATAATTCCCGACACTAAAAACATCGACCTCCATCGCAATATCCCGGATATCCTCCCGGTAAAAAATGAAGGGTTTGAAAACTGGTCTATCAGGATCATTCCACGGGCACCAACCACCTGCAAAAATTATCTTTCCCCCAACAGGCGGGATTTCTATAAGATCATGTATGCCACCAAAGGTGTAGGCGTTTTTACCATCGGCCTGAAAACTTATTATATTGATCAGCCTACCATTCTCTTTTTACACCCCAACGAAATCATCTCCTGGCAAAAGCTCAATGCCGAATCAGAAGGCTATATAGTGTTCTTCAAACGATCAATGGCAGATAACCACCCTTTGCTAAAAGCACAAATTGACAAATACCAGCTGTTTACTGACAGCAATAAAAGCGTAATCCGCCTCTCACCTGAAGATATTACCGCGATGAACAGTATCTTTCAACAGATGACAGCTTTGGACATGATACAAGGCGGTACACTGGCTGAAGATGCCATGCAGGCATACCTGCTCCTGCTGATGATTGCAGCCACTAAAAGTGCCCGGTATGCCCAGCCGGATGCCGTTACCGATGAGTTCAAACACATCCACGATTTCTTTCAATTACTGGAACAGGAAACTTCTCATGTAAATTATGACACCCCCGTACAGATAAGAACTGCTAAAGAATTCGCAGATAAATTATTCGTACATCCCAATCACCTCAACGCCCTCCTGAAGAAACATACCGGGCTCAACGTTAGCACGCATATTAAAAATCGCCTCCTGGAAGAAAGTAAAATACTCCTGCTACGAACAGACTGGACACTTCAAAATATTGGTTATGCCATCGGCTTCTCCGACCAGCCAAACTTCAGCCAATTTTTTAAAAAGAACACAGGTATAACACCTGCCGAATACCGCAAATCAAAAGGACTTTGATTTTCATATAAAGACCTGTTCTTTCCCTATACCCTTCCACCGCCATTCTGGTGAGCTTTGTGTTATAAATCAAAACACAATGGAAGAACAAATCATCAACCTGCTCCGCAACACCTGGAAAACCCAGACAAACGCGGTGAGCGAATACTTCAGCAAAAACGCCGACGACTTTTATTCACAGGAGATCGCGCCTGGCCGTAACAAAGCAACCTATATACTGGGGCATCTCATCGCCACCAATGATGGGCTGTTACCACTTCTTGGCTTTGGAGACAAGCTGTATCCTGAATTAGACCAGTATTTCACGCCTAATACGCCCTGGCATTATGACGAGTTCCCACCAGTTGCTGAGTTAAAAGCCAAATGGGATACCCTTAACCAGTACCTGGAAAAGCAATTCGATACGCTAACACCAGGTCAATGGCTGGAACGTCATACCAAAGTGTCGCCTGAGGATTTCGCGCTCGATCCGAAACGCAACAAGCTCAATGTATTCATCGGGCGCACCAACCATACCAGTTACCACCTGGGTCAATTAAACATTTTAAAAAATTAAGTATGTCAAGCAACAACAAAACACTTACAGAAAGTGTAGTACTCATAACAGGCGCGCTCACCGGTATTGGCCGCGCCACTGCTATCGCCTTCGCTAAAGAAGGTTCAACCGTAGTTGTATCCGGCAGAAAAGAAGAAGCAGGCCAGCAACTTGTTGAAGAGTTACAAGCCATAGGCGCTACGGCCACTTTTATCAAAGCCGATGTAAGTAAGGAAGCAGAGGTTGAAGCATTGATCAACAGCACCATTTCCCGGTTTGGCAAACTCGATATAGCCGTTAATAACGCTGGCACTGAGGGCAAACCAGGCCTTATAACAGACCAAACCCGTGAAACTTATGAAGCTACATTCGATACCAATGTTCTGGGTACGCTTCTAAGCATGAAACACGAGCTTAAGGTAATGCTACAACAAAAAAGCGGGAGCATAGTGAACATCTCATCAACCTTCGGCAAACGGGCTGCTGCAGGTGCATCGATCTATGCAGCCAGTAAACACGCAGTAGAAGGCCTTACTAAAGCAGCCGCCCTGGAAGGAGCCCTTTATGGAGTACGCGTTAATGCAGTTGCCCCAGGCCCTACTGACACAGGTATGCTTACCCGGTTTGCCGGATCGCCCGAAAACAAACAACAACTAACAAAAGGCGTTCCCATGAAACGATTGGGTTTTCCCGAAGAAGTAGCAGCAGCCATTGTTTTCCTTGGCTCTAACAAGTCTCCTTTTTTAAGCGGACAAATACTTGCAGTAGACGGTGCCAAATCAGCCGTAGATAGTGGCTCATTAAAGTAAATAAAATAAACCTGATCCGGTTATGAAAGATGAGCCTGGTTAACTTCTTTCTGTGACGATTTGCCTTGTAGCAAATAAAAAACTCACCGGATAATTCCGCTGAGTTTTTTATAGCCTTTTACAGATTGTTATTTGCTTTCGGCAACCAGGATGGCCGCCAGTTTATCCGGCATAGAGATGAATGGGGTGTGGCTGCTTTGCAGGGTATATACTTTAGCTACTTTACCAGCTTTCACCATATACTGTTGTGCAGGGTAACTGATCGCATGATCATTAACGGTGTGGATATAGACCTTTTTAACACTGCCGAAATTTTTATCAGTGAGGTGAACTGGTGTGGCAAGCGGTGCCAGCGGTTCCGGTTTAATGTTAGCTGCAATATATTCCTGCACCTGCTGAGGTGCATCGGCGGCGAAAATATCTGCTACCGCGTCTTTTGCTATTATGGCTGCGCCATGTTGCTGGTCGATGGTAAGTGATTTGCCAATATGAGAAGCCGGATCTTGTTTTGCCAGTGATAAAAGGCTGGCACCGTCATTGGGAAGCGCTGCTGCCAGGAAGATCAGTTCTTTAACCTGGGCGGGAATTTCTTCGGCTACCTGGCTGATCACCATACCTCCAAAACTATGTCCCACCAAAACCACGTTTTTGCGAGTGCCGATGGCTGCTTTTACCTGGTCAACATAGGTTTGAAAAGTGATACCGGCAAATGAAGTAGTATCTTTTCCATGACCTGCCAGGTTCACATTGATGACTTCTTCACCCTGAGCCTTTAACAAAGGCGTTACAGCATCCCAGGAAGAGGCATCGGACCAGGCTCCGTGAACAAGTACAATAGTTTTAGTGTTTTTGCTGACTGTTTTTTGGGCTTGAGTAGTAAAGCCTACTACACTTAAAGCGAGGATCAATATTGCTGTTTTCATGATGTTTGGTGTCTCTTGTTTTTTAAGACATCACAAACCTCGAACTATCTGCTCCGGATAATTTTAACCCGGGTTAAAATCAATGTGGCTGGAAAAAACAGTGGTGATTATTTGCCTAGCATTCTTTTACGGATACGGCTTAGCGATGGTCCCTGTATGCCCAAGTAGGAAGCAATATGGTAGAGCGGTACGGCATTAAAAATATCCGGGTGTTTTTCCAGCATTTCCCGGTAACGATCTTCCGGGGTTTTAAATAAGAAGCCTTCGGTATTGGTCATCACCTCATGAAAAGCAGCTTCTGCAACAATTCTTCCAAACCGTTCCCACTGGTGGGATTGTGCATACAATTCGTTCAGGTGATCGATGTGGATGTATAATATGAGCGAGTCGACCATTGCTTCTGTATAATAGTCGCAGGCTGTTTGGGCTAAAAAGCTTTTGTAGGAGGCGATAAACTGGTGATCTGTAAAAAACAACATGTTCTTTTCTTCCCCTGTATTGTTATTTACGCGATAGATCCTGAATACGCCGTTAATGACAAAGCCAAGGTGTTTACAAACGTTTTTGTATTCGTTGTAAAACTCGCCTTTTTTATATTCTTTTAATTTCCAGTAAGGCAATGACAAATCGAATGCTTCCGGTTTCATACCTGAAGCACTAAGTGCCGAACGTAACAATGTTATTTCGTCTATACTATCTGACATAGGGCAAATGTATACATTCCTTGCATTAACCTTCTCTTAACAACATTAGGTGATACCGCCTATTGATAATAGCAGTAATAATTTTTACTTTTAAGTATCAACTACTGTATCATACTATAGCGTCATCTCTACTTCACATTACTGCCTTTTCTTTCAACAGCAACGATTCATTGTTTCTTCCTGGTGGGGAAATAATGCATTCATGCTATGTAAGGCGGTCATTGATTCACGCTAAAACACTTTAGTATGCTGGTATCATTTGAAACCTGGGTTCAACAGGAACTGCTGTACATGCGCTTAGGCGCTGTTTTGTTACGCTATCGCAATAACAAAAGATACGTGCATTACCGCTCGGTTTATAATTTCATCGCGCACCTGGGCGAATTCGGCAACGTGATCGATAGTAACAGGGCTGTTCAACTGATAGAAGCATATATTGAGGACCTGCGCACAATACGATCACTCAACAGCGGAGTGGTGATCAACCTGTACAAAAACCATATCAAGCCATTGGGCGCTCTGTATGAAGACAGGCTGGGTTTTAGTATGAATTGCTTCCTGCTAAGCTTAGTGATCGATTCATTGCCTTTCTACGGATTGCTGTTCCTGTTAAAGGCGCCTGCGCTCTCCTACTTTTTGATAGCCGCCGTTTTACTTGGCTATTTTGGTTTCCTATTGTACATCCGCCGCAGAAAACTGGTATATGGTTTTTTCTGGTGACTTGTGGCAAATTATTGCATTATCAATGTATATGTTTTACCCGCTGTTGTAGCTATATCGTATACATAACCAGGTTTTAATTCCGGCTGTGTAAGCACTGCTTGGGGCGAGATAATAGGATCGGGTGTTGGCACTTTTTGATAAAATGGATTGGTGTTATCTCCTTTGGCTATCCTCAACTTGCCACCTTGTAGTGTTAATTCGTTTGGTACGCGTATGCGGAGGTTGCCACCGAGCCTGGATTTGATAATGGCTTTCACTATTTTACCATTCTTCCATTCGAGATGTACGATCTCAAAACCGCCCCTGGCGAGTATGCCTTTGATGGTTCCTTCTTTCTGCCAGGCATCGGGTAAGGCTGGCAACAAATGAATAACGCCATCAGCACTTTGCATCAACATTTCTGTGATACCGGATGTACAACCGAAATTACCATCGATCTGGAAGGGTGGATGGGCATCGAATAAATTGTTGTAGGTGCCGCCGCCTTCTTTGTTTACACCCAGTGGTGTTAACTGGTTTTGGATTAGCTTGTACGCATGGTTGCCATCGAGCATTCTTGCCCACCAGTTTACCTTCCAGCCCATACTCCAACCGGTAGAAACATCCCCACGCTGTAACAATGTGTTTTTAGCGGCTGCAAACAACTGCGGTGTACTATAGGGAGAGATCTGTTCCGAGGGGAATAAGCCATAGAGATGTGAAATATGCCGGTGGTTGTCTTTGGGATTGTCTACATCATCCAGCCATTCCTGCAATTGCCCGTACTTACCTATATGCATGGGTGCGAGCTTGCTGCGGAGTTGTGCGAGTGTGTCTGCAAAAGCAGCATCTGCATGTAGTATTGTTGCTGCATTGATCGTATTGCTGAATACATCGAACACGATCTGGTTGGTCATGGTTACCCCTGCATCGAGCGAGGAACCCTGGTGTGCGGCGGGT
>Ga0207739_1000101_pt1 | contig 10349 bp, 5 predicted proteins | sample LuqExpMetageno15_FD_187773 | JGI IMG/M metagenome (GOLD analysis project Ga0207739, IMG submission 187773) | Tropical forest soil microbial communities from Luquillo Experimental Forest, Puerto Rico - Sample 15 (SPAdes) | ecosystem: Environmental > Terrestrial > Soil > Tropical forest ... | reverse complement strand
AATATTATTAAGCGTTTCTGTTGTGCCTGTTTCGGGTACACCCAGGATGTTATTTGCACCATAACTCAATTTGTCGTATACAGTAGTGGCAACAGCAGCAGGTTGTGTTTTGGTGTTTCGTAAGCGCTGATCCATCTGCCGCTTCATGCGGTTGAATGCATCTTCGCTAAACTTAGGGTTTAGCATCCTTTCTTCCAGCAGGGCTACTGTTTTATCAAGGTTCTTCTTTAAGGTTTGCACAGTAAATACAATGGCATCATCTGCGTCGTTAACACCTACGGAGCTACCGATCTTTTCAAGTTCTGTAGAGAATTGTTCACTGGTATAGTTTTTTGTATCCTCGTTCATCATAGAGGCAAACAGGTTGGCCCATCCGGCTTTGGAAAGATTATTGGCTTCCATAAATCTTCCTCCTTTCAAGGAAATACTGATGGTTACAACCGGTATCTCTGTATTTTCTGTGCCTATTACCTGCATCTTATTGCTAAGACTGCCAGTCCAGAAAGCAGGCACTTTTACTACGGGGTTGGGGCCGCTGGCGGGTACTTTGCTCCTGTCGAAATTGTCTTTGGCTTTTACATATTGTAAAGAAGCATAGCCATAATCCGGTGCTTTGTAATGAGATTCATCCACCGTATAATTATCATTCCCGGCTTTTACATCGGGCTGTGCTTTTGTAACAGCACTTACAATTACGCGGTGTTTGTCTTTGATGTATTTGTTATATACCCGCATTACATCTTCTTTGGTAACGCTGTTGTACATATTCAATAAAGTGCCGGTCATATTGGGGTTGCCTGTGAATGTTTGGAAAGCGGCTAGTTGGTTTACTTTCCCGGATACGCTGGATAAGCCATTGATCGTTCTGCTTTCATAACCACTCTTAAACTTCTGGATATCCTCATCCGTTACACCTCTTTTCTCAAATTCGGCCAATGCCTGTGTTACCAACTGGTCCATCTCTGCCAGGGTTTTACCGGGGAAGGGCGTTACCGAGATGGCAAATTCACCGGCCAGTTCACTGAGCTGGCTGCTGGCGCTGGCCTGCAGTGCTTTTTGGTCTTTGATAAAGAACTGGTAGAATACGGAGTTACGGTTACCACCACCGCCACCACCACGTCCACCTCTTCCACCACCTGCTCCACCACCACCACCGAGCACCTGTGCCAGGCAGGCCAGTGCGGCCATATCAGGATGATATTCTGCTACTGTAGGGTATTCGATCCGTAACTGGGCTGCCCTTGCATAGTTGTCAACATAACTTACGTAGCGATCTTTATCCAATACAACAGGATCTACTTTTACCGGTTTTACATCGGGGCAACGCGGAATAGCACCAAAATATTTCTCTACCAGTTTTACTACATTGGCTGTCTCTACATCGCCACCAATGGTTAGCGTGGCATTATTGGGACCATACCAACGGAGGAAAAAATGCTTGAGATCGTTCACGGTTACCTTGTTCAGTTCCTCCACGTATCCAATGGTTAACCAGGAATAAGGATGGCCATAAGGATACAGGTTTTTGGCGCCTACTTCTCCCATTAAACCATAAGGCACATTATCGTAGTTCTGCCCTCTTTCATTTTTTACGGTTGACCGTTGTACTTCAAACTTTTGCTGTGTAACGGCATCGAGCAAAAAGCCCATACGGTCTGCTTCGAGCCATAACATCTTTTCCAGCTGGTTGTTGGGAACGGTTTCATAGTAATTCGTTCTGTCACGGTTAGTAGACCCGTTGAGTGTGCCACCGGCTTCTGTAACCAGCCTGAAGTGTTCCTGGTCCGTTACATGATCGCTTCCTTCAAACATCATGTGTTCGAAGAAGTGGGCGAAACCGCTTTTGCCAATCTCTTCCCTGGCAGATCCTACGTGGTAGGTAACGTCTATGTGCACAATGGGGTCGCTATGGTCTTCGTGTACCACCAATGTAAGGCCATTGGGCAATACATACTTCTCGTAGGGTATCACGAGTTCATTCCCTTTTTTTGTTACTTTATCTACCAGTTTGGCCTGGGAAAAACCGAAGTAACTCATCGCAATACAGGATGAGAAAAGGAGCAAGAGTTTTCTTTTCATGAGTACAGTTTGGTTTTGGAAATGAAAAGTTAAATGGTAACTATGGAATAGAGAAACCATCTATCATTTTGATCGTTTTTAACGGTTATTCATCGATCTCTTTATTAATTTCACCGAAAAGTTGTAACCTATGATACAGAATCATGAAATAGACTATCGCATTCTTGGAGAAGAAATGCAGTATGTGGAAGTAGAGCTTGATCCTAATGAAACAGCCGTGGCAGAGCCCGGTGCCTTTATGATGATGGATGATGGCATCCAGATGCAAACCATGTTTGGAGATGGCAGTAACCAACAGGGATCAGGATTATTAGGCAAACTATTTAGTGCGGGCAAGCGTATGCTGGTGGGAGAGAATTTATTTATGACTGCCTTTACCAACGTAAGCCAGGGAAAGAAACATGTAAGTTTTGCTTCACCTTATCCCGGTAAAATCATTCCACTGGATCTATATCGCTTAGGTGGCCGGATCATTTGCCAGAAAGATGCTTTTTTGTGTGCTGCCAAAGGGGTGAGCATCGGGATAGAGTTTCAGCGAAAACTGGGAACCGGTTTGTTTGGTGGGGAAGGATTTATTATGGAACGACTGGAAGGAGATGGAATGGCTTTTATGCACGCAGGCGGACATGTATTACAGAAAGAATTGCAGCCGGGAGAATTGCTGAAGATTGATACTGGTTGTATAGTAGGTTTTACAGCTACGGTTAACTACGACATCCAGTTTGTGGGTGGCATTAAGAATACCCTGTTTGGTGGAGAGGGGCTATTTTTTGCCACACTTACCGGTCCGGGAACCGTATGGATACAAACACTTCCAATCAGCCGCCTGGCGAGCCGTATTTTGCAATATGCTACCGGTCCACGTAAAGAAGAAGGCAGTGTATTGGGGGGACTTGGCAATTTACTGGATGGGGATGGATGGTAAGATAATTATGAATTATTAATTATGAATGATGAAGAAAAAGGATCGTGAGGGTTTAACTATCTACTACAAACCTGCGTGATTATGCTTCGATGTGTTGCTATTGATGATGAACCATTGGCATTGGAACTATTGGAGGATAACATTAGTAAAGTGCCGTATTTACAATTGGTGGCCAGTTGCTCCAATGCTTTTGAAGCAATAAAGGTATTGCAGCGGGAACCGGTGGACCTGATCTTTTTAGATATTCAAATGCCGGGCCTTACCGGCTTACAGTTTATACAAAGCCTTTCAGTGAAGCCAATGATCATATTGGTTACAGCGTATGAAAAATATGCACTGGAAGGCTTTAATTTAGATGTAACAGATTACCTCGTAAAACCGGTGCCATTGGATCGCTTTATTAAGGCCTGTAATAAAGCGTATGAATTACACCAGTTAAAAACAAAGGAGATCGCTGCACCAGGCTTCTTCTTTGTAAACGTAGATTACAGCCTTCTAAAAGTAAACATACCAGATATTGTATGGATAGAAGGCCTGAAAGATTATATAAAGATCCATTTAAAAAGTAGCAACCGCCCGCTTATTACACGTATGAGTATGAAGGCTGTGGAAGAAGAGTTGCCCTTATCCAAATTCATCAGGATCCACAAGTCTTATATCCTTGCTGTTGACAGTATTACAGCTATCAGAAAGAACAGTGTTTTTATCCATGATCTTGAGTTACCGGTAGGTGATAATTACAAGGAGGTATTGGCTACGCTTACCGGGAAATCCACCCAATAAAGGCGGCTTTTAAAAAAAATATATGTGTAAAATGATAAGGAGCTTATCATATTGTATAGCAATGTGTTACCTGACCGGATGGAAAAGCCGTCAGTACCCCTGTAAACATTAACACTGGAATTGATTTTTTTTGCCAAAAGAAGTATAAATTTGTTACAACGAATGATTGCCGGTAACCTGCAATGGGAGCCAACGTCTTCCTGTTTGAACTCCTTTTTCCCTCCGTTTTATTTTGTTTGAATGTGGTATAAACTGCCACAGAAAGCATGTATATTTTTATATGTGTGCTGTAAACAAGAAGGCCGGTGTGTTGTATGTGAATAGGATCTTTATTATTGATAGCGTTATGCAAAACCTGGACAGAATCATTTTTGAAGATGCACTGGCGGGCTACTGGGACTGGAACATAGCAGAAAATACAGAGTACCTGAGCATAGCCTTTAAAGCCTTGTTTGGCTATAATGATGAAGAACTGCCTAACACTCCTGATGCCTGGAAACAGCTGATAATGCCCGAAGACCTGGGCATAGTACTCCTAAATTTTAAAGACCATGTTAAAAGCCGCGGTAAGATACCTTACCGGGGAGAGGTTCGATTTAAACATAAAAACGGATCTGTAATATGGGTTGCCTATACAGGCCGTGTGGTAGAATGGGGAGAGAATGATAAAGCGTTGAGAATGGTAGGATGCCATATTGATATATCGAAACAAAAAGCAGTACAGAAGGAACTGGAGCGAACAGAGCAACTGCTTAACAAAACGAACCAGGTAGCGATGATCGGGGGCTGGGAACTGGATATGGAAACGGAGAAGATTACCTGGACACAGGTAACGAGACAGATACATGAAGTAGCAGATGATTTTATACCGGAGCGTGGAAAAACAGCCCGGTACTTTAAAGAAGGGGAACACAGGGATAAGATAACAAAGGCTTTTAAAAAAGCCATTGCCGATGGAACCCCTTATGATATGGAAGTGATACTGGTAACAGATAATGGCAAGGAATTGTGGACGCGTTGTATTGGTGTGGCAGACTTTGAGAATGGGAAATGTAAACGGGTATATGGTACCATACAGGATATTACCCGGCAACGGCAGGAGCAGGAAGCATTCCGGCGTAATGAACAAATGCTATCGGAAACACAGGCATTAACACATTGCGGAAGCTGGGAGCAGAACCTGATAACTAAGCAGAATTATTGGTCACCTGAAGCGTTCCGGATCTTTGGATTGGAACCCAAGGGCACGGGGCCAGATACAGAGACGTTTGACTCAATGATACACCCGGATGACAGGGAGCGGTATATAGACACCGTGAGAAAGGCGATACAGGAAGGGGTGTCGGTACAAACAGAATTAAGGATCCTGATGCCAGATGGGCGTATTAAATATATCGAGGCATTTGGAGAACCGGGTTTTGATGATAATGGTGCAGTAATTAAACTGCATGGAGCGATACAAGATATTACCGCGCGGAAGCAAAGCGAAGCGCAAATAAGATTAAAACAGAACCAGTTGAAAAATTTTGTAGAGTATACCCCCGCAGCCATTGCCATGCTGGACAGGGACATGAGGTATATCGCAGTAAGTGGTGTATGGAGCAACTCCTATCAGTTGAAGGAGCAAAGTATTGTAGGCAAGAGTCATTACGAGCTATTCCCGGAATTACCGGCGCAATGGAAAGAATACCATCAGCGGGGCCTGGCCGGGGAAGTAGTGAAGTGTGAAGAAGAGTCATTTACCCGTAATGATGGCCAGACCGAGTGGTTGAAATGGGAGATAAGACCTTGGTTTGAGCGGGAGAACGAGGTAGGTGGTATCATCATCTTTACCGAAGTGATCACCGCGCAGAAAGAGGCCAAAGAAGCATTGATCAAAGCCAAGGAACAGGCAGAGCAGGCCGCACAGGCTAAAACACGGTTCCTTTCTACCATGAGCCATGAGATACGCACGCCTATGAACGCGGTAATCGGGTTCACCCACCTGTTGATGCAGAACCCGCGTGAGGACCAGATGGAATACCTGAAAACATTACAATTCTCGGCAGAGAACCTAATGGTATTGATCAATGATATTCTTGACTTTAATAAAATAGAAGCAGGTAAAATAGAATTTGAGGAAGTGGACCTTAGCATCAGGGACCTGATGAATAATATAAGGGCAGCCTTTTTGCAACGGGCCAGGGAGAAAGGCATAGGTCTTACGCTGGAAGTAGATAAGAATATACCGCCGGTATTAAAAGGCGACCCTGTACGCATAGGGCAGATAGTAACCAACCTGGTAAGCAATGCCATCAAGTTTACTCACCAGGGAGATGTAACCGTAACTGTTTCACTGGTTGCAGAAAATGTGGCGAATGCTACCATTCATTTTGAAGTGAATGATACCGGTATTGGTATTCCTGAAAATAAACACCAGTATATTTTTGAAACATTTACCCAGGGTAGTTCAGATACTACCCGTAAATACGGTGGCACAGGTTTAGGCCTTACCATTACCCGTCGCCTGCTGGAATTACAGGGTAGTAAAATAAACCTGGAAAGTGTGCAAGGTGAAGGCGCGCGCTTTTATTTTGATTTGACACTCAAAACCAGTGATACCCCTTTAGGACAACCAGAAAAGCCGGCAGAGCAAATGCGGTTAAAAACCCTCAAAGGCATCAAAGTGCTTGTAGCAGAAGATAACCAGATCAACGTATTGCTGCTAAAACATTTCTTTAAGCAATGGGAAGTAGAGTTTGATGTGGCAGAGAATGGTGCTTTGGCATTGGAGCGTGTAAAAGAACAGGATTACGATGTGATATTGATGGATATACAGATGCCGGAAATGGATGGATATGAAGCTACCGGCGCTATCAGGAAACTGCCTGGTGAAAGATTCAAGAAACTGCCTATTATTGCACTTACGGCATCTGCTTTACTGAGCATCAAATACATGGCTTATGTGGCCGGTATGAATGATTATATCAGTAAACCATTTAAGCCGGAAGTACTGTATCAGAAGCTTTCTATGCATAGCGGCAGAAGCAGGATGAAAGTGCCTTTTGAAGCATAGTTTTCAGGCTTCCTGTTACAGGCTGTATTACCCAACAATATTATTGTTTGTTGTATGGAATTCGGACGTGTAACAGAAAAAGAGTTGAATAGTATCAACTTTAGTCTGCCTGAGGAGCCCTTGTTTAACGGCACCGTGTTAAATGGTAAAAAGGCAACGCACCCTAAAATATATATTGGCTGCGCTAAATGGGGGCGTAAAGAGTGGCTGGGGAAGATATACCCGCAGGGCACTAAGGAAAAGGACTTCCTGGATGAATATGTGCACCACTACAACAGCATTGAGTTAAATGCTACGCATTACAAAATCTATTCTCCGGCAGAGATCAGTAAATGGGCGGCAAAAGTTGCCAACAAAGACTTTTTGTTCTGCCCCAAAGTACCACAAATCATCAGTCATTACAGTAGTTTTAACAACGCAGAAGCTTTAACCACTGCTTTCCTGGAGGGTATACTAGCCTTTGGAAAGCACCTGGGACCTGTTTTTTTACAGGTAAGCGAAAAATATAGTCCGCAGCGGCGGGATAAGTTGTTTGATTACCTGCGCTCCCTGCCCACAGATCTGCAGTTCTTCCTGGAAGTGCGCCACCCCGATTGGTTTGCTGACACAGTAATCAGGGATGAATTGTTTGCCACTTTACGACAACTAAATATAGGAGCCGTTATAACAGATGCCAGTGGAAGACGCGATTGTGCGCATATGTATGTAACCGTGCCCAAAACATTTATCCGTTACGTGGGCAATAGCCTACACCCTACTGATTATACCCGTATAGATGAATGGATAGAAAGGATGGGTTATTGGCTGGAGCAAGGCCTGCAGGAACTGTATTTCTTTATGCACATGCACAACGAAGCATACTCTCCCGAACTAACCGTATACCTGGTAGACAAGTTGAATGCAAAATATGGGCTATCGCTGCATAAACCGAAGTTTATACAGCATAGCTTGTTTTAAAATTTCCTGTAAGAGATACATTATTCTATAATGCGCAGCTTGGCATAATTAAGCATGATCTTTTTCTCACCGTTGTGTTGAAACTGTATAGTAGCTACCGGGTTATGTGCGGAGCCCTCTACACTGCTTACTGTTCCAAAACCAAACTTCTGGTGTTCTACCTTTTGCCCTGCTTGTAGATTAGAAGTATCACTGGCAACAAACGCTGCAGAAGGGGTATGTTCTACAATTTTGGGTGTAGGAGGTGTTACAGGAAGATAAGATGGCTTGGCCTCTTTACGGGAAGGCGGCGGACCATAAGTACGCTCGGCTGAAGCCGCGTTACCAAAGCCACGTTGCATACGCTCAAAAGCACTCCCCATATTGTTGCCAAAGCCCTGGTTACGGGCGCCACCGCCACTATAGGTTTTGTCAATATAGATCTCAGGCATTTCATCTATAAAACGGCTGGGCTCATTCTGTACCAGTTGCCCAAAACGATAACGGCTATTGGCATAAGTAAGCCACAAATGTTTCTTGGCACGGGTAACAGCTACATAGAACAGGCGACGCTCTTCTTCCAGCTCTTCACGCGTATTGATGCTCATGCCACTGGGGAAAAGGCTTTCTTCTATCCCGCCCACAAATACGCAGGAGAACTCTAAGCCTTTGGCAGCATGGATGGTCATTAGTTTTACCACATCACTATCTTCCTTATCGTCATCCGCATCGGTTAATAAAGTAATCTGCTGCAGGTAACTACCCAGGTCTTTATTACCTACTTCTCCATCCTCCTCATTTAACGGGCTTTCTGTCCATTCCTTAATAGAGTTGAGTAACTCCTGTATGTTCTCGTAGCGGGCCAGCCCTTCAGTGGTTTTATCGTTAAACAGTTCCTTTACAATATTGGTATGCTTACCCACCTGTACGGCTACATCATAGGCATTGTTCTTTTCCAGCATACTCTGGAAGTATTTGATCATGGTAACAAAGTTGTTCAGGCTTTCCAGTGTACTTCCTTTAAAGCCGGCTTCTCCTGCCCTTGTTACTACATCCCATAATGTTACATTGTTTTCATTGGCAATGATCACGCATTTCTCAATGGTGGTTTTGCCGATGCCACGTACCGGGTAGTTGATGATGCGTTTGAGCGCTTCTTCATCTTTGGTATTAACGATCACCCGCAGGTAAGCTATCAGGTCCTTGATTTCCTTACGTTGGTAGAAGCTTAGGCCACCATAAATACGGTATGGAATACCCATACGGCGCAGGCTTTCTTCAAAAGCACGGCTCTGGGCGTTGGTACGGTATAGGATAGCGAAGTCGCGGTTGAAATAATGATTACGCAGTTTTTGTTCCTGTATGGTATCTGATACAAACTTCCCCTCATCATTGTCCGTCATGGTACGCACCAGCTTTATCTTTTCGCCGGAACTGTTCTCTGTCCACAGGTTCTTGGGTATCTGTCCCTTGTTATTTTTGATCACCTCATTGGCTACGTTCAGGATATTGCTGGTACTACGGTAGTTCTGTTCCAGCTTTACCACTTTTACATCATCGTAATCCTTCTGAAACTGCAGGATATTTTCGATGGTAGCTCCGCGAAAGCTATAGATGCTCTGTGCGTCATCACCCACTACGCAGATGTTCTCGTGTACTGCCGCCAGGAGTTTGGTGATCTGGTATTGCACGGTATTGGTATCCTGGTACTCATCGATCATGATGTACTTGAACTTATGCTGGTATTTATGCAATGCATCGTTGTTGGTCTTGAGCAGTTCATACATTTTCAGCAACAGGTCGTCAAAGTCCATGGCGCCGTTTTTAAAACAACGGGCAGAATAGGCAGCATAGATCTGTGCGATAGCCGGGCGATTGGCGCGCATATCTTCCTGCTGTATATAATGATCCAGTGCATACTCACCGGGCCCAACCAGGGCATTCTTGGCAGAAGAGATCCGGTTACCAACCACATTGGGTTTGTAATGCTTATCGTCCAGGTTTAGTTCATTGATAACCGTTTTCAGAACGCTGCGACTATCATCAGTATCGTAGATGGTAAAATTGTTGGGGTAACCAATACGATTGGCTTCCGCACGGAGTATACGGGCGAAAACACTGTGAAAAGTACCTATGTACAGGTTTCTAGCTTCGTTATTGCCGAGAATCTTTTCAATACGTTCCTTCATTTCGGCAGCCGCCTTGTTGGTAAACGTAAGCGCCAGTATGTTAAAGGCATCTATACCCAATGCCATCAGGTGGGCAATACGGGTGGTTAATACTTTGGTTTTGCCGCTGCCGGCACCGGCTACTATCATTAACGGGCCATTCACATGTAATACAGCCTCTCTTTGTTGCTCATTCAATCCGGCCAGGTAAGGGTAATCTTGCATGGTGCGAAGTTACAGGTAGCAGGCATGAAAAACAGGGGTTTATATGCGGGAAAATAAAACACCCGGAACGAAAGTTCCGGGTGTTTGGTCTCTTCACATCAAAGCCCTTAACGAATAGGTTTTGTATCAGGCTTTTTGGTAGTGTCGGGACCGGTTGGTACAGTATCACGTGCTGCTA
>Ga0207739_1000099_pt1 | contig 10394 bp, 11 predicted proteins | sample LuqExpMetageno15_FD_187773 | JGI IMG/M metagenome (GOLD analysis project Ga0207739, IMG submission 187773) | Tropical forest soil microbial communities from Luquillo Experimental Forest, Puerto Rico - Sample 15 (SPAdes) | ecosystem: Environmental > Terrestrial > Soil > Tropical forest ... | reverse complement strand
CGGCCACCACAAACATTACAAAAAACGGGTACCTGTATGTATATTGCAGTAACGAGAGTAATGTAGATGTGTTCTTTGATAATTTACAGTTAGTGCATAGCCGGGGGCCGTTAACAGAAGAAACACATTATTATCCGTTCGGGTTGACGATGAGCGGCATCAGTTCTAAAGCTGCAAATAGCTTGGAAAACAAATACAGGTACAATGGAAAAGAGTTACAGCATGAAGAGTTTAGCGATGGCAGTGGATTGGAGTTGTATGATTATGGGGCTAGGATGCAGGATCCACAACTTGGAAGATTTGGACAGATAGACCCTAAATGTGAGTTGTTTCAAAATTCAACCCCTTATAACTATTGTTTTAACAACCCTATATTATTTATTGATCCAGACGGAATGGCTGCAACATATAATTGGCAAACCGGTCAGTATGAAGAGGAAGACAAAGACGGCAAGACCGTAGCGGTTGATTGGAATAAAGTTCAGCAAGAGTATGGAATAGGAGATTATGCGACTGAAACTAGTGTCATGATAGCACCAGAATATAATGATTCAAGACCTCCGGGTCTTGTACACGATAATAATGGCGCTTTAAAAAGGATTTTTGATGCAGCTATGGCCACAGGTGGTAACATTAGGATATTACAAGTCAGAGATGCAATGGATGCCGCAGATCAAGTAGAATGTTTAAGCCAAAAAATTATGAATCTTATTATCTTAAGTCATGGAGATCCTACTGATCTTCCTGGACATAGGGCATATTTCGCGCTTGGTTCAACTAACTTTCATACAGAGGATATTGAGAGTAGTAAAGAATTAGCTAGGATTGCAAAAAAAATTGACAACTCTCTACCAACTGTTGCAAGTGTTATTCTTATAGCATGTGGTGCAGGTGGGGACTACAATGGAGGAACTGAAATGTTAAAAGCTTTATTTAAGAAAATGGGTGTTACAGTTTTTGGCAATCAAAGCGAAACCCCTGCCAGACCAACACTTGACTTTTTTAGCGGAGGAAGCGCTTCTCCTTCGCATGCTGAAGTGAATTATGATGGAGAAGTAACTGGGACGCATATAAAAGCAATGGAAAATAGGCTCAACTGGACACAAGCGACTTATTCTCGATCTGGAATAGTAATAACCAGAACGATTCATAATGTAACTTTTGATGCTTTTGGAAGAATACACTATACAAACTAAATTATATGGGAAAGACGTTACTATTGTTTTTATTGCTATTTACTTCTTGTGTCGCAAAAGAAAGGAATGAAAGTAACACCGTGCCTACAAAAGACACCTCATTAAATACCAGTAAATTCGCCAGGACTAAAAATGGAAAAAAGATAGTAGATAGCAGTTTCTTATTTTTCTGGAAAGATTTTTCAAAGATAATCAAGGCTAAAAATCTGGCCCAGTTTAAAACCAATTCTCTTGATAGTATACGCTATTATCAGAAAAATATTCTTATAGACGATTTTCTGAAGTCATATAATACTGCTTTTAGTGATACTATATTGACGTATTTGGCGGATACATCAAAAGTATATTTCACTTCTTCTGGAGTTGAAACCTACTCAGGTTCAGCAGGGCATTCTGAATATACTGTAATACCTGCCTGTGAGGTTTATATAGAGATGGGACCTAATGAGGATGGAGGAATGACATTGATCCGTCTTAAATTCATAAAGGTTAAAGATGGATACAAATTTTATAATTATGACAAGTTTGGGTAGTGTACGAAACGTCACTAGCAAGATAAATAGATACATAAGGGAGTTGATAGTTAGTCAATTCCTTTGTTTTTTGTGTAATAATAAACGATTTAATCCAAGAGGTGTTTACTAATAATCTGCTTAGAATGAAGTTATAGCTGGATCTGTAAAACCCTTATGTACGAAATGTCTCCTGTGATGAATTGTAAAATCAGTTCCTTTATTACATGGAGAAAACATCTTGTTTCTTGTAAGTATTTTGAAATACCGGGCAATAACGAACAAGGCGTTGAAGAGTGCGACGCAACGGATGTTCAATTATAATATCATGCTGGCAACATAATAAGTCTCTTTATAACCAAATAGGCAACTACGTGTATGGGAACAATGTTTTACAATTCTTTGGCCAGGAAGAAGGAAGGATCCGCCCGGTAACCCCCACTGCCTATAACAACAACAATGACTTTGCTTTTGATTATTTTGTAAAAGACCATTTAGGCAATACCCGTGTCGTGTTAACGGATGAGCAACGTCAACATATCTACCCCGTAGCCAGCCTCGAAGATGCTAAGCTAACCACAGAAGAAAGCTATTACACGATAGACAACAGCAAGATAAGAGACATAACCGCCAACCCTGTATCAGGCTTACCTACCTATACCAATGACAATGGTATTGGTGATAACCCGGTAGATGCTACTTTTTCAGCAACCAACAGCAACAAGGTTTACAAGCTCAATGGATCCGGCGGCGGCCAAACCGGTTTAGGCATCACCCTGCATGTGATGGCAGGGGATGTAATAGACATCTTTGGCAAGAGCTATTACAACCAGAACAATACAGGCGATAACAGCAGCAACAACCTGCCTGTCGATGCCATCATTGGCGGTTTGTTAGGCACCCCCGGCGGGGTACTCGCCAGCAGCCATACGGGTGTAACAGATGCGATAGTAAGTGCCGCTTCCGGCAGTGATATCAGCAGCTTTTTAACTACCAGCCGCTTACCCACTACTTCTATGGTACCCAGGGCCTATATCAACTATATTTTCTTTGATGAGCAGTTTAATTATGCAGGCGTAGCCAATGCCAGGAGTGTAGGCACCAATGGGGTATTACAGGATTATACCGGTGAAACGGTGCTACATGGTATAGAGGCCCCAAAGAATGGGTATGTGTATGTATATTGCAGTAACGAGAGCCCGGTAGATGTGTTCTTTGATAATATACAGGTAGTGCATACGCATAGCCCCTTAACGGAGGAAACGCATTATTATCCGTTCGGGTTGACGATGGCGGGGATATCAAGTAAAGCAGCGTCTTCTTTAGAGAATAAGTATAAATACAATGGCAAGGAGTTACAGCATCAGGAATTTAGTGATGGTAGTGGGTTGGAGTTATATGATTATGGGGCGAGAATGATGGATCCACAGGTGGGGAGATGGTGGGGAATTGATGTTATGGCAGAAAGTATGACAAGGTTCACACCTTATAATTTCGCCTTTAATAACCCAATGGTATATGTAGATCCTGATGGTATGAAACCGGTATGGAACGGACAGTATGGTGACCAAAGTGCTTATTATGATGATGAAACAGGAGAATCAGTATCATGGGATAATGTACAATCCTATTATGGATTTGGGAGTGGAGCAAAGGAAAAGAACTATGTAATAATGAATAAGCTTCCATGGGAGACTCCAGATCTCAAATTAATGCTGGATGGTAATGATAATTGGACTTTTTTGATAAGTGAAAATGGTGATATTTCAAAAGCGGCTGAAACGATTAATAATTACTCATTACAAGGAGGGATTGTTAAAAATGTTGTATTAGACTCCCATGGCAATTGGGGATATATGACTGTCGGAAGATTTATAGAAGAAACTTATTCTTTTGGCATCTATCCTCAATATGTCGATCGTTTTGCAAGCACTGGATTGATTGGGGATGTTCGCCACCCAGATTTAATTACTAAATATTTAGATGCTTTATACTTAATAGCGTCGACAATTGCAGAAAAAGGAAATTTTATTTTTACTGCCTGTAATGCTGGATATAGTGAAGAAGGGAAAAAAAGTCTAGCTATGAGTTTATATGATTTTTTTAAATGTGCTAATCCCGAAATAAATGTACTTATGAATCGAGATGAATCGTTTACTAACAGTAATAATGGCGCAAATAGTGTTCCTTTCGGGAGACAATTGGGAATTCTGCGAAACAATAATTTAGGCTGGGCTGTTGCTAATAAGTTATCGAATGTTGCAAGAGTAAGTTCTGGTAATCTTCAGTTTAATAAATCGGGCAACCCTATTTCTTTTATTGGGGATTTATATCAACTATTAAATCATTAACTATGAAAACACAATTCGTACTGACTGTATACATTGTGATATTGATTTCTGCATGTCATTTTAAACATCATGGAGGCATTTCTCCGACATTATATGATTCCATCTACCAAAAGCTTACAACAGATACTTTGTGTTATCATGAGGATACAGAGATACGAACGCCTTTATTTAAGGTTAAAATTGAATCGCTATGCTCAATTGATTTTAATGATTCTATGAATAAAGAGATATCAATCAGGCTGATGAATGATCGTTTAAGATCATCTGTTAATTTTAATAATTATCTTATTGAGCATATGGATAAAAGTAAAGACACCTTGCAATTTGATTATTATTTCATATCCTCTCCGGAAGAGAGCTATTCGCTGAAAAGTTTCTCGAGCAAAAAGGACACCTTATTCATTTCTCTTCGCTCTAATAAGCCGCAATCCATGATAAGGCGAGAATCATTCCATCTTATTAAATGTAAATTATTGTTTAGTAAAATCCCTAACAACCCTCTTGTTGTTATAAAATAGTTGGTATATGAGAATAAGAAAGCGATAAAATAAGAAGGCTTTATTTTTTACACAAGAAGAGTAGTGCTCTGATGGATATAGCTTCCTTTGTTTTTAGGTGGCCAGGATACCATAAAGAATTACGAAGTATCGGACATTTAGGTATATTGGGAAATGCTATGTCAGATATATATTCAAATTAAAGACCTTCCGGAAGGAACTCCTGTTAATAGGATTATATTTAATCCTACTAAGAAGGAGGAATAATTGTATGCCGTCTATTCCATTGGCCATAAAGAAAATATTAAGGCTTAGTCCATTCATAGTTTTATGCTCAATACTGGTAGTTACCTGGTATAAAGTTATTATTCAAGGTTATCCGGGAACAATAGAATATTATCTGGCATCAGGACTGGTAGTCTTAAATCTGCTTATATATTTTGTGAGATTCAGGTATGGAATTATGCTTACAGGTATATTACTAAGTGTAGGCCTTCTGGGTATTTTATCTTTTTATCCTGTAAAGATGCAGACATATTTTGGGGTAACAATTGGAACAGTTGAAATTAGAACTCCAGACATGGAGATAAGTTTTCTTCTGATATTGCTTCTTTATTTAGTTGTTAATGCAAATAGTATATGGCACTTTATGATTAGTAGGAGGGAAAAAAGAAGTAATGGAAAGTGATGCAAATGGTATTAAATGCCAAAATGACTTTGTTAAAATATCTATGCTAGATTATTTAAGAGGGAAGCCACTTATTATTACCCGCTGGCGTTGATGATAGCAAGAATTAATTTTTATGTCGCGAGTTCGCCTGAGATAAGAATGTAATGGTAAGGAACAAGGAGTTAAAACTAGTTAAGTTATGAAATTTGAAGAGGTAAATTGGCATGATCAAACTTTGCTAAATATAACTATTGATAGAGGCAACCCAGGTAAAGCGGATATAATCGAATTAACTGCTTTGGTTGATGAGAGCAGGGTGAAAATTCTGTTTAAAGATGTGTATTACGCTGAGCTCAAATTGAACTTTGGTATTATAGCTGAAGAGATGATTAAATATGCAATCAATAATACAGATGACACTATGCTATTTGAATTAAAAAATCAATGGCATAAATTAGGGGTAGAGTTAGATGAACTAAAATGTTTTGAGTTTAATACAAATTCTACCAATAGTATTATTAAAATATATTCTCTGTCGTGCGATATATGCAAAGCCTGATTGAATAGTAATTATTAAATTGCCGGAACTGAAGATATATAACAAGCCCTCGCAAGAGGGCTTGTTAGCATAAGTGCATTCGGTTGAGGAAAGGCAACCGTTGAATATAATGGAGGAATAGCAGCTAAATATGGGCAGAATTATATTGCATCTGTTTGGGTTATTACTTATGGTGCTCAAACTCCTTAAGCTAGAAATAATAAATAAATACGGGTTATATGAATAAATACACAACGATTTTAATCTTCTTCCATCTTATATCCACTGCTTCATTTAGTCAAAATGAAGCAGTAATAAGCGTGTTAAAGAAAAAAGAAATCGGCAAGGTGTATGATTTTGATTCTTCTTCAAAAGAAGGGATTATAGATAAAATATCTATCCGGTATTTGGGTCATATTAAAACAGCGAAGGGGCAATTATTAAATATTCTTTCATGGTCGAGAATTTGGGGTAGAAATCACCATACAACTGGAATCATTTATCTATACGATGATAACTATAGTCTTATTGGTAAATATAATCTTGGCAGTAATATAGACTTGCCCTATAAGGTCCAGAGTGCAGACCTCGTCTTTACTAATAAGAATAAGGGTAGCTGTGATACAAGTTTAATTACTAAGATTAGTTTTTATAAAGGCATTCCCCAGAGTATCTTTCTGAAATGTAAAGGTGATTTAGGAGATATTTATTCTTTTTCAGCGGGAGAATAATATGTTCAATTAGCTGTAGGTGAAGAGACGCATTATTATCTGTTTGGGTTGATGATGGCGGGACTAGCTCGCAGGCGGGTTTACTTGAGAATAAGTATAAGGGTAAGAAGCTTCAACATTAGGAGTTTCGTGATGGCAGTAAAGAATTAAAGTAAAATGAAAATATTCACAACTTGTGAAATTGAATGGAGTACTAAGATTGATACCATACTGTTTAAGTATGGAGATGAAATTGGTAACTTTTTCAAGGAGAAAAACTATAGTTACGATTTGGAAGAATTGGCATTAATTATAGTTTGTAGACCTAAAGGATTGGCGCTAAAGCAGCGTAAAAGATATGATGCCAGGAATAAAATCCTTTATATAGATATTATGTTGGATTATGGCTTAGTTGCTTCTTCAAATATGACAGAGAGAGAAATACTTTTTTTTGAGGGCTTTCGACAGATAATACCAATTCTGGAAAAATATAAAAAGAAAATAGTTGGACTTCAAATTGAAAAATTTAAAGAAGATTTGGATTCTTTATTAAGCCAATACATTTAAACTTAATTATAATTGGGCGACAATAAGGGTTCCTGATTCTACCCTGTAAGATCTTCGTGTGATTAGAAAGTATATCGAAAAGTTAATAAAACAGAATGCTTATAAATAAAGTAGTAGAACTCAAAAACATAGAATTGTTTAAAGACTTAACCGCCATTGATGAACTGTTGATCGTGGCTGATCTACATAATGACTATGATTGTACATCCATTGACTATAGTGATGATAGTAAGATGCTAACAATTAACTTTACTTCGAATAATCGTAAAGTAAACAGAAGTACAGTATACCTAAGATTTGAAGACGCTACACTCATGAAATTTGATCTTGCTTTTAAAGCAATGATAGATAAGAGTACCCTTAATATTCTTTATCGTGGGAGATTCGAAAGCAATAATGGCCTCTTAGAATATTCAGAGCAAAAGGGTTTCTATTTTTATATGGAATTTGAAGAGGGGGATAAATTTGAGTTTTTTGCACAAAAGATGCTTGTCCAGGAACATGAATAAATAGTGTACACTGGCTGCACACCGCCGCAACACCAGGTTTGTACCAAAAGGGTGGTGGACCTGAGGTGGGGTTAGCGTGGACTTATCGTGGCCTTAAGCTGAACTTCAAGCATTTTTTAAGCCCGCGTACCCCTTCCCCTTTCTAATGGCTTTTTAACGCATCTTAACCAATCCTTATAGTTGTTTCTGCTAACTATTGGTAAATTTTGTAGTACTAAAGCTAATTGCTATGTACTGCATGAACCATCGCAAATTGCTTCTTCCACTGATTGCTATGGGTATGAACCTGGCTTTACAGGCACAGGATATACCGGAGCCGGTAAAGACTGTTACGTATTATCCTTCCGTTCGTTTTATTGTGAATGCCCCTACACTCTTGCCCAAACTCTATAAGGAGGGCGATTTTAAGGGCATCAAAAACTTTGTTGATAACTGGACCCTCTCTCCGGCGCCGAGTTATGAATTCATCTTTGTGCTCAACTCGTTGTACAGCATTGAGAACAATACTTTCTCCGTTCACGAGTTGCCGGCTAATTTTCTGAACCTGCTGGATAACTATGCCAAGGAAACAGAGAAGGCTACCAATGGCCATAGCGACTTTAAATACTATGTATACCTGCCCGATGGCCGGTATAATTATGATGCTACCAACAGCGCTAAAAAATTGCTGCAGTTTACCCAAACATGGGCCAAACACCTGGCGGCTACCAGGAAGCTGAACAGTACGGCTTCCCTGGTATGCCATTCCATAGCAGGGGATATTCCAAAGCCCGGTTCTTATTACCGGGAGAATAGAACCAACTATGCAGATATCCGCCAGTTTGTGGATACCATTGATACTTTCCGCGAACACTGTTTTGCTGCCCGCCGTGATAAACGGGCTATGGTGGCTAATTTTCTCACAGGCATATGGATCCCCAACCGCCACCTGGCGGTATTGGATGCGCACCCGAGCATTGGTATGCAACTGGGTTGGCGTAATGCTAAAAACGAGGTGGACCTTAACTGGAGCTTCCGTTTTAACCAGCCGGTACACAATGCGTACAATGTTTTGAGGGATACTACCTTGTATAGCAGTACCTATTATGACGGGGGTTATATAGGGTTGGATTATACACACTATGTGGTGCATCACCCGCATTTTGATATGGGCTATACGCTGGCTATGGCCTATGATTATTTTGATGCATTTGATGGTATCAGCGATTACCAGGACCTCTCCGGCCTGCAACCGATCAATATTGGTTGTTTGGATGTGAATGGCGGCGTACAATGCAAGTACTTTATAGGCAGGGGCCCCTGTATCGGCATCCAGGTGAAATACCATCTGTTGAATTATTGTAACCACGGTGGTACCGACCTTACGGGTCACGCGTTTACCATTGACCTTTTTATTGGCTCACGATAAGTGTTCATTCATTTAATCGGAATAGCATGAAATCAAAAAATATACAACTCGTTCTCATTACAGCGGCCCTGGCATCCTGCAACAGGGCACTCATCATACCCGAACAACAGTTTTCCCCTGTTGCGGCAGACTCTGTTCTTACCAGGCCACCTTCTTATATAGATACCCTTACCAATGCTTCTTTTTGTGCCTGCAATTGCGAGGCGGGCTATTACAGGCTGTGGAATTATGCGATGGACCCAAATGCCGATCCGTACACGATTGTGCCCTTTAACAGCCGCTATTACTTTCCTGAACACTATGAGAGCAAAACATTGGCCTGGCAAAATGACCATGTAGTGGTACGCGGTGGCTTTGGCAGTTATTGCGTGGAATCGACCAATACAACGCACGGCGGAGGGGGATAAAATTCCTGGCATAACGTACAACGTAAAACGTACAACTCATCAAAACGTTTCGCCGAGGTTGATCCAGAAATAATTGTATTTCCGGCTTACACCATAGTCTATGGCCACATTGGTATTGGAACGCTTGTTGAATTTGATACGAAGCCCGGCGCCTGCACCGGGGTGCCAGTAGGCAAACTGGTTGCTGTATTGTTCTGTTACGGTATTCATATTGGCAAATACAACAAAGCCCAGTAGTCCGTTATCCGTAATATCCCTTCGGTATTCACTTTCCAGGTAAATAAGCCCTTTACCCCGGTAACGGTTTTGCTGGAAGCCACGGCCTGAACGGCCCGAAGGGTCCCAGCCGATGGCCGGCAGATCCAGATAGGGTACATTGTTGCTGAAGGCCGTCCAATAATATCCCCAAAAGGCGAGTACGTTCTTTTTCGCTTTGTTAAACGATATGTATTTCCTGGCATCGAGAAAGAGGGATTGCCAGTTATCATCACTCCCCATCATACGCGTGTTTACCCGGAAGATGGCATTGGCATAGAGGCCGGTGTAGGCGTTTACGGTATTATCCCTGGAATCATAGAGTACGTTAAACACGGGGCCGGAGGATACGGAGCTTCCATTGTTGTCCGTACCAAAACGATACCCGGTGAATTTGCCCAGGCTAAGGCTATCATTGTCTGTTTTGATGGCAAAATGTACATCCAGGTCGTAACCGAGGCCGGCGAAGAGGAAAGGGTATTTTTTTACCCTTTTTAGGGCACTGTGGTAAAAACGGAAGTATTGGTAATTGGCTACTATTTTGGCGTCTTCCTCATGATCGCCCCCCAGCCCCCAGGTGTATTGCGGGTAAATAAAATACCGGGTATCGCCGAGAAAGTTCCAGCTATTGTTGTTAAGCCAGATGCTTGACCGGAATGGAAATACATATCGGCCGGTGAAGGAGGTGGAAGGGGAGAAGGTGACATTGCTTAAGGATGTATTCTTTTTATTACCCAGCCAAAAGTTGGCATTGGTGGCGGTAACCAGTGCTGT
>Ga0207739_1000098_pt1 | contig 10534 bp, 9 predicted proteins | sample LuqExpMetageno15_FD_187773 | JGI IMG/M metagenome (GOLD analysis project Ga0207739, IMG submission 187773) | Tropical forest soil microbial communities from Luquillo Experimental Forest, Puerto Rico - Sample 15 (SPAdes) | ecosystem: Environmental > Terrestrial > Soil > Tropical forest ... | reverse complement strand
CTCAACATTCCACTGGTATACGGCTCCATCTTCCGCTACGAAGGCCAGGTAGCTGTCTTTAATTACAAGCAAGGCATTACCTATCGCGACTTATATCCGGTACCACCCGCTCCAGAGGCAGTACCTTCCTGCGAACAAGGCGGAGTACTGGGCGGAGTTTCTGATGCCGGAGCACGCCAAGCCGCTGGCCTTCTACGACCACCCGTTCTTCGGCAAGTGGCCGGCGATCACGGAGAACAGCTTCGGTTCGGGCACGCTGCTGTACGAGGGCACGTATCTTTCTGACGCGTTGCAGGCGGCGATTCTGAAGCATGCACTTGAGACCGCCGGGCTGACCTCGAACGACCAGAAGCTGCCGACGACCGTTCACGTGCAACACGGGGTGAACCGCGATGGTAAGCGGCTGCACTACTACTTCAACTACTCGAGCGATGCGCAGAAGGCGGCCTACGCTTATGCAGCCGGGACCAACTTGCTGGACGGCAAGGCGGTGGCGGCGGGCCAGGAGCTGACGCTGGCTCCGTGGGACCTGGCGATCGTAGAAGAGAAGTAAGAACTGAGTAAAACCAGATGCGGCTCCCGGCGGCCCCGGGGGCCGTTTTCTATTTTCAGGACCGGAGACAGGATTTGTTGGTAGGATGTACAGTTCTAGACAAACGTTTTACTGAGGTGTCCGAATGATGTACGACCATTTTGGCAGGCGGCTAGCTATGAGCGCGCTGCTGCTTGCAACACTTGCTCTCTCCGCGCCTCTGTTTGCTCAACCGCCTGCACAGAAACCCGCTCCCGGCCCGTGGATGAACACGAGTCTTTCACCGGACGAGCGCGCTGACCTTGTGATCAAGGCCATGACGCTGGACGAGAAGGTTGCCCTGCTGCACGGGGTGGGCATGCCGACCGATGATCCGGTGACGCCGGAGAATGCGCCATCAAACCGCGGCGTTGGCTACGCGGTTGGCGTGCCGCGGCTGGGCATTCCGGGCATCGACATGAGCGACGCCGCGTATGGCGTGCGCTCGAGCGGCGTGAACGGCCGCTACTCGACGGCGCTGCCGGCGAACGTGGCTGCCGCCTCGAGCTGGGATGTGGACGCAGCGTATGAGTACGGCGCGCTGATTGGCCGCGAGCTGCGCGCGCAGGGCTTCAACATGACGCTTGGCGGCGGCGCGAACATTACGCGCGAGCCACGCAACGGACGCACGTTCGAGTACCTGGGCGAAGACCCGGTGCTGGCGGGAACGCTTGTGGCACGGCTTATCCAGGGTACGCAGTCTGCGCATGTAGTGAGCGACCTGAAGCACTACGCGCTGAACGACCAGGAGAGCGGACGCACGGCGGTGGACATCTCGATCAGCAAGCGTGCCGCGCGAGAGAGCGACCTGCTGGCGTTTGAGATTGCAGTGACCAAGGGACACCCTTCGGCCGTGATGTGCTCGTATAACCGCGTGAATGGCGACTTTGCGTGCGAGAACAACTTTCTGCTGAACGAAACGCTTAAGCAGGCGTGGAAGTTCCCGGGCTTCGTCATCTCCGACTGGGGCGCTACTCACTCGACGGAGAAGGCCTCGGCCGCGGGGCTGGACAATGAGCAGCCCGGCGACTTTTTCTACAACGCGAAGTTCAAGGCTGCGGTTGAAGCCGGGCGCATTTCGACGGCCGAGCTTGACGAGCACGTACACCGCATTCTGCGCTCGATGTTCGAGGCGGGCGTGATCGATCACCCGCGCCAGCGCAGCGTGATCGACCCCTTTGCGGGGTTTGAGACGGCGCGCAAGATCGAAGAGGGTGGCATTGTTCTGCTGAAGAACGAAAAGGCCGCGCTGCCGCTGAACGCAGCAAAGATCAAGTCGATTGCAGTGATCGGCGCGCACTCGGATGTGGGCATGATCTCGGGCGGCGGCTCGGCGCAGGTGGACCCGATCGGCGGCAACGCCATCATGCCTCCGGGCGAGGGCGCGACGCACTGGCAGGACCACATCTGGTTCCCGAGCTCTCCGCTGAAGGCGATCAAGGCGCGTGCGCCGCAGGCTACGGTCAGCTACGACCCGGGCACAGACGCGGCTGCCGCGGCAGAGGCGGCGAAGAAGGCCGACGTGGCGATTGTGTTTGCGTACCAGTGGGAGGCCGAAGGTATGGATCTGCCCAGCATGTCATTGCCGGAGCACCAGGACGATATCGTTGCGGCGGTGGCGGCGGCAAATCCGCACACCATTGTAGTGCTCGAGACGGGCAGCCCGGTGACGATGCCGTGGGTGGAGAAGCCGGCGGCGATTCTGGAAGCGTGGTACAGCGGCAGCGATGGCGCGAGCGCTGTGGGCAACATTCTGTTCGGCACGGTGAACCCGAGCGGCAAGCTGGCGAACACCTTCCCGAAGAGTGAAGCGGACCTGCCACATCCGGTGGTGACGATGCCGCCGCCTGCATCCGATCACTTCGACGGACCGGCCTCGCCGGAGCAGTGGGCCAAGGGCTTGCCGCCCTTCCCGGTGGCTTACGACGAAGGCGTGAAGGTGGGCTACAAGTGGTATGACGCGGAGAAGAAGCCGGTGCTGTTCCCGTTCGGCTTTGGGCTCTCGTACACGACGTATGCCTACAGCGACCTGAAAGTGGCTGAGGGCGACACGGTGAAGGTGACCTTTACGCTGGCCAACACCGGGGCGCGCGCGGGTGCGGAGGTTGCAGAGGTTTACGCTGCACTGCCTGCTGCCGCGCAGGAGCCTCCGAAGCGGCTGGTGGGCTTTGCCAAAGTGAAGCTGGACTCGAAGCAGAAGCAGACGGTGACGGTGGAGGTGGACAAGAAGTATCTGTCGATCTTTGACGAGGCGAAGAATGACTGGTCGCTGCTGCCCGGGGAGTACACGATTCTGGTTGGCGGCTCGTCGCAGGACCTGCCGCTGAAGACGACTGTAACGCTGAAATAATACGCTCCTCCGTAAGACTGAAAGGCCTGCATGCTGCTTGCATGCAGGCCTTCTTTTGCTTGGAGCTGCTACTTGACGAGCTTCAGCGTGGGCTTCGGTTTGGGCTGGAGCTGGCTCGGGTTGTTCACGAGCAGAAACTTGAGATTCGGCCAGTCGGTGGGGATGGGCTCGAACTTAGCGTCGGGCCACTCGGTGGGAATGGGCATGCCTTTGGCGCGCGGAAAGAGCATGGGGGCCTGATTGCGGGCCTGGAGGTCTGGAGCGAACTGTGGATTGAGGTGGAACGGGTTCGGCGCGGGATTGGCGTTTGGCTGCGGGTTGGGCCGTGTTTCGGGCAGCGTTGCACTGGGGCCAGTGGAGCTGGGTGAGTGCGGCGCAGGGCGTACGGACTGGGACCACCCGGTCGTGGCTGCTGCTGCGATTACCGCCAACGCAAGAAGACGCATGGCACACCGCCTGCTGAGTTAGACTCCCGTGCACGCATACACGATAGCACTGCGACAGAACACACGGCGTGTGACGCACTGCTCGCTGTGCGCTCGCGACGCGACTGTGCCGGAAGGGATACTGCTACTCGGCTTCTGGTGGTAGCTGTTCGAGCAGGCGTTTCCATGTCTTCTGGTTTTTGCGGAAGCTCTTCTTCAGGTCTTCAAGGATGCGCTCGAAGTCGGAGTTGGTGTGCAGGTTGTTCCATGCCGGGTTCTTCTGGAACCATGGGTAGTTCTCGTTGCCGAGATAGATGGCGCGGCGCAGCCAGTGGAGGGCTTCGCTGGAGTCGCCTTCGACGGCGAAGTAGCTGGCGAGGCGGTAGGCCATCTCGCCATCGGCTTCGGCTGCGGTGAGCGTGTCGTCCTTGAGCAGTGCGGCGGCGTGGGCGCGCTCGCCTACCTGCACGTAGCACATGGCGAGCGTGGGCACGGCGATGCGCAGTTGTTGGTCGTCGCGGATGACGCCCTCGAGAATCTCAATGGCCGCGTGCAGGTTGCCGATGCGCATCTGCTGATAGCCGGAGGACGTGCGCAGCAGCGGATGGCGCGGCTCGAGTGCGAGGCCTTTTTCGAGTTCGTCGCCAGCAAGCTCCAGCTGGTTTTGATAGTGATAGACGCGCGCGCGGTGGTTATAGAGGATGGCGGCGTTGGCGGGGTTGAGCTTGAGCGCGCGGCTGAACTGGTGCAGCGCTTCTGGGTACATGCCGTCGCCGCGCAGAGCGAGGCCGGCGACCATGTGCATGTTCCAGTCGTTGGAGGCGGTGGCGAGCAGGTTGGCGACACCGTGGCGCGCCGACTCCTTTTCGCCGCGCGAGAGCAGCATGTAGATGCGGTAGAGATTCGCTTCTGCGTGATCGGGCTCGAGCTTGAGCGCTTCATCGAAGGCGCGGCGCGCGTGCATGACATGAATCTGGCCGCCGAAGCCGTGGCGCGCGTATTGCAGCTCGGCCACGCCGAGGCCGCTCCAACCAGCGGCGAACTGCGGGTCTTTGGTGGTGACGCTGGTGAAGAGCGCGCAGGCGCGGTCGAGATCGTCGCGCGAGCCGGTGCGCACCATGAACGAGCTGAGCAGGGCACGGGCCTGTAGATACTCCTCACTAACAGGGCCGGGCAGCGAGGCATCAGCCGTGGAGGTGCGCGAGACATCGGTCTGCTCATGCGAGCCCATGCCATGCAGTGCGGCGAAGACCTCGTTGGATATCTCAGTCTGTACGGCGATGAGGTCGAGCGACTCGACCTGGATGGCTCCACCGGAACGCACGCTCTGCGAGCCTACGTCGAGCAACTGCCAGTTGAGATCGAAGCCGTGGTCGGAACGCACGAAGCTGCCTGCGAGCACGAAGGAAACGAGCAGGCGCTGGCCCACGGAGAGCGGGTCCATCTGCGCGATGGGCAGCGTCATAAGCGTGCTGGAGGGACGCACGACTAGATCGGGAATGCGCGCAAGGCGCGCGGCGATGGCGTCTGCAAGTGCGTAGCCGTAGAGCGGCGCAACCTCGGTGGCTCCGAGATTGGTGAAGGGCAGCACGACGAGCGAGTTCTGCGGCGTCTTGTCTGTGGAGGACTCGCGGAAGCGCTCGGCGAGCATGGAGAGGAAGCCGGTGGCGCGCTTCTCGGCTTCGGCGCTGTTGACGGGCAGGTTGGCGGCGGCGTCGCCGGGAATGATGCCGGTTTCGATCTGCAGCGCCTTCATGATGGTCTTGAGGGCCTCGCGCACGTCGGCGGCGGTGGAGTAGCGCTGCGCTGGATTCTTCTCGAGGCAGGTGGCGATGACGCTCTTGAGTTCGGGCGCGATGGTGGGCACGATCTCGGTGAGGTCGGGCGGATCAGAGAACTGGATGGCGCGGATGGCCTGGAAGTCTTCGGCATCGGGGCGCGTGAAGGGGTGGCGGCCGCTGACGAGCTCGTAGAGAATGACGCCGAGGGCCCACACATCCGACTGCACGCTGGACTGGCCGGTGACGAACTGCTCAGGGGCCATGTAGCGGATGGTGCCGCCGCGCGCGGTGTATGTTGCGGCAACGGATGCATCCTTGGCGAGCGCGGGCTTGCCGGGGTCGAAGCCTGCTTCCTCAGGGTGCAGGCGGCGGGCGAGGCCGAAGTCGAGGATTTTGACCAGACCGCCTTCAGTGAGCATCACGTTCTGCGGCTTGAGGTCGCGATGGAAGATGCCGAGCGAGTGTGCGGCCTGCAGGCCGTCGGCGATCTGGATGCCGACGGAGAGCACGAGCTGCGGACTGCCGGGGCCGCGCGCTATGAGCTGATCGAGCGACTGGCCGGGCACGTACTGCATGACGATGTAGCCCTCGTCGCCGGTCTCGCCGACTTCGTAGATTGCGCAGACGTTGGGGTGCTCGATGGCCGAGGCAAGGCGCGCCTCGCGCAGCACGGTGGAGCGCATCTGCTGCGCGGAGAGCAGACCGGCGCGCAGAATCTTGAGCACCACGGGGCGCTGCAACAGCGTATCCGTGGCCAGGTAGACGACGCCCGCGCCGCCCGCGCCAAGCTTGCGGACAATCTCATAATGCTCGATGGTTCTTCGTTTCATCACTTGCTCTCTAGTTTACTTGCAGCGATGTAAAGATTCTGGAAAAGCGCGGTTGACGCGCAAGAGAAAAGCCCTCGGGACAATGCCGGAGGGCTTTTTGATCGGAATGGAACCTACGACTATTTGGCCGAGGAGGGCTTGAAGCCGGAGATGCCGTAGTAGGTGATGAAGAGGTAGCAGACGATGGGCAGCACGAAGGCGTGCTGGATGCCCATGTGATCTGCCATGAGGCCGAAGAGCGGAGGAATGGCCGCGCCGCCGACGTTGCCGATGGTGATGACGCCGGAGCCCTTCGAGGTCATGGGGCCGAGCTCGGCGATGCCGAGGGCGAAGATGGTGGGATACATGATGGAGTTGGCGAGACCGCAGAGGACGAGGCAGGCAACGGCCGCCGTACCTGAGGTGACCATGCCTGCGGCCATGAGCAGGATGCCGAAGATGCCGAGAACGACGAGCAGCTTCTCGGGCCGGATCTTGGTCATGAGTGCGCTGCCGGCGAAGCGGCCGAGCATGATGAGCAGGTAGTAGATGGTGACGAGGAATCCGGCGACCTTCAGATCGCTGATGCCCTGCTCCTGCGCGAAACGCACGCCGATGGCGGCCAAGGCGATCTCGACGCCGACGTAGAAGAAGATGCCGAACATGCCGAAAACGACGTGGGAGTAGCTCCAGATGGAGCGGCCGCCGGTAACGCCGTCCTCGCCCGGGCGGAAGGCGCGGGTGAGGTTGACGGTGGGTAGATGGAGCCCCATGACGACGAAGCCGAGCACGAAGAGCGCGGCAGCGATGACGATGTAGGGCGTGATGAGCATGTGCGCCTGCTCGGTGGCGGTGCCGGTCTTGCTGGCGTTGGTGAGGATGAAGGTGGTGGCGACGACGGGCGCGAACGCCGATGCGGCCGAGTTGAAGGCCTGCGCGAGGTTCACACGCAGCGCGGCGCTGTGCTCCGGACCGAGAATGGCGGCGTAGGGATTGGCCGAAGTCTGCAGCGCGCAGACGCCGGTGGCGAGCAGAAAGATAGCGCCGAGCGTGAGCGGAAAGCTCACGGAGTTGGCTGCGGGAATGAAGGCCAGCGCGCCCAGCACCATGATGAAGAGCGAGATGACCATGGTCTTCTTGTAGCCGACCTTCTCAATGAGCTTGCCCGAAGGCACGGAGAAGACCAGATACGCCAGGAACCATGCGGCGGTGGCCAGCATGGCCTGACCGTAGCCAAGCTGGAAGGTCTCTTTCAGCTTGCCGACGAGCTGATTGTTGAGGCTGGTCAGAAATCCGAAGATTCCGAACAACGCGGCGACGATGATGAAGGGCACTGTGTAGTTGGGTGCGCCCTGAGCCGCGGGTGAAGAGGATCGGGTAGCCATGCGCGAGAGTTCTCCGCTTTCGTAAAGATGAGGGCCGGTTGGCCGGCGCTAATGATTGAGTGGCCGGCCGAAGCGCAGCATGCGACACGCGATGCAGCGCAAAGAAACTCGGTTGAAGTACGGTCACCACTCTACGAACAATGGCGGATTGTGTCCAGCGGATTATGAAAATGTTTTCATTCGCCGCCTCATCTGCCTGCGACGAGCGCGCCATTTACACTGGAAGTGCATGATTCCCACGCTTACATGGACGCCTGAGGGCGTCCGTTTTATCGATCAGACCAAGCTTCCGCTTGAAGAGAGCTACGTGCTCGCCACGAACTATGAACAGGTTGCGGACGTGATCGTGACCATGGTGGTGCGCGGCGCTCCGGCGATCGGCGTTTCTGCCGCGTACGGTGTGGCGCTGGGCGCGCTCGGGACCAAGGCCGCCACGACGGCCGAGTTTGCGCCGGAGTTCGAGCAGATTTGCGCACGGCTGGCGGGGACGCGGCCTACGGCGGTGAATCTGTTCTGGGCTATCGACCGCATGAAGAAACTGTTCGCCGAGCAGCTTGCAGCGGGCGCTTCGCTGGCCACGGTCAAGGAGCGAATCCTGGCCGAGGCGAATGCGATGTACGAGGAAGACATTGCCGCGTGCAAGGCGATGGGCGCCTTTGGCGGCGCGCTGCTGCCGGACGAGGGTGGCGTGCTGACGCACTGCAACGCCGGGGCGCTGGCAACGTGCGGCTACGGCACGGCGCTGGGCGTGATTCGCTCGGCGGTGGAGCAGGGCAAGAATGTGCACGTTTACGCGGACGAGACGCGGCCGTTTTTGCAAGGCGCGCGGCTTACGGCGTGGGAGCTGATGGCGGACAACATTCCGACCACGGTGATCTGCGACAACATGGCGGCGAGCCTGATGCGCGCGGGCAAGATCAAGGCTGTGGTCGTGGGCGCGGACCGCATTGCGGCGAACGGCGACTTCGCCAACAAGATCGGCACGTACAACGTGGCGATTCTGGCGAAGGAGCACAGCATTCCGTTCTACTGCGCGGCGCCGTGGTCTACGGTGGACATGGCAACGGCGACGGGCGATGCGATTCCGATCGAGGAGCGCAATGCGGTGGAGGTGACGCACCACGGTGGCAAGCAACTGACGCCGCATGGCGTGGGCATCCGCAACCCGGCCTTTGACGTGACGCCTGCGAAGTACACGACGGCGATTATCACCGAGCGCGGTGTGCTGCATGCGCCGTTTGGCGAGAGCCTGAAGGCGATGGAGCAGGCGGGATAGTCGCGCTACCGGCTCAGATTGATCTGACCTGACCCGATCAGCCTCTGTGTCCCATCCTTTCTGCATTCTGTATGGAAGGGATGGGAGTGCACGATGCGTATCTCGATACGGATCAATCAACCTGATCTGTATCGTCCTCAAATGGGTGCCGCACGGGGATCATACTCCGATGCAGGATGCGTGTGATCACAATATCCTCTGCACCCAGACGACGATAAAACAGAACGTGGCTCCCGCACTCAAGGCGGCGTAATCCAGGGCGTATCTCATTGCATGCACGTCCTAACTCCGGATTATCACCAAGCAAAGAGACTGTATTCTCAATTTGTCTTAGATACTGGACAGCCTGACGCCTGCCCCAGGTTTCCAAAGTGTAGAGGCCGATCTGTTCAAGATCTGCCTCTGCCCTCCGGCTAAATCGCACGCTGGACACAGCTATCCGCGCCTCTTCTCTAGCTTCAGCTTCCCGCGCACACGTGCAAACACATCACCACGCGCCAGCCCACTCGAATCACCTTCGTCGATTGCATTGCGCAATGCGGCAAGCTTCGCCTCGTACATGTGTTCCTCGCGATCAAGACTGCGCAGAGCGGTGCGTACCACTTCGCTGGCACTTTCAAATTGCCCGCTGGCAACCTTAGCCAGCACAAAGCGGTCGAGCTCATCCGTCAAATTCACGTTCCGTGTCGGCATTCCGCACCTGCCTTCCTGTTGCCCTTGGCCATGAATTCGCTGAAGAAGAACGAAGCCGAAGGGGCTGCGATCATTCTTCAATGAACCTTTACCTCATCAGCTTAGGCGAAATTGGCAATTTTTGCCAAGCCTCTTGAGAGAAGATCCAAGTGCCTGCTGTGCTGGACATGGAACTGGCTCAGAATCGAGCTCGGTGAGGGCAGTGCCACCCTCAGCCGCTGATGCCCTTTGACCCGAGCTGCTTTTTTGTCGGCAGGATTAAGGCCACGCCCTTTTGAGCAACTGATTTTATGAGGTAGGCGCAGGAAACAGGTACAGTGAGGAGTGCTTCCGCTTCTCAATCTCGTGCGTTTGCGGCAGCGGTCGCTGGTGCGCGCGGTTCTGCTCACGCTGGGCGCGTTTGTCGCGAGCCTGCTGTTGGCGGGCTTTCCGCATATTGAGAAGCTGCATGGCTCGCCGTGGCAGTTTGCCTGCCTGCTGGTGGCGGCATGGGGTATGGCGGAGACGGCGCGCTGTCTGCATCGCCGCTGGAGCCTGTACCACGCGGGCGTGCTGCTGCTGCTCTACACCGACCTGATGATTCTGACGATGATCGTATTTCTGGTCGCTTATGAATAAGGGCACCAGATTTTTCTGCCTGGTTTGCGCAGTGCCGTGTAGGATGTGCATGACGCGACGCTGGTGCGTGGTACGGTCCAGCGCAGCGAACTTCCCACAGGAGTGAATGAAATGCTGAAGGGCTTTCGTGATTTCATCTTTCGCGGCAACGTGCTCGATCTCGCGGTCGGCGTCATCATCGGCGGAGCATTTGGCACGGTTGTCACTTCGCTGGTGAAGGATATCTTTACGCCGTTCATCGGGAGCCTGGTGGGCAAGCCAGACTTTGGCGCCATTGCCATCGGCACCATCATGGTCGGCAACTTTCTGAACGCGATCATCTCCTTCCTGCTGGTGGCGGCGGCGGTGTACTTCTTCATCGTGCTGCCGGCCAATGCGCTGACGGCGCGCATGAAGAAGCCCGAGACCGCGGCGGCGGCGACGACCAAGGCCTGCCCTGAATGCCTGAGCGATATTCCGCTGGCAGCCAAACGCTGCGCACACTGCGCCCAGCCGGTAGCCTAAAGCACTGCGTGCGGCGCGCTGATCGCTCGCGGGGCAGTGTGCGGCATTGCGTCGGTTTAATTCAGGGATCAGGGAACTGGTTTCAGGGATCAGAAAACAAGAATCGTGGCGGGGAAGGTCGT
>Ga0207739_1000097_pt1 | contig 10579 bp, 8 predicted proteins | sample LuqExpMetageno15_FD_187773 | JGI IMG/M metagenome (GOLD analysis project Ga0207739, IMG submission 187773) | Tropical forest soil microbial communities from Luquillo Experimental Forest, Puerto Rico - Sample 15 (SPAdes) | ecosystem: Environmental > Terrestrial > Soil > Tropical forest ... | reverse complement strand
GGTTGCCGGACACTTCCTGCAAAAATGGGCATATAGCCAGTTCAATTTCGATCTTCGCCAACACCTCGAAGTAATTGTATTAGGCATCGTATTGATTACAACCTTGCCGCTACTCATCAAACTGTTTACCGGCAAAAAGAAAAACTAAAATCGGTTCCTGGTTTCCAGTTTCTGGTTACTAGTTACCGGAAGCTACAAACCTCAAACCAGAAACCAGAAATCTGCTCGCGCTATGGAGAAAAAACACGGCATCTTTTCCCTCGCAGTAATTGTAGGTGCGTTGGGATATTTTGTAGATATCTATGACCTGTTGTTGTTCAGCATTATTCGTATTCCTTCCCTGAAGTCATTAGGGCTCGACCAGGCCGCTATTGACAAAGAGGGTTTGTTTATCATCAATATACAAATGTTAGGCCTGCTGGCAGGTGGTATTTTCTGGGGAATACTCGGCGATAAAAAAGGAAGACTCAGGGTATTGTTTGCTTCTATCATCCTCTATTCACTGGGTAATATTGCCAATGGTTTTGTACAAACAGTTAACCAATATGCATTGGTTCGTTTTATAACAGGATTGGGATTGGCAGGAGAGCTTGGCGCAAGTATCACCCTGGTGAGCGAACTATTACCAAAAGAAAAAAGAGGCATCGGTACTTCGCTGGTAGCAGGTATTGGGCTAACAGGCGCCGTATTCGCTTTCTTCTTAAAACAAACACTAACAGCAGGCAACCCCGAAGGATGGCGCTACTGTTATTTTATAGGCGGTGGTTTAGGCTTCCTGTTATTGTTATTACGTGTAGGGGTGCTCGAATCAGGCATGTTTAAGAATGTACAGCAAAGTGAAGTACAAAAAGGCAACTTCTTTATGCTCTTCACCAGCTGGGAACGATTCAGGAAATATTTGTGTGCTATTTTAATAGGATTACCCACCTGGTATGTGATCGGTATACTCATTACCTTCTCCAACAAGTTTGGCGATAAAATGCACATACAAGGCACCATTGATCCCGGTAAAGCCGTTATGTTCGCTTATGCAGCTATTTCAATAGGCGATATATTAGTAGGCTTTGTAAGCCAGTGGCTCAAAAGCCGTAAAAAGGCTGTATATGTATTCTATGCCATTACAGCTGTTTCCATCATCTGGTTCTTCCAGTTACAAGGTCAAAGCGTTTCTACCTTGTATGTAGTGTGTGCCTTAATGGGTTTTGGCACAGGCTTCTGGGCTATTTTTGTAACCATGGCAGCAGAGCAGTTCGGTACCAATATCAGGGCAACAGTAGCTACTACGGTACCCAATATGGTAAGGGGCTCTTTAAACCTGGTATCTATCCTGTTTACTTCTATGATCGCTTCGCAGGGATATGTAAAAAGCGGCTGGATAACCGGCATTGTGGTAATGGCAATAGGGCTGGTAGCTGTTTTCTTTACACATGAAACCTATACCAAGGATCTGGATTATATTGAGCTGTAAACCCGCTGGTGTGCTGTATATGTTATGAAGATATTGATCATCCGTTTTTCATCTATTGGCGATATCGTGCTTACTACCCCGGCTATCCGTTGTATCAAACAACAATTGCCGCTGGCACAGGTACATTTTCTTTCCAAGCGTTCCTTTAAGACCGTTACAGAACACAATCCTTATATAGATAAGTTCTTCTATTACGATAACAATATGGAAGAACTGATCACCCAACTGAAAACAGAACGGTACGATCATATAGTAGACCTGCATAAGAACTTTCGAACCCTTACCATACGCAGGGCTTTAAAAACAAACACACTCTCCTACAAAAAGCTAAGTATTCAAAAGTTTCTCTTAACCAGGCTGGGTATTAACCTGATGCCCGGCAGGCATATTTCGCAACGTTGCCTGGATGCCGTAAAGCCGCTTGGGGTAAAAGATGACGGGAAGGGACTCGATTATTTTATTGCAGAAAAGGATAAGATCAAAGAAACCGACCTGCCTACCTCACATATGCATGGCTTTATCGCCATTGTAATAGGTGCTTCTTATTATACCAAGAAGCTGCCGGTACATAAACTGCAGGCGCTATGCAACACGATGAATTACCCCATTGTGCTGGTAGGTGGCAAAGAAGACACTACAGAAGGCGAAGCCATTGCTGCTATCGACCCCATCAAGATCTATAATTCCTGTGGCAGGTTTAGTTTAAACGAGAGTGCCGATATTATCCGGCGATCAAAGCTGGTGATCTCACACGATACCGGGATGCAATACATAGCCTGTGCTTTTCATAAACAGGTATTGGCTGTATGGGGAGGCACTTCCCCCAAACTGGATGTAGAACCTTATTATGGATCAGCCACCCCGTCCAGGCAGGAAACAGCCCCTTATACCAATTATATAGTACCTCGCTTAAGTTGCCAGCCCTGTTCCAATTATGGCACAAAAAAATGCCCCTTAGGGCATTTTAAATGTATGGAGTTACAGGATGTGCAGGCATTGGCTGCAGAAGCCCTGAACAGAATCCTTTAATGTTTGGTGTTAGATGTACGGTATACGATGTATAACCCGAAATGTCAAATCGTACACCGTACATCTAACATCGTACATTATTTTATTCTCTTTGATTCGCTATCCAATCCCGTAGCCCTTTGTCTGGCACTCTTGATCTGGTTACTGCCAAAGCGATAAGTAAAGCTTACACGTACGGTTCTGCTTTCCCATTTGCCATTACCATCCAGGTAAAGACCGCCAAAGTCACTATGTATGCGCCATGGCGTAGCCGTATTCAGGATATCCGTAGCACTCACTTTCAGGGTAGCCTTCTTGTCAAATAATTGCTTTTGCAAACCCACATCTAACCCACCCTGCGATTTTGTTTTACCGGTAGCACCCCATATACCCGGTCCGTTGAACCAACCACTTAGTTCTGCTGTATAGTTATGCCCCAGGGTAAAGGTTTGTTGCAGGTAAGCACCATACTGAGGAATGGTCAAATGCAATGCTTTGCCATTTACATCACCATCGAAGATCTGGTAGTTATACCAAATGTTGGCATACCCGTTCCACCATTTTTTGATAGGTGTGGAAGAACCAATATTTACATTGATGATCTGTTGTGTAGCCAGGTTTTGTTGTTGCACAAAAGTGGCATTGCCAACTGTATCCAATGCCTGGGTAGCATAATCATGTACATAGCTATAACCTACGCTGGTGTTCAGCATACCCATAAACGTATGCGTCAGTTCTACATTGTCAGTATACTGTGGCCTAAGGAAGGCATTACCCTTAGAGTAAGTTAGTTCATCCAGTTTGTTTTCAAAAGGATTAAGGTCCTGGTAAGTAGGTCTGTCTATTCTACGGCTATACGTCAGGTTCAAGGTATGCTTTGGGTTAATGGTATAAGTTAAAGCACCACTGGGGAACAGGTCCCAATAACTACGCTTTACATTGTTATCGCTTTGTATCACACTATCGGCTCTTGTTAAAACGCCTTTACTATTGGTTTGTTCCATACGCAGGCCAATTTGTAAACTCCATTTGGTATTTAATTGACGCTGGTAATTAACATAGGCAGCATTTACATTTTCTGTATAGGTAAAGCCGCTGCTCTGGCTCAGGTTCTTAACATCCGTTCCATTTAGCACATTATAAAAATCAAAACTGTTACGGGTAGTTACATAAGAGAACTTGGCACCATACCCGAACTTACCCTTCCATGCTTTTTGCTCAAGATCAACTTTAGCCGTATAAATATCAATATCAGTAGGCGCATTGTTTTTATTAATTACCTGGCTCATCAGGGCATTGTTCTTATCATAGTAATAATTAGGCTGGTAACTAGTGCTCTTTCCCCTGAATATGCCATAGTCCCCATCAAAGCCAATGGTTCTTCCCGATGTATCCTCATACCGGTAGTTCACGTTAAAATCACTATTGGTACGGTTAGCAGGAATGGTGTTTAATGCCTGTAATGTTTTAACATACGCGTTGGTTGGCTGGTAATAGATAGGTGTATTACTATAGCTGTTCCAAACTTCTTTATTATAGTTGGTAGTAGCCATTACACCCAATGTATTATGCGCATTCAAAAAAAAGTCAGCCCCAATTTTACCGTTTACGCTTTTGTTATCACTATGCTGAACACTTTTCTGATCGTAGATAGAATCGCCCTGTATGCGATACAGGTTCTGGGTATTCTCATATAAACCGATATTACCACCCACATTACCAAAAAGGTTGATCTTCTTATCACGGTAGTTCAGGTTAAGAGAACCATTCCCTTTGGGTGTAATACCCTGTACAAAACCGCCGGTTACGCTACCATTGGTACCGAATTTCTTATTCTTCTTTAGCCTGATATTAATAATGCCTGCATTACCGCTGGCATCATATTTTGCACCCGGGTTACTGATCATTTCAATGGCTTCAATATCATTGCTGTTAATACTCTTCAGGTAAGCAGCAAGGTCCTTTGTGTTTAGGTAAGTTAGTTTGCCATCAATATAGATCTTCACGCCTGTCTTTCCCTTCATAGAGATATTATCATTATTATCCACCGTAATACCCGGGCTTTTTTGCAATAGCTCCAGGGCATTGCTACCGGTAGCATTGATACTGTTCTCCACATTAAAAATGGTTTTATCGGCCTTTACCTCTATCATCGGTTTGCGTGTACTGGCAACCGTAACCTCGTCCAGCTTTTTGGAAGCTGCTTTTAATGATATATTCGATACATTGTATGATTGGCCCTGAGCTACTGTAAATGCATCAGAGTATTTCTTTTCAAATCCTATACTTGAATAGCTTAACAGGTATTTACCTTCCTTGCGGAGAGGGATAGAAAACTTTCCATCCCCATCAGTAATATCTGTCTTTACCAAAGAGCTGTCTGCAGCTTTTAATAGTGAAACAGTAATAGTAGAAAGTACTTTACCATTTACGTCTGTAACATTCCCCGTAACCGAAGGGGTAGTTTGCGCAAAGCTTTGCGAATAGAGTAGCCATGTAGAGAGGACTAAGGGTAGAATTCTCATTGTCGTTTCAGTTTTGTTTGGTTAGTACGCAGAGGCAGGGCAAAAGTTACAGGGCTTTCAAAGTTTACCATAAAAGAAATGTTAAATACCTATTTCTCTCTTGTATAAACAGTTCGACGCCAAAAACAAAACCCCTTAGCAATTGACTTGCGTAAGGGGTTCGTGATGCAAATATATATAAATAGCTGAAACTATAAAGTTTTCAGTACGTCGTTCATGCTTCTTACAGCATCAGCGCTTTTGTTGAATTCAGCCTGCTCTTCAGCATTCAATCCGAAATCAAGGATCTTTTCCCAACCGTTCTTGCCAATGATAACAGGAACACCCAGGCAGATATCTTTCTGGCCATATTCACCATCCAGTGCCACGCAGCAGGTAAACAGTTTTTTCTCGTCGCGAACAATCGCTTCCACCAGGGCAGCTCCGGCAGCGCCAGGTGCATACCATGCAGAAGTACCGATCAGTTTGGTTAAAGTAGCACCACCTACCATTGTATCTGCTACAATTTGTTTTTGTTGGTCTGCGCTCAGGAATTTGGTAACAGGAACACTATTCCAGGTTGCCAGGCGGATCAATGGGATCATGGTTGTATCACCGTGACCACCTACTACCACTGCATTCAGATCGCTGGGGCTGCAACCCAGGTGCTGACTCAGCTGGTATTTGAAACGGCTGCTATCCAAAGTACCACCCATACCAATGATGCGGTTCTTAGGTAAGCCTGTAGATTGTAACGCCAGGTAAGTCATCGTGTCCATTGGGTTAGAGATCACAATGATGATAGCGTTAGGAGAATATTTTAAGATATTTTCAGCCACACCTTTTACAATACCCGCATTGGTACCGATCAGTTCTTCCCTGGTCATACCGGGTTTACGGGGAAGGCCAGAAGTGATTACTACTACATCGCTACCTGCAGTCTTGGTATAATCGTTGGTGCTGCCGGTTATTTTAGTATCAAAACCAAGAAGGGTAGCGGTCTGCATCATATCCTGTGCCTTTCCCTCTGCAATACCTTCTTTAATGTCTAACAATACTAATTCAGATGCCAGTTCTTTGCGGGCAATATTGTCGGCACAGGTTGCCCCTACCGCTCCTGCTCCTACTACTGTAACTTTCATAAAGCTGAAAATGTTTATTTAGTTGTATGGAAGAATGAAATTTGCGTCGCAAAGGTAGGGATTGCAACAACTGGGCAATCCTTTTTTTGATGAGATAAAGTAATAGTTATATGAGCTTATAGCATGTTACAACGCCAATGCAGCGGCCAGTTCAGCCGGTGTGGCACCCTGCCGGAACTCCTTTACAAACCTGCCGTTCTTATTGTACACACCGATATAAGGCGTGAACTCTACCTTAAAGTAAGAAGGAATGTAATATTTAAGATCACGGCCTATACAGATATTCTTAAACTTATCCAGGTGATATTGGCTTCCAAATTTTTTGAGATCTTTCAAAGGGTGGAAACTTACCCATACATAGAATGCCTTATGTAAACCATAACCGGCACTATCCATTGACTTTTCCAGTTCTTCTGCTTCGTGCTGGCAGTGGCTGCATTCAGGGCTAAAATAAACGATTACCACCGGCCTGTTTTTAGGAAGATCAGCGTTGGTAAACCAGGTACTGTCTTTCACCATTCCTGCACTGTCATTACCCGCAACATCCTTTAATACGCCTTTTTTCAATACGGTATCCGTCAATATCTGGAAAGAGGGAATAGCAGTATTTTTTAAATAGGCGGGTATGGTATCGATATGTGCCTGCTCGTAAGAAACAAAAGGCAAAGCCATTACTAAAACGAAAAGAAGAATATTGTTTTTCATGCCTTAAAAATAGCATTCTATTCTAAAACAGAATGACCGTTAAACAATTCTTTTTATGGGTACCATTATTACCGGTGGCAAACAGCGACTCGCGTTTAGTGTTTCCCATTATGCATCATACGCATCTGCTTGGCATCCTGCAAAAAGTCAGACGCAAATATGAAGTTATTCAGTAATTCATCTTTTGTAAAAATGATCTCTTTGTTACTGCCTTCCCATTGTTTTTTACCCTGGTGCATGTACACAATATGATCGCCGATCTCCATTACGCTATTCATATCATGCGTAACTACAATGGTAGTGATATTATATTCAGTGGTGATTTCTTTGATCAGTTTATCGATCAGTAAAGAGGTTTGAGGGTCCAGGCCAGAGTTAGGCTCATCGCAAAACAGGTATTTGGGGTTTAATACAATGGCACGCGCAATCCCTACCCGCTTCTTCATACCACCACTTATTTCAGAAGGGAATTTTTTATTGGCATCTTTCAGGTTAACCCTGTCCAACACCTCGTTTACCCGTTTCATTTTCTCCTGGTACGTCATAGTGGTAAACATATCCAGTGGAAAGCGAACATTCTTTTCCACGGTCATGCTATCAAATAAGGCAGAACCCTGGAACAACATCCCGATCTGTTGACGAAGCTCTTTGCGTTTATCTTCAGTCATTTCGGTAATGCTCACCCCATCGTATAAAATATCCCCGCTATCAGGCTCAAATAGCCCCACCATGCACTTGGTCAATACGGTTTTACCGCTACCGCTCGCACCAATGATCAGGTTACATTTACCTGTTGCCATAGTGGCACTGATATCATGCAATATCACCTTGTCGCCAAATGATTTCTTAATATTACGGATCTCGATCATAATAAGCTTTTATACCAGGTTCCTCAACAAATCTTCAAATACATCCCTTCTTCTTATCAGGGTAGCCTTGCCTTCTTTTACCATTACTTCTGCCGGTTTATAACGGCTGTTGAAGTTACTGCTCATCTCAAAACCATAGGCACCGGCATTGGCAAGTACCAGGTAATCACCTTCTCTTACCTCGTTCAATACCCTATCCCATGCAAACGTATCTGTTTCACAGATGTTCCCTACCACTGCGTAATGCTTTTTCTCCCCCTCCGGGTTACTGATATTGGTGATCTGGTGATAGGCATCGTAAAACATAGGCCGTATCAGGTGATTAAAGCCACTGTTAATGCCCGCAAAACTGGCACCAGCCGTTTCTTTTAAAACATTTACCTGTGTAATCAAATACCCTGCCTCACTTACCATAAACTTACCCGGTTCAAACCACACCTGTAAGGGCCGGCCATTGGGGTTGGGGTGATTGGCAAAGGCTTCTCCTACTTTTTGCGCCAGTAAACTGATATCTGTTTCCGCATCTCCCTTTTTATAAGGCACTTTAAAACCACCACCCAGGTCAATGTTCTCCAGTTCTTTAAAATGAGGGATGATATCAAACAATACTTCTATACCTTTTACAAATACGTCCACATCCTTTATCTCGCTTCCTGTATGGATATGTAGGTTACGGATCCAAAGATTGTACTGGGCCACCAGCGCCAGTATTTGGTCAATCTGGTCCACGGGAATCCCAAACTTACTTTTATCATGACCGGTAGAGATCTTCAGGTTACCACCCGCCATAATATTGGGGCGCAGGCGAATACCAACAGGGTAATCATGCCCATACTTTTTACCAAACTTCTCCAGGTTCGATAAACTATCGATATTGATATGTACCCCAAGGCCCACAGCTTCTTCTATTTCTTCAAAAGAAATCCCATTGGAGGTATACAATACATTGGCAGGCGCAAAGCCTGCATACAAAGCCAGCTTCACTTCATTGATGGAGCTACAATCAATATTGGCACCAATGCTTTTAATATGTTTCAGGATGCTAACATTCGTTAATGCCTTACAGGCATAAAAAATGACAACGTTCTGGTTGGCAAAAGCCTGGGTTAACTTACGGTACTGCTCCGTTATTTTTTCTGCATGATACACATATACCGGCGTGCCAAACTCTTCCGCTATAGCGATCAGCTGCTGATTCGATAATTGTTCTGACATAGAGGAACGAAGATAACACTCTTGTTAATGTGGCAACTTTATGACAATAAAAAACCGTTGGTGTTGGCCAACGGTTCAATTCGTTTATTCTTCGGTGGGTTCCTGAGGTTCGTCTTCAGGGGAGGTTTCATCCGGCGCCTGCTCTATCAGCTTTCCTTCTTCACTTACACTCAAAATGGTTTCTTCCCGCACATCCGTAATTGGCCCTTCTTCAGTTTCAACAACGCTGGTGAAGTCCTCAGGTTTTACCAGGGTACCTTCTACTATCTGGTCGGCCAATACTTCTTTAATCTTTGGCAGATCATCGGCAGAATTGATACCAAAATAATCCATGAAGTTTTTGCTGGTAGAATACACCAGGGGTTTACCCGGTAAATTATCATTACGACCGCTGATGAGTATTAATTCCTTTTCCAGTAATTTCTGAATGCTATAATCGCTGTTTACCCCGCGGATAGATTCGATCTCTCCTTTGGTAATGGGTTGTTTATAGGCGATGATCGCCAGTGTTTCCAATGCCGCGTTCGACAGGCGTTTCAGGAATTTATCGCCGTTTAACTGGGCAATGGTTTTATGGTATTCTTTCTTGGTAAGGAACTGCCATCCGCCGCCGCTCTCTCTCAATTCAAAAGGATAAAACTCGGAACTGTATTTTTCCCTGATACCTTCAATGCAGCTCTCCACCTGGTCCAGCAATATACGTTCCTCCATAAACCCAAAAGTGTTGTTGATCAGTTCAACAATTTCAATGGGGGTCAGTGGCTTTTCACTGGCAAATATGAGCACTTCAATATGTGGTATAATGGCGGATAATTCCATAGTCGGTTGCGTATTATCCCTGCAATGCTGCTGCACCACTTACGATCTCGGTAAGCTCGGTAGTGATGGCTGCCTGCCTTGCACGGTTATAGCTGATCTTTAAGGATTTTAATAATTCGTTGGCATTCTCGCTCGCCTTATCCATCGCTGTCATTCTCGCACCATGTTCACTGGCATTACCATCGAGTACCGCCTTATATAATTGTGTGTTGAGGATCTTAGGCATTAGTTCAGCGATCAGCTCTTCTTTATTAGGCTCAAAAATAAAATCAGCCTTCTTTACACCTTCTTTCTTTTCAATCTTTGGAATGGGCAGGAAGGGTTCTGCTACGAAACGTTGTGTAGCCGCATTTTTAAATTCGCTGTATATGATCTCTACTGCATCAAATTCTTTGGCCTCAAAAGCTTTGGTAGCCGCCTGTGCTGCTGCCTGTACACTTTCGAAATTCAGGTGCAGAAAGATATCTTTAAAATCGGCATTGGTAGTATAGCCCAGTTTGCTCAATGCTTCCCAGCCTTTTTTACCAATATTCCAGATGGTAACATTGCCTTTTTTAGCTTGTTCGCTGTATTTTTCAGCAATGGTTCTCCTGGCCAGTTTTACAATGTTGGCATTGTAAGCGCCACAAAGTCCACGGTCGCTGGTGATCACGATCAGCAACACCTTTTCCACCGCTCTTTCTTCTGCCAGCTGAATATTGGTACTGCTATCAATGTTGCTAACGATATTGCTTAACAACTCCTGCAGCTTCTGTGCGTAAGGCCTCATTTGTGTGATAGCATCCTGTGCACGACGTAATTTAGCCGCACTTACCATCTTCATTGCCTTGGTGATCTGCTGCGTGCTTT
>Ga0207739_1000096_pt1 | contig 10585 bp, 9 predicted proteins | sample LuqExpMetageno15_FD_187773 | JGI IMG/M metagenome (GOLD analysis project Ga0207739, IMG submission 187773) | Tropical forest soil microbial communities from Luquillo Experimental Forest, Puerto Rico - Sample 15 (SPAdes) | ecosystem: Environmental > Terrestrial > Soil > Tropical forest ... | reverse complement strand
TGATTCCCTTGAGATTGTCTGAATCTCAGAAACATTCCACAATACAGTTAGCCCATGCTTCATCCGAGCGTCTGTTTCCCCGACTATTACGAACTCGCAGGCCGCTCACAGCGGAGCACCGATCTGCCGAAAATGGCCGCATACCCTGCCCGTCCCAGCCCTCCCCGCCGGGACTTCCAGCGCATCGTACTCTCGTCCGGCTGTGTTCTGTTTCTGCTGTACCCGCAACGTCAATAGCACCCCCGCCTGGGGCCGGACTCCTGAATTTACAATCAGACCGATCATGCCCATTGCCAACCGGCCCGCCGCGAACGCAACCGAACGGGTGTCCGAATTGGCTTTGCGTTCGGTTGCGTTCGCAAGTGAGGTTGAGCACGGGGCATCTCGTTATCGCTCGTCAACCGGTACGCTTGTCTGCGAAAATGTTGGTTTGCTCGCCCAATCGAATCAAATTTGCTGTCGTGGATTGAGTCGGATCACACGGGAAACTCAAATGCGACGGGGCGAAAGTGTGCGCGGGCTTTACTGCGGCACGATCCGGACGAATAGAGTTCATGGCCGGATCGAACAGGCAGACGACAGGAAGGGAACAAAATGACCGAATCACTTCAGCCCACCTTCATTGAGCGCGCAATCGCTGATGGACTTGCCGAAATCACAGGAGAAGGTAGAAGCGAACGCATCCGATACGTTCCTGCCGACCATTCTGAGAACTGGACCGACCCCGAGGAGAAGGTTCGGGCTGAGTTCTGGGCAGAACTCATCTACAAATACGAGTATTCGCCAGAACTCATAGGCTTCGAAATTAACGTACCCCGTCGCACGCCAAACGACTATGCCGATCTGGTCATCTTCAAAGACGAGGAATTGAAGGACCCGTATTTCGTCTTTGAGTGCAAGCGGGCGGACGTGAGTGACGCCGAATTCGCGCAATCCATTGAACAGGCATGCGGGAATCGTGCGAGCCTTGGAGCCCTGTTTGCGGGTTCAATTGCTGGCCTGACGCGTCGCCTATTGCGATTCGACAAGTTCCCGCCCGGAGAACGCGACAGGAACCATCTAACGGATATCCCAAAGCGTTATGGAAAGCCTCCCGAATGGCGGTTCTATAAGAACAAGCCGGGCCAAGACCTTTCTGCGGTTCCGCGCGAAGAACTTCGGTCTGCTATCCGCAAGTGTCACCAGACACTTTGGGAAGGTGGTCGGCGCAGTCCCATTGCAGCATTTGGTGAGTTCTGCAAGATCATCTTTGTAAAACACAGAGATGAAAAAAACATGGACCGCGAAGACGGCCAGCCGTACGAATTTCAGCGCCGAGATGGGGAAACAGCCGTTGAGTTGTTCCGTAGAATACGGAAGCTGTATGACTCCGAGAAGGAACGGGAACCGGACGTCTTCACTGACCAGATCAACATCGAGCCCCCAATTCTTGCGCAATGCGTCGAACACCTGGAAGGAATCTCGCTGGATCGGACCGAACTCGATACCAAAGGAGTTGCCTTTGAAGAGTTCATGGGCGGCTTCTTCAAGGGTGATTTCGGCCAGTACTTCACACCGCGAGAGTTGATTGCCTTCGCCGTCGAAGTGATGAATCCCGAGCGCAAGCATCTCGTCTTGGACCCGGCATGCGGCTCGGGTGGTTTTCTTCTATATGCCCTCGATCATGTGAGGCGCGAAGCTGACCGAAAGAAGCCCCTAAAATCCGTTGAGCACTATCAGTACTGGCACGAATTCGCAGAGAAGAACCTATTCGGCATCGAAGTGAACGACGAACTTGCGCGCGTCGCGAAAATGAACATGATCATCCACGACGATGGCCACACCAATATAGTGGGTGCCGACGCACTGGATTTTCTGCCAAAGCTGTCTGCCAAGAATCCTGGGCTTTCTGCCAACACGTTCGACCTTGTTCTGACGAATCCTCCTTTTGGCTCCGTCATCAAGCGGGCTGAGAAGAGCGAAGGCTACCTTGAGCAGTTTGTGCTGCAGAAATACTTGGGGAAGGGAGCCTCAGTTGATGACTTCGGAGCAGAGGACAACGGCGCTTCCTCCGGGGCAAAGTCCGGAGCAAAATCCGTCAAAGCGCGTGCCAGCATCAAGACCGAGATTCTCTTCCTAGAGCGGGTATGGTCGTTTCTCAGGCCGGGCACAGGCCGCACCGCAATCGTGCTCCCAGATGGAATTCTCACTAATTCCTCTCTTCAAGGTGTACGTGACTGGCTTTTATCCCGATTTCAACTGTTGGCGGTAGTCAGCCTGCCGCAATTTGCATTTTTTCATTACGATGCGGGCGTTAAAGCGAGCATCGTGTTTCTGCGCCGTCTGAATGATGGAGAAAAGCTTCCTGCCGACGCGCCTGTATTCATGGCGACAGCCGAGAACATCGGCTATAACGCCAGTGGCGATGCGACATTTCAGGTAACGGTTGAAAAGGAAGAGCCCGGAAAAGAAAGGATCGAGATTCAGCGCAGCGACCTTTTCGATTATCGAGTCCACTTCGACTGGAATACGACGAATCCCAAAAAGCCCTGCTGGAGTGAGCGTCATCGCGAGATCATCCCTGAATCGGGGCTAGTCGCTAGCTGGAGAGACTTCAATACCGATCCGAACCCTTTTTTCGTCTAAGCCCCGTCGCGCGCAGCAAGGCATCTTGCTTCGGCGTGAAACGGGGCGAACTCACAGGCAGGTTTGATGTCAATTTCTGGCGGTTGACCCCGCTATTCCACGAAACGTTCGGTAAGCCTGTTTATGCTCCTTCGCCCATCGGTTCCCTCGTCTCGCTTGTGCAATACGGTAGCTCATCTTTGGCTTCGGAAGAGCCTATCGGCGTTCCTATGCTGCGGATGAACAACCTTCAGGACGATGGTTGGGACCTTAGCGAACTGAAGTACATCGCACTCGGTGAAACAGAGTTGGGTCGGTATCGTCTCCTGCAAGGTGACATACTTTTTAATCGAACCAATTCCAAAGAACTCGTCGGAAAGTGCGCGGTCTTCAATGAGCCTGGAGATTGGGTCTTTGCATCTTATCTCATCCGAGTACGTCTTGAGAGCAAGCTCATCTTGCCTCAATTTGCTGCCGATTTTCTAAACGCTCCAGCGGGGCGGCTTCAAATAGATCGCTTGTCCCGTCAGATTATCGGGATGACCAATATCAACGCGGAGGAAATTAAAGAGATACTTCTGCCCGTTCCGCCGATGCCAGTGCAACGCGAACTGCTTGCTGCGATGGACAAAGCACGTGAGACGCGGCGGGCTAATCTTTCGCAGGCTGGGAGTCTCTTAGAAGGTGTTGACAGCTTTCTATTAGGTGCTCTCGGACTGACTTCGCCCGCAAAGAACGACCGGAAGACATTTGCCGCCAGACTTTCTGATCTGAGAGAAAGCCGGAGGATGAGCGCCGACTACTTTCACCCAGAAAGAATTCTGGCCCTTCGGGGCATGGCAGAATCGGCATCACACCTCGACTGCCGACGATTAACAGATGTAGTCGAGTTCGTCCGCGTTCAGATCAAGGAGCCTGAAGCGAACTACGTCGGGCTTGCTCACGTTCAAAGTGGCACAGGAGAGCTTACCGCTTCAGATGAGCAGGCGGGGGGAACGTGCTTCGTCTTCAAGACTGGTGACGTGTTATTCGCGAGGCTTCGGCCCTATCTCAATAAGGTCTATAGGGCTGAGCAGGATGGTTGTTGCTCACCTGAATTCCATGTTCTTCGGGTTCGTGATTCACGGGTTCTGCAGCCCGACTATTTAGCAACGATCCTGCGGAGCAGCCTGATCCTTGCTCAGACCCGCCACATGATGACTGGAAACACTCATCCACGGCTTGCGAACGACGATGTCGTGAACCTGGTCATCCCAATACCGAAACCGGATGTACAAGACGCAATCGTCCGTGAGGTTCGTCAGCGCCGTATTCAGGCCCGGCAGAAGCGTGCCGATGCCGAAGGGCAGTGGACTACCGCAAAACTGTGGTTTGAAGAACAACTTCTGGGGAACCCGCCAAAGCCATGATCTTTGAATTTATCATCGCGTATCGCAGGCAGGAGAACACCGACATTCAAGCGGTGCTCACTGACACGCTTGGCAAGGTGCTTGAGGACAATCTCAACGATTTCGAACAGGAAGTTCTGGCTGGAATGATTCGACCAAGGCACGAGCGCGAAGGCGATGACATGACGGATGCCAACGGTACTGCTTCGCGCCACATGCTGTTGGGGTTTGCCCTTGAATTGCCAGAGGACACCGCCCAGCCAAGCATAGTGGTCGAGGAATTTGCGGCAGCCCTGTTCGAAACCGTCCCTGTATATCACGCCGTAAAGTTTGAAGACCCTCTTCTCAGTTCTGACTTGGCGCAATTTGGGAGAGAAATTTTTGCATTGGAAATGAAGTTGAGGCGTGTGCTGTCATTCATCTACTTGCATGCAAAACAGGGTCCGGACGATTCGTATGATCTGTTACGAGATGAATCGGTTCAGCCGATGGGGAAGGAGAAGCCGAAGCCTGAACAGATGATGGCAGCAGCCGAGAATCAGTTCTTTCATCTGACCTTTTCGAACTACATCGCACTGAATCAGCGCCCTGAATTGAAACTTCCCTCTCTGTTGTCCATAGTACGTGACTCCGAAACGTACGATGCATTCCGGGCCGAGCTAGCCAGAGCCCCGATCAATCATGAAGACGATGCAATCCTGGTTGCGGGCCTGAAGGAGCGTATGGATGCGATTGAGGTGATGCGGAACTGCGTCGCTCACAACCGCAGGCCAACTAGGAGTGTCATAAACAACTACCTCAACGCTCGCCCTTTACTTAACCAAATGCTAGATGACTACCTCGTCCGTTGGGAGAGGCGAGCGAACGCCTAATCTCCCGCTCGTTCCGAACCAGAATGCCGGATTCAGGAAGAACGGCTAGGCTAACGTCTTTGCCTGCTACTCGCGCGGATTTTCTCATCCCAGACGTTCCCCACGTTCACAGGACAGGCGCTTACGCGCTGAAATTTGCCCGTGGAGGCCATTCCGGGGGCCAATGGAGATGTGAGCCTCACAGACAGGAAGATTGCCGCTCTAGCGCCGAAAGCGGGCCGCTATTCGGTCCATGCCGGGAGCGGTTTGTATGTGGAGGTTTGGCCGAGCGGGGCTAAGAGTTGGCGTCTGCGGTTCATGCACAACCGCCACCGCCAGCGCATCAACCTGGGGCGCTTCCCCGCAATGAATCTTGCAGCCGCGCGCGCGGAACGGGACCGCCTCACGCAAGCAATGAAGGCGGGCCGCTCACCAGCCGAGGAACGCCGCAAGCAAGCGCAAGAGGCGCTACGCGGCCTCACGGTAAGGGAATTCGGGGAGCAGTATGTGTGCGAAGTTGTGGAGCGGGCGCGCAAAGACGCCGCGCCGATCCGCCGCTATCTGGAGCGGGACATATACCCGGCCATCGGTACGACGCCCGTGACGAGCGTCGATGCGTCACACGTCCGGGAGATTGTCTTTGCCATCCGCAACGCCGGGCATGGGCAAGCGGCGGTTGCGGTGCGGAACCTGCTCAAGCGCATTTGGGATTACGCGCTGGCCTGTGGCGTGACAAGCGATAACCCGGTACGCGCAACACCTGTAAAGTTCATTGATGTAGCCAAAGCCCGCAGCCGCGCATTGAGCGAAACGGAACTCCGGCTGTTCCTGAACCGGCTGGACGCCGCGCCGCTACGGGGCGAACTGAAATCCGCGCTGCGCTTGATCCTGCTCACTCTCACGCGAAAGTCCGAAGTCCGCCTGGCCCGATGGGAACACATCAACTTTGAGCGCCGGGAGTGGGAAATCCCGCAAGAGAACTCCAAGACGGGCGTGGGCCAGATTGTGTATCTGTCACGGCAAGCAATCGCCATGCTTGAGCGGTGGCGCCCCGCCGTCCGCCGCGCCGGATTCATCTTCCCCGCCGTGGGCAGTGACGGGAACACGCCGATAGGACAGAGCACATTGAACCGCGCCTTGGACCGCATACAGCGGGACATGACGCATTTCACTGTCCATGATCTGCGGCGGACAGGAGCAACGCGACTGAGCGAAATGGGTTATCCGCCAGACGTGATTGAGAAGGCGCTGAACCATAAATTGCGCGGGGTGCGCGGCATCTACAACCGCGCCGAATATGCAGGGCCGCGCCGGGATATGCTCCAAGCCTGGGCGGATACCTTGGACAGCCTACAAGCAGGAATCCCGCCGCGCGGGATTTCGATGCCGCTGGCATCCTGCCTTCCAACGCCCGAAGCGACGGCGGGAATAGTCCGATGGTAGTACAAAGCGGTAACTGATGCGCACCCCGCCGGGATGGTCCTCAGCCGCACGGCCCGCGCGGGTCCTTCCCCGATCTGGCGCGCTACGGGTGACGCGCCACCCCACCCCTGCCCTAGCGACAGAGTTTTTTTGCAACAGTTCCAGTTCCCGATTCGCAGGGGCACAAATCGGGCGGTCATTGTGTAAACAGCGGACATTCTCGATTTCGCAAATGGGAAATCGCGGAAATGGGTCGGCTGAATTTGCGCGATTTCGCGCATCCGCCGCATGGTGAACCTAGAAGGACCAAAAACCGCTCTGAAATGGCTTCTGGAGCGGTGAGCGTAGGATAGGCTACCCAACGCACCCCCTAAAATCCGCGATTGGCGCGGGTTTCAGAGCGGCTGTACGGGAACTGTCCGTGAGGATGCGAGGGGAAATTGCGTCAGGAAATCCAGAATCTGTTACGGGCCGCGCGGGAATTCTCCGCCGATGATCTTCCGGGCCTTCTGGGAGAGATTGAAGTAATCCGGTATACCGCCCTGGCCCGCCTCTCGCCAGCCCCGTATATCGGGTCGGGCCAGCCGGATCAACTTGTCTCCATCGCAGAGGCCGCCCGCCGTCTGAACGTGAGCCAAGATTATCTGTACCGGCATTGGAAGGAACTCCCGTTCACCCGCCGCATGGGGCGAAGGCTGTTGTTTTCCAGTTCGGGAATCGAAAAGCACATTGGACAGAATGACGGCTTGACGGCGCGACGGCTTAGGACTACTCTGGTGTCGCTGTAATCCAGCGGTACAGAGGAAGCCAATGAAGCGTGAGGAAAAGAAGCCCGTCCCGGATGCGGTGAAAACCACCATTCGGATTCGGCGCGATCTGTGGAACGCCGTCATGCACCGCAGCATTGACGAAAACCGCAGCTTGCAAGCCATCGTAGAGCTTGCCTTAGAGGACTACTTGAAGCGCGCGGAGGGCCGGAAATGACTACCCGAACAAGAGGCGATGGCCGGATATTCACCCGGACGGGAAGCGCGTTTCTCTGGTGCGCCTATTATCTGCGCGGCAAAGAGTTCCGGGAGAGCACCGGGACGGCGGACCCGGATAAGGCCGCGAAGTACCTCAAGCGGAGGCTCAAGGAAGTTGGGGCCGATCAAATCGGCAAGGCTGTCTTTGTGGGGCCGCAACAGGAGCGGATGAAGGTTTCCAAGCTCCTGGAGGCATTGGAAGAGGATTACAAGCTGCGCGGTAAAGACAGCCCGCAATTCCGGGCGCATCTGAAGCACGTCCGAGATTACTTCGGAACATGGCGCGCGGTTGAGGTTTCGGCGGAGGCCGTAGACAAGTACATCTCCGCACGGCAACAGGCCGGGAGCGCCCCCGCAACCATCAACCGCAGCACACAGCTACTTGCTCAGGCGTTCAAGCTGGCAATCGAACGGAGGCACCTATCCACCGCGCCGCAGATTCGGCATTTGTCTGAAAAGGGCAACGCCCGTCAAGGATTTTTTGCCGATGCCGATTTCCACGCAATCAGCGGCAAGCTCCCGGAGTATCTGCGGGATTTTATTCAGTTCGGATACCTGACGGGATGGCGCAAAGGCGAAATTGCTTCGCTGCGCTGGTCCGATGTGGAAGGCGATCTGGTGCGGCTGCGCGGAGAGAACTCAAAGAACGGCGAAGGCCGTACGGTCACACTGAGCGGCGATCTGGCGGACTTGATTGAGCGCCGGAAGGCACAGCGGAAAGTGGAGAAGAAAACGGGTGTTCTCCTGTCCGAGTATGTATTCCACCAGAAGGGCGAGCCTGTTGGGGATTTCCGCAAAGCATGGGCAACCGCCTGTGTTGCGGCGGGCCTGGGGCAATTTGTATGCGACCGCTGCAATCAGCCGATTGACGGGCATACCTGCGAAGCCTGCAAGAGTGAGGCCCGGTACGTTGGGCGCATCTTCCACGACTTCCGCCGGACGGCGGTTCGGAATATGGTCCGGGCTGGCGTCCCTGAGCGCGTTGCAATGACGATTAGCGGGCACAAAACGCGGGCCATCTTTGACCGCTACAACATCGTGAACGAGGCCGATCTCCGGGAGGCCATGCAGCGCACCCAAACCTATCTGCGCGAAGGAGGACAGCAACCGAACCGCGCCGCCGTCGTTCAGATGCGGGCCGCTCAGAACTAGGCTTTTCACAGAACACGGACAGTACACGGACATTCAGCCGGAAAACGAAAAGGCCGCTCATGGGCGGCCTTTTCTAAGTTCCTCATTATCAGAGGTTTGAATGGTTGCGGGGGCTGGATTTGAACCAGCGACCTTTGGGTTATGAGCCCAACGAGCTACCGGGCTGCTCCACCCCGCATTCACAGTCTAGCAATAGCCCCCGGCGAGGTCAATGGACGCAGCCCTCTCTCCGTCTCCCTTTTCTGTCGTGACCTGTGCAAAACACGGGATTTATCGCGCATGGTGACCTCGGCGTAGTGCATCTTCTACGCCATGCCCGAAGCGCCGTTCAATGCCGGACAAACGGGCCATCCGTTACACTGCGATCAACCCTTTTCGATTGATTGCGAGGCGCCCCGCTGATGTCGCAGCTATATGTCGTTGTGCTGGTAGTGATTGTGACGGTGCTGCTGGCCGTGGCCCTTTATCGCTCCACCCGCGTCAAAACCAAAGCAGACTACCTTGTAGCTGGCCGTTCGTTACCGGCGCTCGTGCTGGTGCTCACGCTGCTCACCTCGTGGATCGGCGCTGGTTCGCTCTTCGCCGGTGCAGAAAACGCCTACCGCAACGGCTTCGCCGCACTCTGGCAACCTGCGGGCGGCTGGCTTGGACTGCTGCTTATCTACTTCATCGCCCCGCGCGCACGGAAGTTCGCCCAGTTCACGCTGCCCGATCTGCTCGAAGCGCGCTATAACCAGACCGCACGCGTCCTGGGCACCTTCGCCATTCTCTTTGCCTACGTCGGCATCACCAGCTACCAGTTCAAGGGCGGTGGCAACGTGCTGCACCTCATCTTCCCGGACACGGTCACACCCGAACTCGGAACCTACATCATCGCGGTCTTTGTCATAGTCACCACGGCGCTCGCAGGCATGTCGTCCGTTGCCTACATGGACGTCGCCATCGGCACGCTGGTTACCGTAATCGGCCTCATCGCCGCACCCTACCTCATCATCAAAGCCGGCGGCTGGAGCGGGCTTCACGCCGCGCTTCCGCCCACACACTTCCAGGTGCTCGGCAACCTCACCTTCGTGCGCGCAATGGAATTCCTCGTGCCCACTATGCTGCTCATGCTCGGCAACCAAGTGATGTACCAGAAGTTTTTCTCTGCGAAATCCGAGCGTGATGCGCGCGTCTCCGTCATCGGCTGGATCCTCGGCACGCTGCTGCTCGAGTCCGTAATCGTGACCATTGCCGTCTGCGGCTCCGCCCTCTACCCCACCGGTGAGGCCGCGCAGCAGCCCTACGAGATCATCCCTTATACCGCGCGCCACGGCCTTCCCGCTGTGCTCGGCGCGCTGCTTCTCGGCGCGGTTTTTGCCAAGGTCATCTCCACTGCATCGAACTACCTGTTCTCGCCCGCGACCAATCTGGTTCAAGACGTCTTCGTCCGCTACATGTCTCCGGACGCCTCGAACAAGCGCGTGCTGATCGTCTCGCGTCTCGCCGTGGTGCTGCTGGGCACCTGGGCGCTCTACCAGGCCATCTATGCGCAGAGCATCCTGCAAAAGATGCTCTGGGCCTACACCATCTACTCGGCCGCGCTCACTCCGGTTGTGCTCGCAGCGTTCTACTCGCGCCGCGCTACGGCGTGGGGTGCCGTCGCCGCCATCGGCGCAGGCACCGTCGTCACGCTTACCTGGGACCTCCCCATCGTCAAGGGCTTGTTCCCCTCAATCCTGGCCGAGCGCGATGCCATCTTCCCTGCACTGTTCGCAGCCCTGCTCGCGCTCATTCTCGTCAGCATGTTCACGCCCAAGCCCACCGCCGCGCAACTCGCGCAGTTCGACGAGTAGCGCGATGAGACTGCCCGCCTCCGTAATCGCCTAAACTGGGGATTGGACATCCTCATGACGACACGCCCCTGCTGGGTCGAAATTCGCACGCGCACCCTCGAAGAAAACTTCCGCTTCCTCACGCAGCTCGCCGCACCGCACGCCGAGCTGCTGGCCATCGTCAAAGCCAACGCCTACGGCCACAGCCTTGCGCTCTGCGCACCTGCCGCCGTGCGAGGCGGCGCGTGCTGGCTCGGTGTCACCAGTGTTGAAGAGGGCATCGAAGCGCGCGCAGCGTGCCCTGATGTGTGCGTGCTCGTCATCGGCGG
>Ga0207739_1000095_pt1 | contig 10652 bp, 8 predicted proteins | sample LuqExpMetageno15_FD_187773 | JGI IMG/M metagenome (GOLD analysis project Ga0207739, IMG submission 187773) | Tropical forest soil microbial communities from Luquillo Experimental Forest, Puerto Rico - Sample 15 (SPAdes) | ecosystem: Environmental > Terrestrial > Soil > Tropical forest ... | reverse complement strand
CATAAAAGCAAACAGGCCCGCCGGCAAAACATTCCCTGCTACCGGGTGTATGACCATGACCTGCCGGAATTCCCTTTTTGTATTGAACTCTACGAGGACAAAGTATACCTGGCTGAATACCTGCGCCGTCATGGCATGACGGAGGAAGAACACGAAGCATGGCTGGAAAGCTGTGTGGCCATCATCTGTGAGCTATTGCAGATAAAGGATGAGAATGTATACATCAAACAACGCAAACGCAAGGCCAACAGGCATGATCAATATGAAAAGGTAGATGCACAACAGGAGTTTTTTACGGTAGAAGAGAACGGACTTAAATTCCTTGTAAACCTGACCGATTACCTCGATACCGGGCTTTTCCTGGATCATCGTACAACAAGACAAATGGTACGGGAACAATGTGCTGGCAAACGACTGTTGAACCTGTTTGCCTATACCGGATCCTTCTCAGTATATGCCGCCGCAGGCAATGCCAGCAGCGTAACAACCGTAGACCTTTCCAAAACTTATCTTAACTGGGCCGAAGACAATTTTGCCATCAACCGTTTCAAAGACAAAGAGCGCTATCGCTTTATACATGCCGATGTAAAGCAATACCTGAAAACATTGGCGCCTAATAGCTTTGACCTGGTGGTGATGGACCCTCCTACTTTTAGCAACAGTAAGCGAATGAAGGATTTCCTTGACATTCAGCGGGATCATGTGGAATTACTGAACGATGTATTGGCCGCTACTACACCTGGTGGACTCATTTATTTTAGTACCAACTATACCAAATTCATCATAGAGACCAGCCAGATTCATGCGTCTTCTATCAAAGATATTACCCGGGCTACTACCCCATTTGATTTTGAGGGCAAGCTCAAGCGATGGTGTTATTTGCTGGTGAAATAATCACTCATAGTTCAAACCCATAATCTCTCTCCACCAGGCATATCCTTGTTTTATAGGCACGGTACCATTGTGCCCTACCCTGTTGTTGTGCAAACAGATGATCTGTATGCTGTTTCCAGTTACGGATGGCTTCCAGGCTTTCCCAGTAAGATATGGTAATGCCTATCCCCTCCCGGGCGCTTTCATGCCCCAGGTAACCTGGCTGTTGCCGGGCCAATGTCTCCATCTTGTCGGCCATCTCCGCATACCCGGCATCTTCGGGTGTTCTCAGAGAGGTAAAGATCACTGCGTAATAAGGCGGTTTGGGTGTGGAAGCAATCATAACAGATGATAAGTTTTCAGTAAATGTATTGTCCGCCAGTCAATTATCTGGCAAAAAAATACCCGGATTTACAGGTATGGCATAAAATTTAGTGTATAAAATTAAAAAGCAATTAAATCCAAAGACAACCAAACCCTGCAACCAAGGTATTTAGCTAATGACAACTAACGATGACAGGACTACTGATGGATGGCGCTTAACTACAGTGCACAAATTCTGGAATAAGATCGCAACACACCACCATGTATTTTACCTGAATGATAATGAGGATCAACTAATGGATATTCTCGCGGGATTCGTGGGTACGGGAATCAATGCCAATGATTGTACCATTGTAATCGCAACAGCCTCACACATAGAAAAATTACAACAACGTCTTAGCTCTCATGGATTGCATATCCATCGCCTGGTAGAAGATGAACGGTATATTCCTGTTGCAGCAGAAGAGATCATGCCGAAATTTATGGTGAACGGCTTGCCTGATGAACAGCTTTTCAATCAATGTATCTCCGATATTATGGCCATTGCCAAACACCGTAACAGACCGGTACGTGCTTTTCGTGAAATGGCAGCACTATTAGAGATAGAGGGCAATACCATTGCCAGCTCCAAACTACAATCATTGTGGAACAAGTTTAGCCAGCAGGAAACCCTTCTCCTCTTTTATGCTACACCATCCACCGTGTTTACCAAAGAAGCCCGTATAGCTTTACAGGAAGAAGGTTTTACCCATTCCAAAATGGTAAAGAACAGCAATACAATCTCTGAGATTTTATACAAGGATTGTTCTCAGCAATAGTATTATTACCGGGATACCTGATAGTAAAACCCCTCCAATCCTAAAAGGAGCCCCTGCCCCTCTTATTGCCAGCCTCCGTTATCAATTTGTTTTTTAGGGCAGATGAGGGTTGTGTTGTTTTCAAATACTTTATCTTGTCAGCTCAACCCATCCACATGAAAAAAGTCCTGCTCCTGTTAATAGCAGTGTATTGCCTGCCGGCATTGTATGCGCAGAAAAAGTCTGCTAAAGCCAGTCGTGTTAATACGCCCGATAGCCTGCCTGCATTACATGCGCAGAAAAAGCCTGCTCATCCGATTCATGTTAATCCGATCGACAGCCTGCTTGCCAGTATGAGTGATAGCCTGGAGAGAGAAGGCAAACGGATATACCAGGCAGAAATGGCTTCCTGGATAGGCAATGATATCTTCTTTGATAAATACCAGCGCAAAAACAACATAGGTGGCTTCTTCTCTTATATGGCGAATGATACGGCGAGATGTGTATTCTTTTCCAAAAGCAGGGTGCCGGTGGTAATCGGTACCATTGATTTCGACACCAGCTATTCAGCAGCAAAAGCTGCAACCAGCCTTGAAGAAAGGCCTTTTACAGCAAATGAAACGGAACTATACCTGATACGCAAGGCAGCCATGAACCGGGTACTGCATGATACCGATGGTATGTTCAAAACCTATGAAAACAGTTTTCTTAACCCGATACCAATCATCAATGGCAACAAAAAACAGGTATATATTTTAACGGAACCCAAAAACGACGGAGAAGTATTTTTTGGCAATGATTACCTGTTGCGGTTAAATGACGGCGATACAGTAGTGAGTGTAAAAGTACTGCATGAGAATGTAGTCCGGAGCAGGTATGGCGGGCAGGGTGAAGGAGAGGCTGTGGGCAGTATGCACGCGCACGAGCCACCATCAAGCGATTATATCACCCCTACGGATATCTGCACCCTGATGTTATATGAAAAAGAGGCCGGCTGGGAGCAGCATACCGTGATCTCACAGAACTATGTTTCTACCTGGGATTGTAGTACCAATGAGCTAACCATTGTACCGAGGAAAGTATGGGAAAAAGCCAATAAAGAGCAGTTAAAAAGAAAGCGGGGATAATACCCGGCACAATTAAAAGCTATACAAACTGGCTATGCATTTATAATTGCTTTTTCAGGTCCTGTAATCCCCAATCCTGCATTACCTGGATCACGGGCATCAACGATTGGCCATAGGCAGTAACCCTGTATTCCACCTTGGGCGGAATCTCTGCATATACTATTCGTTCGAGTATTTTGTCTTCCTCCAGTTCCCTTAATTGATTCACCAGCATTTGCTTGCTGATGGCAGGCATAGCTTTTTGAAGCTTGCTAAAACGATTGCAGTTCTTACTGACTGCATAGATGATCATGATCTTCCATTTACCACCAATCTTGTTGAGGCAATGGGTAACGGGACAATTATTGGGGTTAAAATCCTTGTTCTTACGGGTGCTGGCCATTGGTCTATAAAAATGTACTATCCTTCTTTTTGCAGACTATATGCAATAACAAGACGAATATAACAACTTTGTCAAAACATTTGATATGAGCATGACAGCAGCCGAAACCAAAGCATTTATACAGGGTGGCGAATGGGCAAGCATTGCCGTTGAATTACGCCCCGTAAAGGATAGAACAGGATCGGGTAATATACAACCCTTCTATTGTTCACGCACTTTCCGGTTTTTCACGGATGATACCTTCGAATGCAATGTGATTAACTATGCAGACGCTGGCGGCAAAATACCATTGGTGAAAATCCTTATCAAAGGGCATAATGTATGGCAGGGTGAGCATACTGTGGCACCAGGTGCGCAGTTACTGGATTATATTGCAGATATTGCCTACGAGATAACGCCTTTGATCCAGGGTTTTGCAGATGCCATTAACAAAGCACCTACTCCCGGCTTGAACCCCTGGGAGGTAAATGTTACACAGGACATTAAAGCGAAAGCCTTTCCCGCATTTGGATTATCAGAAGGACAGATCTATGTGGACTATGACCTGGTGTATATCTGCAACGACCTGTTGTTTATGGGTAGCAAACATGTAGATGGCCGTGCTTTTGATACACCGGAGAACAGGCCTACGAACTTGCAGATACCATTGATCAGGCATCAACGACATGATCAGTAGTATAGGCCCTGCTGTTCTTTTACCGGATCAGCAATACGGTTCCTGATACCTCTACCGGTTTGCCGGTTACTATATCCAGGTATACTATCCTCCATATATACGTTCCGGGGTCTGCAGGTTGTTGATGGGCAGTGCCATTCCAGCCTGAATTGATGTCTTTAGTGGAAAGCAACTTGTTGCCAAATCGGTTGAATATTTCAAAAGATACGAGGTGAATGCTAATGAAAGACGGTATCTTAAATATATCATTTAAACCATCCTTATTGGGCGTAAATGCTGTTGGCATCTGTAGGTTTTGAAAGATACTAACGGTTACTTTACCAGTGGCTTCGCAACCTGCGTCTGACTGTACTGTTAGCTGGTAGGTAGTGGTGGTTTGCGGACTGGCTATAGGAGAAATGGCAGAGGGATTGTTAAGACTGTTAGCGGGAGCCCAGGTATAGCTGTTGGTAGCCCCTGTTACACTGGCGTACAAGGAAAGGGAAGTACCAGATACAATGGTGGTATCCGGCATCATCACTATTACAGGAAGCGGGTTTACAGTTAGGGTAATGGGTGCAGCAGTAACAGGCGTAGTACAAGTACCGTTGCCTGTCATGATACAACTTACCACATCTTTATCTGCCAGGGAACCATTCATATACTGGTTACTATCTATCCCTACCGGGTTTCCATTCAACAACCATTGGTACGATGGTGTGCTGCCACCATTGGTTGGCTGGGCACTAAAAACAACTGTTGTTCCGGCGCAAATAGTAGTAGCAGAAGCCGTGATACTTACTGCTGAAGCCACCTGGCAAACGCTTACTTTTCTTATCACGAAATTCGGTGCATCACTAATGTACAGGTTACCGGCGTTATCAACGGCAATGGCATTCGGGTACCCGATCTCTGCCGCAGTGGCGAGCCCTCCGTCTCCTGTATATCCCTGTGTGCCATTCCCTGCATAAGTTGTGATGATACCTTGTTTATCAATTCTCCGCACTACCCTATTGCTGGCATCTGCTATATAGATATTCCCGCTATTGTCCAATGCTACATCAACAGGGTCACCCAGGGTGGCCATTGTAGCAAGTCCCCCATCTCCCGTATACCCTTGCGTACCGGTACCTGCTATGGTAGAGATAATGCCCGTATTATCGATCATCCGGATGCGCCGGTTGGTTTCGTCGGTAAAGTAAAGATTGCCGGTACTGCTTACGGTTAAACCAATCGGGTTCTTCATCATTGCAGCTGTGGCAGGCCCTCCATCTCCGCTAAAACCCATTACGCCTGGTGTTCCGGCAATAGTACTGATGATACCCGCGCTATTGATCTTCCGGATCACATAACTGCCATAGTCGGATACATAGATGTTCCCTGCATTATCGCAGGCTATGCCTCCTATCATTACAAAACTCGCAGCAGTAGCTGGTCCACCATCTCCTGTACCAACTGTTACCGTTTGTCCGTTGCCGGCAACGGTAGTAACAATGCCCGCTGTATTGATCTTTCTTACACGAAGATTGCTCTGGTCTGAGAAATAGAGATTCCCGGCATTGTCACAAACCACCTTGTCTGGTTGCGTAAACAATGCCGATATAGCCGGCCCACCGTCGCCAGTGAATCCTATTGCAGTGCCGGTAATGGTACTGATGATACCGGCGTTATTTACTTTCCTGATGCAGTTATTGAGAAACTGGTCGGCAATGTATACATTCCCCGAATTATCAGTGGCCACTCCAAAGGGTCTGCTGATTTGAGCCGCCGTTGCAGGGCCGCCATCACCTGTATACCCGGATACATGGGTGCCCGCAAAAGTGGTAATGATCTGGGCTTGCACAGTAAGATGACTAAGAAGCTGGATGGTTACAAAAAGCAATAGTAGTGTTTGCTCTTTTATGGATTTTGGCAGTTGTTTCCGGATATGGAGGATCATAAGCGGCAATATAAAAAACCTTTGTATAGCTTTTCTGTTTTAACAGAATATTATTGGGGATATCATTACGTAACATCGTATACTTACATCATCTTTGATATACTTAACTATCTGAATAACCCTTATCATTCCTATGACAAAAAATTTACACCTAACTGGTATTCTTTGTACCATCCTCCTTTCTTTTGTAGTAACCACAACCCTTAACGCCCAATGGAGTGAATTGGGTGGCGTAAATAGCCTGGGGGTCAATAACACGATTCGTGCTACCTGTACAGACCCTGCAGGCAATGTCTATGCAACAGGAGAATTTACCAATGCCAGCGGCAAGTATTATGTAGCCAAATACAATGGCACCACCTGGAGTGAACTGGGTGGCACTAATACATTGAATGCCAACAACCCCATCTGGGCTATCTGCAGCGATGCTGCCGGTAATATCTATGCAGGCGGGCTCTTTGCCAATACCAGTGGCAAATGCTATGTAGCCAAATACAATGGTACCAGCTGGAGCGAGTTGGGTGGTACCAATGCCTTGTCTCCCAACAATGAGATCTATGCACTTTGTGCAGACCAGGCAGGTAATATCTATGCAGCAGGCATGTTTTCCAATTCGAGTCTCAAGCAATACGTTGCCAAATACAACGGTACCAGCTGGAGCGAATTAGGTGGCAACAATTCATTGGCTGTATCGGGTGGTATTTTTTGTATCTACTGCGATGCTGCCAGTAATATTTATGCATCAGGAGAATTTATCAATGCCAGTGTAAAACCCTATGTGGCCAAATACAATGGTACTTCCTGGAGTGAACTGGGGGGAGCCAATGCGTTGAATCTGAATAATTCTGTGTATGGTATCTGCAGTGATGCAGCAGGCAATATGTATGTTGGAGGAGAGTTTACCAATGCCAGTGGTAGCCGCTATGTAGCCAAATACAATGGTACCAGTTGGAGCGAATTAGGTGGCAACAACAGCTTAGCGGCCAATAGTACTATTCTCGGTCTCGGTACCGATGCAGCGGGTAATATTTGCGCCGTTGGGGGCTTTACCAATAGCAGTGGCCGGTATTATGTAGCCAGGTACAATGGTGGCACCTGGGGTGAGCTGGGTGGTGCGAATACCTTTCCCGGAACCAGTGGCGATATCACGCTATGTAAAGATGCAGCAGGCAATGTATATGTGGGCGGGTATTTTTCCAATAGCAGCAACAAGTATTTTGTAGCAAAATATACTAACCAGGTGTTACCGGTAACACTTACCGGTTTTAGCGGAACAGTTAGTAACCAGCAAGCATTGCTTAGGTGGCAAACCACCAATGAAATCAATACAGCCTGGTTCAACCTGCAACGCAGTACAGATAATACCAGCTTTATAACGGTAGATAAACAAGACTGTACAGGTAACCCGAATGGCGAATACCAGTATACTGATGCTATTGCAGGCTTACATGTACCAGTTGTTTATTATCGTTTGCAGATAGTAGATAAGGATGGCAGTAGCAGCTATAGTAAAACGATCAGCATAGCACTTACTGAGCCCAACAGCATATTTACTATTTCTCCTAACCCGGCGCAAAGCACGCTGTTGATACAGGGTAGTCACCTCGTGTCAGCAAGGCTCTTTGACAATGGAGGCAAATGTGTTGTATACCAACAGGCCGGTAATACCACTACTATGCGGATTGATCTTTCCCATCTTTCCAAAGGACTTTATATGGTACAGGTGCAGGATGACCACAATAACCTTCAAACAGAAAAGCTAGTAGTGCAATAAATCATTAAAACCCTTTCATCAGCCCCTCCCATTTTACTTTCCAGCTGCCATCTTTGGGGATGCCTGGTTCGGGTATGGTACAACCATCATACCCAGCACACATCAGGGCTATGGCGGCTAATAAGCCGCCGTTACCGGGCAGGTAAATGGTCAGACGCTGGTCCTGGTAGTTATGGCCATTATTTAGATAGGTATTGGTTTGTATAGGCATCAGCAAAGCATCGATGGCTTTATCAGGTAAGCCCAGGCGGGTGGCTGTCATGGCCGTCATCGGGAAATCCCAGCCCCAGGTATTCTTCCAACTCCAGTTATCCCAGATCCAGTTAAAAGTATGGTGCATAATGGAAGTATCTACCATTACAGTTTGCGGCATCATACCCAATGCACCCAATACAGAAGGATGGTCTGTTCTAAACTCGGGGTTGGTATAGGAATCCGTGGCACTTTCGGTAAACAGGTATTTATCCCCTTGTACCGGTAAAGACGATAATTGTTGCAGGATGGCATCCCATTGGGGGTTACGGGGCAGGTGTAACCGTTCACGCCATTGCTGTGCGATATTCAATGCCCAATGCCAGTAAACCAACTCGTAAGTAGGATTAAACGTTTCTTCTGCCTTGAAACGCTCCTGTGCGGCTATCACCCCTTTGCCCAGTATATAACGGTGCTTTGCAGAATCATAATACGGGTAGGAAGCCATAAAATCTGCCGTGGCAAATACTAAGTCTTTGTATTTGTTAAGGGTAGCAGCATCCGGGTGCGCACGATAACAAAGCTCAGAAAAGTAAATGATATGGGGCTGTTGCCAGATCAGGAAAGCACCCACAGAAGAAGGACTCTCCTCCCCTGCGGGGTCGGTCATCTTCTGCCAGCGTACGCCATCAAAACCCTGGCGTTGGGCTATCTTCTTTGCTTCATTGAATACCTGGTGGTACCAGCCCATGCTTTGTTCCAATAGCTCCGGGTGCCCCCACAGCGCAAAATGAATACCATGCCACCAATGCATTTCCAAATGTGGTTTACCAAACCAGCTGTTATACGTTAATCCTGTTTCCTGTGGTGGGTAATTACCGGCACATTGGATCCTTGTCAGGTATTGTGATAAGATGATCCTTCTTTCAAGCTCTGATGCCCTGGGGTTGGTGCTACCGGAGAAGTCTACAGCTGCACCGCTTTGCCAGAACTGTTGCCAATAGCGTTGACTGTTAGCTGCAGTAGCCTCGAAGGAAGCAGGTAGCATCCCGGTTTCTTTCCTGCTATTGGTAAAGCGGGCTACCAGTTCAAAATGATTACCGTCAGCAACTGTAGGTGTCAATATGAAATAATGCTTTCCTTTTTCAGTTAGCGCACTATGGTCATTCCATCTTAATGAAACATAATAGACAGTTGTATCCAGTATATGTTTGATGATCGCGCTACCTTCTCCCCCATTCAATTGAGAAAGATGTTTGTTCTCATCATGCCAGTTATTACCCATATCGGCCCAGTTGCCGTTGGGATAAGGCATACGCAGGCGGATATGCAGCCTTCGCTGTTGTAGCAAAGGAGAGTTTACCTGGATGGCAATCGCATCTTCGTTGGAGTGGCAATACGTGAATACTTCTACGGGCGTGCCTTCTACACTAAACACAGAATGTATCTCTCCTGTCCATAGATTGAGAGTCTGATGGATGTCTTTGATATCATGAATGGTAGCAAGGCTGCCATCTTTTTTGATGATCTCGAAACCAAGGTTACCCAATTGCAACCTTTGTGGGTTTTGCCGGAACCAGTCAACAGCAGCCCTGGCATGTTCCGGTTGTTTCACCTGTACGGAATAAGGAATGTCTTTCCCGTTGAGATGATAGGTTCTAATGGATTCTTCAAAACGATAGTTGGCGGTATCAATAAAACTATGCCAGCCCCATTCGCTTTCTGTACCCAGGGGTACCCCTTTGTAATAGGCATTGGGGAAGGATTGCAGACCGGTAACATCCACCGTAAAGGCAAAGTGCCCATTGCCTACTGATAAAGAACTAAGGGTATCCACCTGTGTGTTAACGATGGTATGGCGCTCTACGAGCGCCTTGCGATCGATCGGCTGCGCAGTTGAGGTAAACGCGAGAAAGAATGCTATATAAATGATGCAATGCTTCATATGGTTACAAGTTACAGGTTGTAAGTTGCTGGTTACCCGCTAACGCGGGTGAGTATTGTAACACTAAGAACACAAGGTACACAAGAGACACAAGTAAGAACCAGGTGTTCTTTGTATGCTTAGTGAAAGCTCAGTGCGCCTTGTGGCCTTAGTGGTTAATTATCTCACCAATGTTACCGCCATTAACCCCGCTACTATTTCGTTGGCAATGGTGGTTAGGGTGATATTCTTTAATACTTTATCGTGTTGCAAAGGCATATCGAGTACAGTAGCGGCTCCCCCATCAATGGCTTCATTGGTGACGCCTTTGATACTGGTATGCTTGTTGATCGTTCTGGTAAAGCTGCCTTCTTTTAATAAGAGCCTATATGGTTTGGGCGCGCCTGTTGTAAAGGCATAGCCATCGGTATAATAATCCTGCTCAATTGGGTACCAGTTCTCCGGGTTATTGAGTAACAGGGAATCGGTTGTTCCATCGGTGTATTGTATGGTGATCTTTGCATTGGTAAAATGACTTTGCTGGTGATTGGTGGTACCGGCAACCAGGAAGTAAACATGTGAAGCTTTACCATTGAGGGGTACTGTGGCTGCTATCGGGTAGTTATCCCAGCGGGAAGTAAAGAGGATGTTCTTTGTACCGGTTG
>Ga0207739_1000094_pt1 | contig 10679 bp, 8 predicted proteins | sample LuqExpMetageno15_FD_187773 | JGI IMG/M metagenome (GOLD analysis project Ga0207739, IMG submission 187773) | Tropical forest soil microbial communities from Luquillo Experimental Forest, Puerto Rico - Sample 15 (SPAdes) | ecosystem: Environmental > Terrestrial > Soil > Tropical forest ... | reverse complement strand
GGGCGGGGAAGCCATAGCCCTGCAAGCAGATGTTAGTAAAACAGCAGAAGTAAAAGCCTTGTTCGATGCAGCCATTGCTCAGTATGGCCGTATTGATGTACTGGTAAACAATGCCGGCATCCTGATCAACAAACTGATCAAAGACACTACTGATGAAGACTTTAACCGTCAATTCGAGATCAATGTAAAAGGTACTTTCAACACCATGCGTGAAGCTGCCACCCGCCTGGCAGACAATGGCAGCATCATCAACTTCTCTACCTCTGTTAACCGCATTATGCTACCTACTTATGCCACCTATGTTGCTACAAAGGCAGCCGTAGAACAATTAACAAGGGTATTCTCCAAAGAGGTTGGCAGCAGGCATATTAATGTAAACTCCGTTTCTCCCGGCCCTACCAATACAGAACTCTTTACAACGGGCAAATCAGCAGAAACGATCAACCGTTTAGCTGCCCTTTCTGCTTTTAACCGTATCGGGGAGCCCAATGATATTGCACAGGTAGTATTGTTCCTGGCAAGCGATGCCGCCAAATGGATCAATGCACAGAACATTGGTGTAAACGGTGGGATGGCCTAATGCAAATACGAAATACAAAGTACTAAGTACGATTTCGCAACAGCCGTCATGCTGAATTTATTTCAGCATCTCCTGTCCTACTTAATAAAAAACAAACATTAAACAAACAATTATGAACACTTTACAAAACAAAACGGCCTTAATTACAGGCTCTGCAAGAGGCCTGGGAAAAGCCATCGCAGAACGTTATGCAGCCTTAGGCGCTAACATCGTAATCAATTATTCAAAGGATAAAGCATCTGCCGCAGAAGTAGTAAGCAATATAACAGCAATGGGGGCAAAGGTTATTGCCGTACAGGCAGATGTAAGCAAGGTTGCCGACCTGGAAAGACTCTTTGCAGAAGCCAAAAAAGCATTTGGCAAAATAGACATCATAGTAGCTAATGCTGGTATTGAAATGGTGGAAGTACCGGTTACGGACTTCACAGAAGAGCAGTTCGACAAAGTATTCTCCATCAATACCAAAGGCTCTTATTTTACCATGCAACAGGCAGCCAAACATGTGGAAGATAATGGTCGTATCATTTACATAGCTTCCAGTACTACTTCTTTTCCTGTACCGGGCATGGCTGTATATGGTGGTAGCAAAACAACACCCCGTTACCTGGTGGATATATTATCCAAAGAGATCGGCCACAGGGGTGTTACTGTAAACTCTATCATTCCTTTTGCGGTAGACCATTCCGGCATTTTTGCTGAAGCTGGCAGTTATCCTGCCTTAAGAAAACAACTGCTGGATAGCTGCCCCATGGGTAGATTGGCAGAAGTAGAAGATGTAGCCAATATAGCCGAGTTCTTTGCCAGCGATCTTTCATCATTTGTAAACGGACAACACCTGCTGGTAAATGGTGGGGCTACGAATTAGAGATGCTACTTTTCACACTCAGGATACCTGGCGTTTTATCTTACCAAATTTTCCACCAAGGCTTTTTATCCTGTGATTGATTGATAACTTTTTCATCTGCTTTTTGAGACTTTGGGTTCTTTGCCTGGATTTTCCTTATAGAATTGTCAAGCCATAACTCATACCAATCGAGGAACCCAACTTTCTCTTTATTGCCCAGTTCTTGAGATGGATAAATTCCATTATCACTCCCCCTGTCGTCTGTCCAAATATTGCCATACTCCTGTCCGTTCACTACCAAATTCAGACTAACGCCACATCCGTAATTACAAATGGCAAGAACTCCATTCATTTGTTCTTTGTCAAAATACTTTTCTTCAAATTCTACTCGCTCGTTCTCATATTGTTCTTCGTTTTGATCTTCGTCAACAGATGGATGAAATGCTAAATTCCAGGATTTTGTATGTAAAAAGGGTTGAGAGGGATTTAATAAAGAGCCATCTCGTTTATAATCCAAGTCGTCATATAGGGACCCCTGTATTGGCTCAAGTCCATAAAAGGGCCCGACACCACCATTGCCAATCTCTGTCAAAAACGCAACATAGCCTTTTGGCAATGTCACGTTGTGAGCGGCTTCAAATTCCCGAACCTGGTTCAATGAAATTGTTGGGTTGACTATATACCGATGTGTTTGTGAGCCAAACAAAGTATAATTCCTGTCCAACTCTTTAAGCTGTGCAATTTTCTCTTTAATTCTATTTAGTTGTTCGTTCATTAAAGGCGTTTAAAAATTAATCGGCTGCTTTTCGTTACACTAAATATGCATCTGCTAAAATATTATACAGCTCTTTCAAAGCATTCAGGTAGTAATTTAATAAAATCGTCCACGCTTCGGCAAAATTTTCAATTGGATATTTTAGCCCAAAATACTTGTAACCCTTAACAACATCAGGAATGTCTTCATGAGCGGGATAGCCTTGTCTAATACGCCCGATTTGTCGAAGAGTGTCTGTAACTACTTTGTTCGGTTTATTTATTGATGCAAGAAAATTTTCAAGTAGCATGATTGAGCCAAGTTGGGTATTTTGTTCACTTGTCAAATTCCGAAGCACTACAACATTCATATATCTTGAAACTTGTCCTAAGGATAAAAGCCGAAATGAAAATTCTTCTTCAGTAGTCGCCGTCTTAAAGAAATCTAGCAAGTTCCTTTCCTGATTTAGCAGTAGCAAATTTTCTTTATGTTTTGTAGCAAAGACTGCATTAATTCTATCTCTTAGCTCAATTATCGATGCTGCTAACTTATTCTCTTTAATTTCTTCCATCAAAAGCTTAGTTCCTGTTTCAATTTCAAATTCTGTCAACTGCGTTTCTAGCAAATTATTAGGCTTAAATGGGCATGTTGGAGGCTGATTTGAAGTTAGTAAGACAAGCTCTTCATGGTCATTCAAAGTTCCTTCTTTCAGTTTTTCAATAACTGTATCTTTCGCAAATTGTAACAGTATTTTTTCCGCATCTTGAGGTCTTTCGTAAAATGATATTTGCCAAGTCATAATTAAAATATCAGACGCAAATACACCTATCGTTTTATCTTCAGTTGTATTATCTTCATTAAGAATACTATACCAGTACAAAAAACCAAACACAAGCCTTGTAGTTGGTTCAATGTAAAGAGCCTTCTTAAACTTGATAGTTTTAAAAGTCTTACCGTCTCTGAGATTTTGAACATAGTCAATTCCTTCTGATGTCAGTAAGATATTGTCACCATCTCCATTTTTCGTATTGATAAGCCCTTTTCCAGACAAGTAATGCAAAACATTTTGCGATATTGTTTTGTCTATACCAATCATTTTCGATATTATCTGATCATTATATCCTCTTCTAAAATCATTTTTCGATTTAAGGTATAGAGCGTTTAGGTATTTGTCTATTATAAATCTGTCCATAATTAAAGGCTGTCATGAAGTTGTAAGCAACACATATATTGGTGTTACTATATGCAATGTATTCTAAAATAGCAATATTAAAAACTAGCTATTTAGCATACACTTTGGGATAGTATTGCAAGACAACTACTATAATCGCTTTTCTTATTATCTTATATCCCGGCCAATACCTCACCAATCTCTTTAAACCCTGGCCTTTGCAACACCACCGGTTGCATACAATCATCCCGCAGTTGCAGTAAAGCGGGCACCATTACCTCCTGTAATGAAGCAGGTTCCAGGCGAACCAGCAAATCATCCAGCAAACAACCAAAGGCACTCACTTCTATCCGTTCAAGGGCTGGTGCCATTACGGTATCTGTTGTATCATAAAAGCAGGCCGCCCCAAAATCACCAAATAGGGTGTTGCCAGCTTCATCTACCAGGGTATTGTGTGCATATAAGTCGCCATGCATAATACCCTTTGTATGCAGGTGCGCAGCCGCCGAAGCAATAGAGGAAGCAATACGTAATGCCTGGGATAAAGAAAAGAAAGTGTGTTCCGGGTAAACATCTCTTGTGCAGGTATCAAAACTGGGAGGGCCACCCAGGTTTTTAAAAGAAGGTGGGATCAGTGCCAATACCAATCCTTGTTTTTGTTCAGGATGATCCTGTAGCTGGCCCAATACCTTTACCAGGTTGGGATGTACGCCGGCAGCTATACAGGCTTTCATTTCATCTGCCGGTATACCATCACTGGTTACAGCACCCTTGAATACTTTTACAGCCACTTCCTGCGCAAGAGAATCTTGCTGCCAGCTTGCCCTGGAGATAATGCCCGACGCCCCCTCTCCTAACAAAGCAGTAAGCGTTAAAGCATTCCATGTGATGTTGCTAAGATCAGTACCCATAACAGGATCAATAGCAAAAGGATTACCGGAATATGCCAGCCATGACAACCGTGGCATGGATAATAACCAGTAGGGAAACTGATCGATATTATTGGCGGCAATACGAAGCAGGCCGAGGTTTTGGCAGGCAGCCAATGCCTCCGGCACCTCCTGTAAACGATTACCTGCCAGCATCAGCTTTTGCATACGGGCACAATTGCCAATAGAGCGTGGTATCTCCTTAACCTGGTTATTCGTTAATATCAGCCAGCGTAGTTTAACAGGAAAAGCCTCTTCCGCAATATGTGCTATCCGGTTGGCCTTAAAGCCAATCATTTCAAGATGGGGACATTGGGATAACACTTCAGGGAATACCGTAAAATCATTATCGGAACAAAACAGGATGCGTAGTTTCTTTAACCGTGTAATATCCGCAGGTAAATCCGTTAAATGATTACCGGACAAGTCCAGGATCTCCAGGGTATCTGCCAAATCGAATATCTCTTCAGGAAATGCGGTAAGCCCCCAGGATAATTTCACTCTTGTAGCACCGGCCAGTTGCCCCGACCGTAATTGTTCCAATGTATGCATGTAAGTTCTAAGTAGTAAGTGATAGGTTGTAAGTAAGCAAATATCGAGTCCCGTAACTAAAATGCCAATTCGTTATTTACAAGATCTGTTGTTATCTTACAATGCAAAACTTATCACTCATAACCTATTACTTATAACTTTTATGGTACCTGTTGGCAACACGCCGCTTATCAAACTGGAACACCTCACAGAACCCGACAGTGCAGATGTATATATAAAGTTTGAGGGTGCAAATATGACCGGTAGTATGAAAGACCGGATGGCCCTTTCTATGATTGAAGGTGCAGAACGCAGGGGTGAATTAAGTAAAGGTGGTACTGTAGTAGAGTATACCGGCGGCAGTACCGGCAGCTCATTGGCTATGGTATGTGCAGCCAAAGGATACAAAGCACATTTTATCTCATCCGATGCCTTTGCCAAAGAGAAATTGCAAACCATGCTGGCATTTGGGGCTACGCTGGAACTGATACCCACCGAAGGCGGCAAAATAACACCCGCACTCACACGCCAGGGCATTGAACGCGTAAAAGAGTTAGCTACAGAACCGAATACATTCTGGACAGACCAGTTTAACAATACCGATAACCGAAGCGCCTATCATAAAATGGCTGATGAGATCATTGATGTATTAGGAACAGGTATTGATGAATTTATCATGGCTGTTGGCACAGGTGGCTGCTATTCAGGTAATGCAGAAAGATTGAAAGAGCGGATACCCGGTATACGATGCATACCGGTAGAGCCCGCAGCTTCCAGGGCATTGTCCGGCCTGCAGGCAACCGGTGGTCACCGGCTGGAAGGTATTGGCATCGGTTTCATAACCACTATTTCGCGGCTGGACCTGGCCAGCGAGATCGTTGCCGTTACAGACGAAGATGCTTTTGCCACTGTACGTGTGCTGGCTACAAAAGAAGGGATCTTTGGCGGTGCCTCTTCAGGCGCCAATGTATGGGCAGCCCTGCAAAGAGCCAAAATACTGGGCAAAGGCAAAAAAGTAGTTACCGTTGTTTGCGACTCAGGATTAAAGTATTTACAGGGAGAATTGTATGCCCCCATCCCCTAAAGGGGTGTTAAGCTTTCCAATACGAGAACTGCTTGTTTGTAAAGATTGACTTGGGTATCATAGCATGTACGCCCAACGTTTGGTCAACTGTTTGCGTTACCTCAAAATCAACACCTGTACTGGCAATAGACAAGGCTTCATTAAAAGTAAAGCCCAGGTAGTCTTTAATAAAATTAACCGCTTCCATAGCCGCATTCTTCATGGCTTGGGCAAGGTCGGGGTCAAGGCCAATAGCAATAAAATGCGTAGGTGTTTCCGCCCGTACATGGCTAATATGCTTATCCTTGTGTACAATGAATTTTGCAGTTAAAGTAAGTGAGGCTTCTATGGCTACCCCGCTTATTTCAGCATTGCCCTGTGCAGCATGACAATCGCCGGTAGTAAACAATGCACCTTTAACAGAAACCGGCAAATACAAAGTAGTACCCTTTACCAGGTGTTTTAAGTCAAGATTACCACCATAAAAAGCAGGTGGTATAGAACTCACTCTTCCTTTTTCAGCAGGGGGTGATACTGCCATCACACCCATAAAGGGCCTGATGGGTATCTCTATTCCTTCTTTAAAAGAAGCGGTTTGTTTTTTACGGTTATACCGGTATACAAAGCTTTCTGCAGTGGTAACCGCATCCGGCAGGTCGCCTCCTTTGGGCCATACGCTGTTTACGCCATAATCGCTGCGCAACGCGATATCCAGTATACGTACTTCCAGCATATCACCTGGTTCTGCCCCTTCAATGTACACGGGGCCCGTTAGCATATGCCCCCGTAGGCCGGAAGGTTCCGGCTTTACATTCTTCATAATATCAATGATATCCTTTGCATGATCATCGATGGGCAGATTATTCGTTTTAAAGAAAGCTTCGGGGTCTTTGCGGCTGATACCGGTGGTATTAATGGTTTGAATAGCCGCAACATCCCCGTCTTTTATCTTAGCTACCGGCGGTACATCAGCACCATAATAACCCCATACCATGTTTTCAGGAATGCTGCGTACCAATAGATCGGGCTTTACCGGGGGTGTTTCTGTTACCAGGGGATCTGCCGCTGCCGCAACGGCTTTGGGAAGCAGGGCACTTAGAGAAAAAGCTGCGAGGCTGCCTTTGGCAGTATTTTGCAGGAAGTATCTTCTCGATCTTTTGGAAGATGGGTTAGATTGGCTCATGTGCAGTACAGTTTGCCATCAATGTAAAATGCAAAAGCCAGAAAGAGAAATTAAAAAGGAGGAATGGTTATAAAAAGCACCCTATTTAAAGAATATATACCCTATCCATATGGCAGCAATTACCCCGATCAGGTCTGCCATCATCCCTACCCAAATAGCATAACGTACTTTCTTAATCCCCACGCTACCAAAATACAGGGCAATGATATAAAAAGTAGTATCTGCGCTTCCCTGGAAAGTGGAAGCGAGTTGCCCTACAAAGCTATCAGCTCCATGTGTTTTAAATACATCCAGCATCAACCCCCTGGCACCACCACCGCTAAAAGGACGCATAATAGCCACCGGCAAAGCAGGCACAAACTCTCCATTACTGCCGGCAGCATTAAAACACCAGGTAATACCGTTGATGATAGCATCCAGCGCACCACTATCTCTGAAAACCCTTATGCCTACCAGCATACCCACCAGGTATGGAATGATCTTAATGATCACATCCCAACCCTGTTTCGCGCCTTCTATAAAGGCATCAAATACATTTACTTTCTTTATAAAGCCGCCGATAATAAAAGAAGAAATGATCAGGAACAAGATCAGGTTGCCCAATACATTACTAAAAGTTTCCTTTGTTAATAATACCGGCGTAGTATAGTCTTTCTGAGAAGGTAACCCATGTATAAACCAGGCAAATAATACAATCGCAGTAATAATACCACCCAGCCACCCAATCAATACCCGGTCAAACCGGATTCGCTGGTACATAGCCGTGATTACAATACTGGCAATGGTTGCTACCGAAGTAGCCAGCATCAGGGGCACAAACACACTGGTAGGATTCGTACTTCCGCCACCAGCCCTATAAGCAATAATAGATAATGGTATCAGGGTTAGGCCACTGGTATGCAACACCAGGAACATGATCTGCGCATTGGAAGCGGTTTCTTTATTCGGGTTAAGCGTTTGCAGGCTCTCCATGGCTTTTAAACCAAACGGCGTAGCTGCATTATCCAGTCCCAGCATATTGGCGCTGAAATTCATCACCATTTGCCCCATGGCAGGGTGTTTGTCCGGCACTCCCGGGAATAACCGTTTCATAAAAGGATTCAACAGTCGCGCCAGGAAATTGATGGCACCTGCCTTCTCTCCTATATTCATCAACCCCATGAAAAACACCATTACCCCTGTTAAAGGCAACCCGATATCCATTACGGACGATTTAGAAGCATCAAAAATGCCTTCTACCAGCTTCTTAAATATCTCGTAATCCTGGAATACAATCAGTTTTACCAGGGCAATAACAAGACCTATCACAAAGAATAGGATCCAAACGTAGTTTAAAGCCATCTTTTAGCGGGTTTTATGGAAATGAGACCAGTTAGTTCAGGGTACAGCGGCACTAAAAATAATTGATTATCCCCTGTTAACAATCAAGCCGTACTTTTGCCGCTCAAATTTTCTATCCATCGTACATCATACATCTTAAATAGTACATATTTATGGCTTTACAAGCAGGCATAGTGGGATTACCGAATGTAGGCAAATCAACTTTATTCAACGCAGTAAGCAACAGCGCCAAAGCACAGGCCAGCAACTATCGTTTCTGTACCATTGAACCCAATGTAGGATTGGTAGATGTTCCCGATGAGCGTTTGAATAAACTGGCCGAACTGGTAAAACCCAACCGGGTAGTACCTACCCAACTGGAAATAGTGGATATTGCCGGGTTGGTTCGGGGTGCCAGCAAGGGAGAAGGACTGGGCAATAAATTCCTGGGTAATATCCGCGAGGTAGATGCCATTATTCATGTGATCCGTTGTTTTGAGGACGAAAATGTACTGCGTGAAGAAGGGGCGATTAACCCCGTAGGCGACAAGGATATCATTGATACCGAATTACAGTTAAAAGACCTGGAAAGCGTTGAAAAGAAAATACAGCGAGTAGAAAAGATGGCCCGTGTAGGTAACGACGCAAAAGCCAAAGCAGAATATGACACGTTGATCCGTTGTAAGAATTGCCTGGACCAGGGTAAGAGCATCCGTTCACTCCATCTCGATAAAGAAGAACAACTGGCTGTTGCCGACCTGTTCCTCCTGACTGATAAACCGGTATTGTACGTAGCCAATGTAGACGAAGCCAGTATGCACACCGGCAATAAATACTCCGAAGCACTCATAGCTGCTGTAAAAGAAGAAAATGCACAGGTGATTGTAATGAACAACAGCATTGAAGCACAGATAGCAGAAATGGAATCTCCTGACGACAGGCAGTTGTTTATGGAAGAGTACAGCATGAAAGAACCCGCTTTGAATAAACTGATCAGCAAAGCCTATCAACTGTTAAACCTGCAAACCTATTTTACAGCGGGTGTACAGGAAGTAAGGGCATGGACCATTCACCAGGGATGGAAAGCCCCACAGGCCGCAAGCGTGATCCATACCGATTTTGAGAAAGGGTTTATTAAAGCAGAGGTGATTGCCTACGAAGACTTTGTGAAGTATGGTAGTGAAGCCGCCTGTCGCGACAATGGTCGTTTGCGTATTGAGGGTAAGGAGTACATAGTACACGACGGTGATGTGATGCACTTTAGATTCAATGTATAATATATCCATTTGGGAAAAAGAAAGCTTTTTATCGCCACAGGAGGTACTCATTGTGGGAGCGGGCTTCTTAGGCTTATGGACAGCATGGGAGCTGATACGCAAAAAGCCATCTTTACGTATTACCATTCTTGAAAGAAACAGTATTCCCCTTGGCGCTTCTACCCGTAATGCCGGCTTTGCCTGTTTTGGAAGCGCCGGTGAATTGATGCAGGATGCCGCTACCATGGGTGCAGATGCCATGCTACAGGTAACGGAAATGCGCTATAAAGGCATCCAAAAAATACGGCAGTACTTTACAAATGCACAATCCGGCTTTGAACTTTGTGGTGGTTATGAATGCATCAATTACCAGCAGGGATCTTCCTCTACCTTGCCGGATCAGCTTTCATGGTTAAATAGTGTATTACACCCGGTTACAGGTGTACCACAAACCTTTACAGTAGCTACTGAAAAGCTAACAGCACAGGGATTACAGGGCTTTGATGCTTTAATAGAAAATAAGCTGGAAGGCAGTTTGCACAGTGGCCAACTGGTACAAATGCTCACGCATACCATACAATCCCTCGGCGTACAAATACTGTATGGCATGGAAGTAAGCGGCTGGCAGCAGGATGGCGATCATATTACCATACAGGCAGGCCAATACACGCTTCAAACACAACAGTTGTTGTTCTGTACCAATGCCTTTACCACACCATTGGTACCGGGCTTACCGGTTGAACCTGCACGTGGCCAGGTAATTGTTACAGCCCCTATGCCCGGACTAACGCTAAAAGGTACTTTCCACTTTGAGGAAGGGTTTTATTACTGGCGTAATATCGGTAACCGGATATTACTGGGCGGTGCCAGGAATAAGGCTTTTGCAGAAGAGCAAACAACCGAATTAAACACCACCCCTACTATACAGCAGGAATTACAATCCTTTTTGGAGCAGCACTTTGTACACAAAACCCCTCTTAAGGTTGATCATTGCTGGAGTGGCATTATGGGTTTTACCGGTAACAAACAACCAATACTCTACCCTGTT
>Ga0207739_1000093_pt1 | contig 10685 bp, 8 predicted proteins | sample LuqExpMetageno15_FD_187773 | JGI IMG/M metagenome (GOLD analysis project Ga0207739, IMG submission 187773) | Tropical forest soil microbial communities from Luquillo Experimental Forest, Puerto Rico - Sample 15 (SPAdes) | ecosystem: Environmental > Terrestrial > Soil > Tropical forest ... | reverse complement strand
GGGGTTTACATTGCTAATATTGGCAAACTGGGAGAAGTCACTGGCAATCTGTGATAACTGGTCTATTTGTTCTACCAGGGTTACCGCTACACGCTGTGATAATTCTTTTGTATTGGGAGCCCCGCTATCGATCGATTTTTGGAGGTACTGTATACTCAGCTTCATGGGCGTAAGCGGGTTCTTGATCTCGTGCGCCACCTGGCGTGCCATTTCTCTCCAGGCCCCTTCCCTTTCATTCTGAGCAAGCGCCTTGGCACTTTCTTCCAGTTTGTGTACCATTTTATTGTATTCATTTACCAGGGCACCGATCTCATCATCCCGGTTCCAGATGATCACCTCATTTACTTTACCAAGGCCTACTTCTTTCATCTTGTCGCCAATAAGACTAAAGGAAGCGATGATCCGGTTGGTAAGCAGGAAAGCGATGGCGCCAGCGAGTAAGAAGATAAAAGCATTGAGGTTGATAAGGGTGGCCAGGAAACCTGAGATCTCCTGGTTAAGCTCTGACTGGGAATTGAGATAGGGAATATTAAGATAAGCAGTAGTGTGTCCATTCTCATCCAGAACAGGTACATAAATACTTAAATACTGCAGGTTAGCCAATTGCTCTGACTGTACAAACCGGATAGACTTTTTATAGTGTAATTCATTATAAGCATTGGCATCCATCTTCATACTTAACAACTGCTTATTATATATATAAGGTTCTGTAGAAGCTATCTGGTCGCCGGTAGGGCTATACAGGTTGGCATCTACATTGTGAATACCAGCTATTTCCCTGATCATCTTTGCATTAACAGTAGTAAAGCCAACATCATCAATGGTATAAGCATCATCTGTGCTGGATACTTCTTTCACCTTCCCTTCTATTTCGTTGGCTATGATCTCTATATTATTGGATAAGCGCTCGAGGGTGTTCTTTTTAAAGCGTATAATAAAGAAGGAGATGGTGGCAATACCGATCACCAGGAAGGAAAAAACAGAAATGAATATAATGGTAGCATGGATCTGTGTACGGATGTTGAACCGTAGCAATTGTTTCATTTCCTCTACCTGGAACCTTGTTTGCAACAGGTAACTACCCATATCATACAGGCATATTACCAACAGGAAAATGATGAACAGGTAGGCGAACAGGGTTACGGCTTCGAGCAGCAGGTTGTTTTGTTTTACAACAATTACAATCCTGCCATTGCCATCATTGTACCATAGCTCATTGTAGCCATCAACATCATATTGCAGGTAATCAAACGCTGCAGGCAGCACCTGCTTGTTCAACCTTAATGGAAAACCATAATCATTTTCTTTATTCGCCAGTTTTCCATTGATATAGACAGCTGTTGCATATTCCTGGAGATCATTATCCTGTACCTGGTTAAACAATTCGAGAGAGAGTGCCTCCCCGTTATAACGTTTGGGTTTGGAGATAATATATACATACCCCAATACCGAATCTGCCTGTGCGATGATCTTCTCATACAGGTAACTCATTTGCCCTTCCACATTTTTATAGGTATACAGGCTATCGGTAGTAGAAACCCGCTGGGTAGCGGGATTACTGATGATGTTTTGAATGATGAGGTAATCAGTACTATCATCATTGAACAAAGGATGGTGATCGTGGCTAAAAGTATAAATGCGGGTTTCGTATTTATTAAGATAGCCGGAGAAATTGGCATTGAGCAAACTGTCTTTAAAAGCTTTATTCGAATACTCATACCGCAGGTGATAAAAACTTTTTGCGGAGAAGTTATTGTCATTAAAAGTAGAAACGGCCATCCTGAGCATGTTTTCCCCGGAAGGGTCTTCCTGATTAGCAAGCCCTTCGGCTTTCTTCTTTCTGATATCTATCTCTACTACTTTGTTCTGGTACATCACCAACGAGGCTACAGACATAGCAAAGAACATGGCCCAAAAAATAAAGAAAGAAGATTTTAGCAGCGATACATACAAATCGTGCCTTCGCTTATTCATTAACCATATATAAAGCAGTAACCAGGCTATTAGTACAATATTGCCATTGGTGGAGGAACGGCCAATAGAGAAAGAAAGGATGAACAAGCCGGATACAGCTGTTGCGAGCAACTGGTAGGCAATATCGATACGGGCTTCTATAAGTGGGCGTAGCAATACCTGGGAGAGGTAGTAGAAGCTTAAGAACAAAAAACACAGTATAATAAAACTTACTACACTATACGCATTGATCAGGCTAAAGAAATTGGTTACATCAAATGATATTCTTGAATCCTGTACAAGGCTCCGGATGATCCCTGCAATTAACAGCGCTACTACCACCAATACAAACAGGTTGGTGTACTTGACCCAGGGCCTGGACGATTGTGGCAGGCTAACGGGTTCTCTAAAGGAGTTGATCTTATAAAAACTAATCAGCCAAAAGGCCAGTATTGAATTGATCAGCAGGTGCCCTAAAGACGGATGCAGGAAATTGGAAGCATAAATGGAAGGATCGAACAGCGAGAGCCGGCTAAAATCGAATGGGAATGGCAGTATATAGGTAAAAAAACGCAGCAGTACTACCGTTGCACAAAGCAGCAGGAATACTTTTTTGAACCCTTCTTCTTTAGAGGCATCTGTTGCTACCACGTTAAGGAATAGCACGATCAACAACATAGAAACAACACGCAACAATACAGTTATCATATCATACCCTGCGTAGCTATGCCCCTGCTTTTGCCTTATTTTAAAAAGGGTTTGCCCGGTAGTGCTTAGTACAGGCAAGCCGGTGCTATCCTCGCTTATTTCATACTGTTCTTCCATACCCGGAAAGCCATCAAAATCTTTTGGCAGGTATTTGTTCTGTATAAAATAATCCCAGTAAACAGGTATAACAGCAGCAGCAATCACTTTTTTGCCGGCCAAAGGAACTGTTCTTTTGATAAACTCAAAACGGCCGCTCTGATACCCTGTAAAATAATTACTATCCTCACGCCTGAGGTCTTCCGGGTTAACGGAAAAGTGATTGCTGTTCCAGTAAGAAAGAAGGGGATTGCCTATGTCATTAACAGTATAAATGAAGATCCCAAAGTTTTCCTCCGTTAATTGCTTTTTCCCTTTTGTAAGGGTATCATTGATAAGGGAAGATAGTAAGGTAGTGTCTTTTACAATTGTATTGAACGTTCTTTCGCTGGCAGCTATTTTATGCTCGAGCCTGCTTTTTACTTTTGTGGGCGAGGAATTGTAATACCAGTAATTGGCTACTATAAATGAAATAGTAAACAGCCATGCAGCTATGATAATGAGGTAGCCATGTTTGTAAAAAGCTTTTCGTAGCGTAGTGATCAAGTTGCCTGGTTTTGTTTTTTTACCTGGTTCCAAATGGCGTCCATCTCCTGCAGGGTCATATCCTGTAACGACCTGCCTTGCTGGGCGGCAATGGCTTCTATTTGCTGAAAACGCGAGATAAACTTCTTATTGGTCTTCTCCAGCGCGTTTTCGGCGTCAACCTGCAAAAACCGTGCATAGTTTACAAGACTGAACAATACATCCCCAAATTCCTCCTCTGTATGCGCCTGGTTACCAGTGGCAATAGCCTCCTGCAACTCCCCCATTTCCTCCTGCACCTTCTTCCATACATCTTCTTTGTTATCCCACTCAAAGCCTACCTGTTTTGCTTTTTCCTGTACACGGGTGGCTTTAACAATGGCGGGGAGTGTTTTGGGTACACCGGCCAGTACGCTTTTCTTGCCTTCTTTCAGTTTGATCTGTTCCCAGTTGCGCTTTACATCCTCCTCATTGTTTACCTGTACATCTCCATAAATATGCGGATGGCGTACAATTAGCTTTTCACTGATGCCTTCAATCACTTCCTGCAGGGTAAACTGCTGTTGCTCTGTGCCGATCTTTGCATAGAATAAAATATGCAGTAGCACATCACCCAACTCTTCCCTGATGCCCTTCCAGTCTTCCTCTGTAATAGCATCCGTTAACTCGTAGGTCTCTTCGAGCGTTAAAGGCCGGAGTGTTTGAATCGTTTGCTTTTTATCCCAGGGACATTTCTCCCGCAGGTCATCCATAATCGTTACCAGCTTTTGAAAGCTTTCTGTAAGTGTTTGGGACATGATACTTGTATTAAACTTTAAAGACTACAACGAACATAAAAATAACGAGCAGCAACACGATGAAAAAGGAGGATGCTCCCCAAAGAAAGAAGTATTTGATAAATGTTTTACCCCAGCCCTGGCGATAATAATAATGCATGGATGCATAAGGATAAAAGAGTGCATACAACGTAACCAGTAAACCCACCCATGATAACCAATGCAGGTAAGGCATCTGTGATAGTTGCCCGATCACCAGCCGTAGAAATGCAAAGATAAACATGGCTATATAGAGGTATAGCGAGAATACAGCATGGTTAATATAGTATAGTTGTTTGTTGCTGATATATAGCAGGAACAAGATAAACGCGAAGATGGGCAGGAAGAAGAAGAACATTTGTGGAATGGAATGCAGGAACTTCTCCGTATAAGCTTCCATAAATTCATCAAAAGAATGGTGGTATTTTTCGCCCAGTGAGAGGTATTTGGCATAGATGGTTTTTTTAAACCAGCCATCTCTTTTATTCCGTGGCATCGAATCCTGCCAGGCGGTGTATTGCTCATAAGTTTGAATAGTATCCGGCAGATCGGAGGTAAAACCGTTGCGTGAGCCATGCTTTTTCCTGAAAACACTCCGGGAAAAGGTAGCACCCGGTGTATATACCTTCGCTCTTATTTTGGAAGTGTCTATACCACTGGCTACCAGTTGAGAATCTACTTTTCTTTTGATGTCTATCTCTTCCGAATTACCCATCGTATCCAGGATGGCTAAGGCGGTATCATATCTTTTATTGAGGGCCAGCAAATAATTCCGGTTAATGGTATCATCCTCCTCTTTTAAAAGGGTGTTAATGGCTACTTCTTTTGCCAGTACCATCTTTTCGGGGTCTTTTGATTTCTCCTTTCGGCTGGTGGCGGGAATATAGATGGATAGAAAATATAAAAAGAAAATAGCAGAAGTAAACACATACATACGCACGGGGTGCAGGTAGCTGGTTCTTTTGCCCTTTCCATATTCTGAGGGCAAAAAACCGGGCTTAAACAGCAGGTATTTGAGGGTGCTGAAGAATTTACCATCAAAATGGGTGATATCGTGTATAAAATGAGTAACCAGGTGCCAGAAGCTTTCCTTAGGGTCGGTATTTTCCTGGCCGCATACATGACAATAACGCCCGTGAATAGCGGCGCCGCAGTTTAAACAGATTTTTTCGTGTCGTTCTTTGTTGTGACTCACAGGGTTTACAATTTGGCTAAAAATACACAACTAAACCATTGCAGCAAATGATACACCACTATGTTTTTGGTTTGTTGATACCCTTGCCGCTACATTTGGAGAAATTTTGATGTAATGAAATTGCTTCTATTGCCTGTGGCTCTGTTTTTTTCGGTTATTTCTTATGGTCAGTACTATTACAATGATGTGATTGCAAACATGCAGGGGAATACCCAATACCAGTTGCTGCGCAGCAATCATATTAAAAAAATGAAAACCTTTAACTATGATGGCAATGGCGAACTAACAGAAGGCTTTAGCATAGAAGAGGAAATTAGTGGTGACGGAAGGAAAATTACCCTTACCACCAATATTCCCAACAGGCCGGGCTCTGTTTTAACCAGCTATTTTGAAAAAGACAAGCTGAAAAGGACCAGTGAAAAAACAAGCGAACTGGGCCGCCACAACAGCGTGGAAACCAATACCAGTTACGAGTACAATGAAAAGGGATTATTGCAAAAAGTATCTTCTGTTACGGCAGATACTACGGCAGATGATGCGAATAACGCAGAAATACATTTGTGGAGCTACAATGATCAAAACAAACCAGTGCAGATGCTGAAGATAAAAGGAGGGCATGATACTACTTATATCAATTTTGTGTTTGATGAGCACGGTAATGTAGCAGAGGAACATTGGAAGAGGAACAACCGGGAAATGGAGGCGTATTATTATTACTACGATGCCAGCAATCGCCTCACCGATGTAGTGCGGTTTAATACCAGGGCAAGAAAACTGTTACCCGATTACCTGTATGAATATGATGCAGAAGGCCGTATTACACAAATGACGCAGGTTACCAACGGAGGTAACAATTATTTTATATGGAAGTATACCTATAAACCCAATGGTTTAAAAGAGAGAGAAGAGTGTTTTGACAACAATAAGGTATTGGTGGGAAAAGTGGAGTATGGATACCAGGATTAAATACGAAGTACGAAATACAAAGTACGTTGTTTCGGCATTCGTACTTCGTACTTAGTAGTTCGTACTTATATTTTATATTTCATACCTAAAGCTTTCAATGGATGTTCTTTATCTTCTCAAAAGTGCTTTACTTTTTGCTGGTGCCCTTTAACTGGATCATCATGCTTTTCATCTGGCGATGGCTGGCAAAATCACCGGTGGTTAAGAAAAGACTGGCCATTAGCATGATCGTTATTGGTATCCTGTTCTCCAATACCTATCTGCACGATCAAATAGTGTGGCGCTGGCAAATAACAAAGCCACAAATTGAACCGGGTAAACAATATGAAGCAGGTATTCTATTGGGAGGAATGGCGGATTTTGACAAACAGCAACAAGGCTTTTTTGGAAGTACGGCCGATCGCTTTATTGAAATATTGAAATTATACAACCAGGGCGTTATCAGGAAGATTGTTGTTTCGGGCGGCAATGGCAACCTGGTAGATGCGAAATCGGCAGAGGCCGATTTTTTAGAGAAAGAGTTCCTGGCCAATAATGTACCGCCTGACGATCTTATTATAGAGAACAAATCGAGGAACACCTTCGAGAATGCAGTATTTACAAAGCGTATACTCGACTCACTGCATATACATGGCCCCTTTGTACTGGTATCATCTGCCATTCATTTACGGCGTTCTGAAAAAGTATTTACCAAAGCAGGTATGCCCGTTGTATGCTATCCCGCTGCATATGATGTTATTGATAAGAAGTACTACCTGACTGATTACCTGGTACCCAATATTTCGCTGCTCGATTATTGGAAGTACCCTATTAAGGAAATGGTGGGGCTTGTTGTGTACAATCTAACCGGTAAGTCCTAGTACCACACGGTTAGGATACCTTTCTTACTTCAACGGTATGCAGGTCTTTTAATTTGAACAATACATCCTCCTGCCTTGCCTTTGGCAACCCGGCTTCCAGCAGGCAAAACAACTGGTTTTCCTGTTTTACAATACTGCAATTGTATTGCTTCAGGATATGCATTACATCGTTCATACGGGTATAATCAAATTGCAACTGGTAATTGATCTCTACCGGCTTTTGAATAACAGGAATGAGTTGCAGCGCCATTACCGCTGCGGATCGATAAGCGTTGATCAACCCCGGTACACCCAGTAAGGTGCCACCGAAATACCTTACCACCACGATCAATACATTCGTTAACTGCTTACTGTCTATCTGGCCGATGATCGGTTTGCCGGCGGTACCGGAGGGCTCCCCATCATCGCTAACCCGGAAGCTGTTGCCATCCAAACCAAGCCTGTACGCAAAACAATGGTGTACTGCCTTGGGATGTTCCTTCTTTAGTTCCTGCAGGTATCTTTTACAATCATCCACTGATTGAATGGGATATGCATAGGCTATAAAACGGCTACCCCTGTCCTTGAATTCGGCGGTGGCTGTTTTATCGATCGTGTAATAATAATCCCGTTCAGTCATTATGGTTTTGATTGGTGAAATATCGAATGGTATCGTTTTGTATCTTTTCTGTGTGCGTATGTAAATGCCCGGATAATACAGGCGCAGCCAGCCCTTTGCCAATTACCAGTGTTTCGTTGGTGATGATCCTCGCCTCATCCCATAGCCCGTCGTTAATAAATGACTGTAGCAATTGTGCACCACCTTCCACCAGTATGCTTTGTATAGACAGGCGATGTGCAGCTTGCAATACTTCCTGTACCAGTTGTTCTTTGTTGGGAAGTTGGTAGTAATGCAGGTTGTGCTGTTCGCCCTGGCGGGTATGATTGAACACGATTGTTTTTTGTTGCCCGTCAAATACCTGCAGGGTAGTTGGCAACCGCAGTTGTGTATCGATCACCAGCCTTACCGGGTGATGCCCTGTCCATAAGCGGTTGGTGAGGGAAGGGTTATCATACAGGGCAGTGTTGGTACCTATCAATATAGCAGCTTCCTCACTGCGCCAGCGATGAACAAGGCGGTTGGTGTATTCATTACTGATGTGCAACCGTGGCGACCCTTCGGGCGCAGCTATCCTGTTATCGGCTGTGGCAGCCCATTTGAGAATGATATAAGGCCGTTGCCGTGTATGAAAAGTAAAGAACCTTTTATTGAGCTGTTTACACGCCTGCTCCATTACAGGCAAAACAACCTGTATACCCGCAGCCCGTAGTTTTTCAATGCCCTTGCCATTTACCTGTTCAAAAGGATCTCGGCAACCCACTACTACCTGCGGGATGTTTTTTGCTATAATCAGGTCGCTGCAGGGTGGGGTTTTACCAAAATGGGCACAAGGCTCCAGGGATACATAAAGGGTAGCCTTATCCACCAGGTGCTTGTCTTTTTCTGCCACACTGTTAATACAGTTCACTTCCGCATGTGCTTGCCCATATAGCCGGTGATAGCCTTCACCGATGATCCTGTCTTCATACACCAATACGCTGCCAACCATTGGGTTAGGCCTTACATGCCCCTGCCCTAAAAGGGCGAGTTCGATGCAGCGGTGCATGTATATTTCGTGATTGCTCAACAGTTTGCGGTAAGATGCTAAATGGCAAAAATAGCTGAAATGGCCCTTACTTTGCGGCATGACGATGAAAGAAGCATACCAGCGTTTATTATCGCGTTTAGAGGGGCTGTATGCACCCCGGGAAGCAGCTACCATTACAGACTGGGTAATAGAACATATTACCGGTATGAAAAGGATTGACAGGATAGTACATACCAGTACTTTAATGAGTGCCCAACAGCAGGTAACACTGGCTTCTCTTACGGAAAGATTGATTCAACACGAGCCCGTACAATATGTATTGGGGGAAGCCTGGTTTGCAGGCATGCGTTTTTATGTAGATAAAAATGTGCTGATCCCAAGACCGGAAACAGAGGAGTTAGTAGATTGGACAGTAAGTGAAGTACATCCCACATCTCACACCATACATATCCTCGACATTGGTACCGGTAGCGGTTGCATACCCATCGCCCTGCACCGGCAATTACCGGGTGCAGCTATTACCGCTATTGATGTAAGCAAAGGGGCTCTGGAAGTAGCAAAACAAAATGCCATAGCCCTGGATGCTGCACCTGTAGATTTTTTATTATTGGATTTCCTGGCCGAAACACAATGGTACCAGTTACCCCAATATGATATTATTACCAGCAATCCCCCCTATATCAAACAGGCCGAAGCGGCTTCCATGAACAGGAACGTACTGGATTTTGAGCCGGCTACTGCTTTGTTTGTTGCGGATACAGACCCTTTGATTTTCTACAGGAAAATAGCCTTGTTTGGTAAAAAACACCTTGCAGCCAAGGGTATGATCTTCGTTGAAATCAATGAAGCATTGGGCACAGCCACCACTGACCTGTTTAGCAGTTATGGCTACCAGTCGATATTACGGCAGGACCTCCAGGGCAAGGACAGGATGATCAAGGCCTGGTTATAACAATTATTTTACAGCGATCTGGTCTTTTCGGTTGTCTGTATAATAACCAAAAACCGCCAACCTTATGACCAGGTCCACTTTACTGTGTTCACTATTGCTGTGCATTTCCTTTATGGCCCATACCCAGAATAACAACAATGGCCTTAAACATGCTTCCGCCAACCGGTGGGATAATGATTATAGCATAGAAGTATTTTTTGCTTCCAACGACTATAATTTTAAGAAAGTACCAGATATGCCGAATAACCCTTTTTCAAACATTCCGGGAGGAAACATGAAAGATTTTGGCGCCGATGGCTTTGGGGTTGCCTTCTCCAAAACCCTTAACGGTATGGCAAGAATAGAGGTTAGCCCTGCTATTTATAGTACTACTAACCGGGAACAGTACCACTCTTATTATACATCCCCCACTACCAGTTCCTGGCAGTCGAGAAATTATGACCTGCATGGGTTCTGCGTTCCTTTTAGCTATATCTCTTATTTTAAAATACCCAAGAAAAGAGTCAGCTGGTATTGGTCTGGCAATATGGAGTACACCAACCTGAAATTGGTTACGTATGATAGTTATCTCCAGACCACTTCATCCGGCGGCACCTCCGGCAGCCTTCAGAGTCATACGTTTACAGAAGAGAATATAAGCCTGCTTTTAGGGATAGGGATCGATTGCAAGATTAAGAAAAGATGGTACCTCTTTTATGATTTACGATTCGGCGTTACGGTTATAGATCCTACCTTCCTGGGGGACAACCGCATTGGCATACGATTCAATATAATAAAGTAATAACGGCTGATCTGTTTATTTCACGCCACTGTTATCAACGGCCAGTACAGGCGTTGCACCAACTTTCTTAATTACCTGCATTACTTGTATGGTGGTTCCCAGGTGCGAAGTGCTATCGCCATTGATCACCACAGATGGTTTGTCTGTTTCTTTGGCCAGGTAAGCTTTTAATTCAGCTTCCAGCTGATCAATAGGCACCTGCTTTT
>Ga0207739_1000090_pt1 | contig 10715 bp, 8 predicted proteins | sample LuqExpMetageno15_FD_187773 | JGI IMG/M metagenome (GOLD analysis project Ga0207739, IMG submission 187773) | Tropical forest soil microbial communities from Luquillo Experimental Forest, Puerto Rico - Sample 15 (SPAdes) | ecosystem: Environmental > Terrestrial > Soil > Tropical forest ... | reverse complement strand
AAGGCGTACCATACCGAAATTGGGCAGGTAGGCGAGCTTGAAATGGTCAGGCAGGGCTGCTTCAAAGTCTTTGATGCGTTCTGCAAGGGCCGATTCTCCAATACCCGCTGTTAGCAAAGTGCGGTGGCCGATATGGGGCATGGTGAATTGTTGCTGCAGGTGTGGCAGTACATAATCCGTCATCATCCCTTTCATTTCAAAGGGTACGCCGGGCATACTCACAAATACCTTCCCGTCTTTTTCAAACCACATACCGGGTGCGGTGCCTTTGGCATTCTGTATAACGGTACACACATCGGGTACTTCTGCCTGTTTGAGGTTTCTTTCCAGCATGGCTATTTCAGGCATGTTGATTCTTTTGAAGATGGCTTTTACCCGCTCCAGCGCTTCTTCATTTACCACCAGCTTGCCGCCAAAGTATTCGTTGAGTACGGGTTTGGTAATATCATCAGCTGTGGGCCCGAGACCGCCTGTGATCAGTACAATATGCGAACGCTTGCCTTCTTCTTCCAGCGCCCTTACGATCTCTTCTTTTACATCGCCTATGGCTACCCGGTGGTGCATCCATACACCGATCCTGTTTAATTCCTGTGCCATCCATGCACTATTGGTATCTACTACCTGGCCTATCAATAATTCATCTCCAATCGTAATAATCGATGCAAATACTTTATCCATAGAATTGAAAGTGTATTTTAGTACAAAGTAAAGGAATGAATATGGGTTTCAAGAGAATCGCTGGTATGGTATTGTTGCTGGTGAGTGCCTGTGTACAGGTACAGGCCCAGACCATTAAAGAAAAGCTGGCATTGGCTGTGCAACAATTGCAGGCAGATACTGCCTTGTTGCACGCTTCCATGAGCCTCTGTGTTGTAAACAGTGCAACAGGGGAGCCGGTATTTGACTGGAACAGTGAACTGGGGCTGGCGCCTGCCAGTTGCCAGAAGATCTTTACCAGCGTGGCGGCGCTGGATGTACTGGGGCCGGACTACCGGTACAAAACCTGGTTTGTGCGAAGCAAAAACCCGGGTAAAACGGGTAATGACGAGCTACTGGTATTGGGTAGCTATGACCCTACTTTTGGAAGCTGGCGGTATAATGCTGTAAAAGACAGTGCGGTATTTCCTGCTGTTACAGCAGCCCTGGAGGCAAAGGGATTGAAGCAACTGGGCAGGGTAGTGGTGCCTTTGTATACCACGCGGGAGAACCCGGTACCAGATGGGTATACCTGGAGTGATATGGGTAACTATTATGGCTCCGCCATATTCGCTTTTAACTGGCACGAGAACCAGTACGATATGGTATTGCATTCGGATAGTGTGCATGGCGCCCCGCCTGTAATCGTGGCTACCCGCCCGGAACAAAAAGACGTGGTGTTTTATAATCTTCTTGAAACAGGGGCTGAAGGGAGTGGGGATAATACCACCATCTATGCATCCCCTTTTGCCAAAGAGGTATTTGTAAGGGGTACCATACCACCTAATAAAAACCGGTTTGTAATCTCTGGTTCTATGACCAACCCGGCACAAACATTTGGCGATGCATTGAGCAGGTATCTCTCTACCCATAATATTCGTTTAAAGGATACTTCCGTTGTACAAAAAACAGGCATAGATGGTATCAAAATGATAGCGTTGGAGCGGGACAATGCCGCAGTGTATGATGATACCGTGTATACGCATTATTCTCCTACGCTGGATAGTATTAATTACTGGTTTTTAAAGAAGAGTGTGAACCTGTATGGAGAGGCATTGCTGAAAACGATGGTATATAAGGATAGTGGTTTTACCTCTACCGATCTGGGTGTCGCTTTCCTGAAGAAATACTGGCAGGAGCGGGGTATTAACAGAACTTCCCTGCATATAATGGATGGCAGCGGGTTATCGCCACAAAACAGGGTTACCACCCGCGCCTTGGTAACGGCTTTGCAGTATGCGAGGGCCCGGCCCTGGTTTCCTTTCTTTTACGATGCGTTGCCGCTGTACAATGGTATGAAGCTAAAGAGTGGCAGTATTGGTGGCGCCCGGAGCTTTGCGGGGTATCATGTAGCTGCAGATGGTACTGCCTATACCGTGGCTATTATCTTTAATAATTATGATGGCAGTTCGGCTGCGGCTATACAGAAGATGTTTGCGGTGTTAGATGTATTGAAGTAGGGGGCTTTTTAAGCAAATTGGATACCCTCGTATACATCGGAGAGCGCCAGTTGCATTTGGATAGCTTTGATGGGAATGGACTGGGTAATATTCTTGTAGATAGCTGGCTCCCAATCGCCGGCTGGCGTGATAGTATAGGCTTCTACATTAACAGATTCGAAGTCTATAAGCAGGTATTCTTTTAGGGATGGGATATTTCTGTAGAATTGAAACTTCATAAACCTGTCGTATTCGCGGGTGGAACGGGAGAGTACTTCTATTAGTACTACCGGGTTTACTATATTCATTTCATCATTCTTGTTTAGGGTAACTATTTCACCACAAACAATAGATATATCGGGATAAGTAAAGAGGGTGTTTTCGGGAATATGTATGCGTTGATCGCTGTTGAAAGGCTTACAGGGCTTGCCTTTTAAAGCTTGTTTAATAGTAGTTAGGGTATTTACGGCTATAATGTTATGGGCTATTTTGGCACCCGCCATAGCGAATACTTCTCCTTTGTAGTATTCGTGCTTTTCTTTGGAATTGCTTTCGAAGGCAAGGTATTCACCTATGCTCATTCGTTGCATACCATAAGCTACTTCGGGTTCTTTTACTTCCATAGCGTAAATATAAACAATATTTTCTATTTAGTAAAATGTGTTATTTAAAATAGGGCAGTAATTTTTCTTTTAATGTATTGGGCATGGTGGTTTTTTGGCGGGTTTTGGCATCCAGGAAATACAGTACCACTTTGCCCGTGGTTAAAAGTTTACCCTGCTCGTTGAATACTTCCTGGAAAAACTCAATGCGATGGTGGTCGGGCAATTCACGAACGCTTGTTTTGACAGTGATCAGGTCGTCGTACATGGCAGAGCGCAGGTATTTGATATTTAGTTCAATTACCGGCATAATAACGCCTTCTTCCTCCATGGTTTTGTAAGTATATCCCAAACCACGGATGCTTTCCACACGGCCCACTTCAAAATATTGCGCATAATTGCCATAATATACAATGCCCATCTGGTCTGTTTCTGCATATCTTACCCGTAGTTGCGTTTCACTCTCGTACATAAGTTATCCCTTTTTGTTGGCAAAGTTACCGGTAACGAATGTTTATCCACAAATTAATGGAACGATGTTTGTTGACCATAGGGTATTTTATCTTTAAGTGCTTTTTGGTTTTTATTAAGATATGAAATCCAAATCTTTGCTACACAAAGCTTTAACCTTTTCTATGTACCCTCAACTGAAAATAGTCCTGGCCTTGTTCTGTAGTATGTTACTGTTCTCTTCGCAGGCGCAGTATACTATGGTAAACAACGATCCTGATGCTGATTTTAAATTAGCCAAAGAGCTTTACCAGAAAGAGCAGTATACCCTGGCTTTCCCGGTATTTAAGAGCCTTTACAGTAATGGCATCAGCAATAGCAATATGCCTGTAACGGTTTTGCTGGAGTGCAAGTACTATTATATTACCTGTGGGTTAAAGCTGAATGATGTAACGGCTGTTCCCATGGCTGTGGAGTTTATTAGTCTTGAACATCATGCACCCCGTATACAGATGATGAGCTTTCACCTGGGGGAATACTACTATCGCAAAAAGGACTTTGGCGATGCCATTGCCTATTATTCCAAAGCTGGTATTGATAATTTGAGTAATAGCGAGATAGCAGAAATGAAGTTCCACAAGGCGTATGCTTATTTTGCCTTGCAACAGTTCCAGGAAGCGAAGCCTTTGTTCAATGTGATCAGGCAAATACCTTCTGATCCCAATTATTATGATGCCAACTATTATTATGGGTTCATCACGTTTTATGAAAAGAATTATAAGGAAGCATTGGCGGCCTTTAACATAGCGCAATCACAACCTTCCTACCAGGGTATTGTACCTTTTTATATTGCAGAGATCTATTACTTCAGTGGCGATAAGGATAAGGCACTCGAATACAGTGAACGCGCCATTAAGAAAGGTGGGCAGTATTATGATACGCAATTCAAGCAACTGGCAGGGCATCTGCTATTTGATAAAAAAGAATATACCCGGGCACAACCTTACCTGGAAGAGTATGTACGGAAAACTGATAAAGTAAGCCGGGAAGACCTGTATGAGCTTAGCTATTGTTATTACCAATCCGGCAACTGGAATAAAAGCATTGAAGGGTTTAAGCAACTGGGTGGTAAGGAAGATTCGCTGGCGCAAAACAGTATGTACTTACTGGCAGACGCCTATTTAAAAACCAACCAGAAAGCCAATGCACGCAATGCCTTCCTGTTTTGTGCCAGTAATAACAGCAATCCCAAACAAAAAGAGATTTCCATCTTCAGTTATGCCAAGCTTTCTTATGAGCTGGGCTACCTGGATATTGCATTGAAGGAGTTACAGAATTTTATAGTGGAGTATAATGAATCGCCCAATGTTCCCGAAGCAAAAGAATTACTGGTGGCGGTATTAAGTAATACGAGTAACTACAAAGAGGCACTGGAATTATTCGAGAAGCTGCAACACCCGAGTGATAATGTGAAGAAAGTGTACCCACGTATTTTATACGGTAGGGCAGTAGAGCTCATTAATGACCAGCAAATAGTACAGGCCGAAGAGTTGCTGGATAAGATCGTTAAATCACCCTATAATACCCAGCAGATACAATTGGTGTACTTCTGGAAAGGGGAGATAGCCTACCGAACTGGTAACCTGGAAGGGGCTGTTAACTACTTTATTCTATACCTGCGGAATCCACAGGTAAATGGAGAAGTAAACAGCCGGAATGCCCGGTATAACCTGGCGTATTGCCAGTTAAAGCAGGGAGATTATAACAATGCCCTGGGCAATTTTCAACAGGTAACAAAAACCATTTCTGTATCCTCTTCTGCTATTGAGCAGGATGCCTATATCCGCAGTGCCGATTGTTATTTTATGAACCGTGACTATAAGCAGGCATTAAAGATGTATGAAGAGGTAATTGGTATGAACCTGAAAGGGGCTGATTACGCTTTGTTCCAGAAAGCGATCATTGCAGGGGCACAGAACAGGAATAGCGATAAGGTGAGTCTGATGCGCAGTGTATTACAACGCTACCCGCATACTTCTTTACAGGCAGATGTGAACCTGGAAGTAGCCAATACCTATTTGGCTGATGAGAACTTTAATGAAGCATTACCGCCATTACAGGCTGTTCTGAAAGACAAGGATGCGCAGGCATTGTACCCACAGGCCTACCTGAAAACAGGGGTGGCTTACTTTAACCTGAACAAGAACAATGAGGCTCTTGCCAACTTTAAACAACTGGTAGCATCCTATCCCAATTCGCAGGAAAGTGATGAGGCCATTGAATACATCCGCAATATCTTTATTGAGAATCAAAAGCCGGCGGACTTTATCTCCTTTATGAAACAGAATGGCAAAACCGTTACTGTAAATGAAGAAGATTCTTTAACCTTTAAGTCGGCATTGCTTCGTTACGATGCAAAAGATTACACGAGTGCCAAAAGCGGTTTTGCGGATTACCTGTCGCACTATCCAAATGGCCGGTATGCCATAGAAGCCAACTATTTCTCTGCGGAGATCAATATTGCCAATAAGGATTCAAAGAGTGCCCTGCCTTTTTATGATTCTGTTGCGGCAAAGGCGCCAAATAAATATGCAGAGCGCAGTACGTTACAGGCAGCAAGGATCTATTATTTTGATGAGAAGGATTATACCAACGCTGCTACCTATTATGCGGAGTTAAAATCGATCGCTACCCAGCAGGAAAACAAACTGGAAGCCATGCGTGGTTTATTGCGTTGCCAGTACCGTACGCAGCAATGGAAGGGAGCAGTACAGAATGCGCAGGACATTTTGCAGGAAAAAGGAGCGGCCAATGATGATAAGATGATGGCTAACTTAATTGTTGCCAAGAATTACCAGGCAGATAGTTCGCTGGATCTGGCGGCTACTTCCTATAAAACGGTGGTGGCACTGGGTAAGAGTGAATACAGTGCAGAGGCACAGTACCGCCTGGCTGAAATACTTTACCTGCAAAACAGGTTGCCAGATGCAGAGAAAGCAGCATTTGATGTGATTAAGAAAGCCGGTTCTTATGAATACTGGGTTACCAGGAGCTATCTTTTATTGGGTGATGTATACCTGAAAGAGAAAGACCTGTTTAATGCAGAAGCCACTTATAAGAGTGTGGGCGACAATGCCACCATTCCTGAACTGAAGGCGGAGGCTCAACAGAAACTGGCCCAGGTAAAAGACCTGAAAGACAAAACCAATAAAGTAGAACAACCCTAATAAAGCTCAACTACAACATGCGTACATTCAAACATATATGGTTATTGGCGGTTATTGTGGCTGTTCCCTTTACAGGTGTGCTGGCACAATCGGCTAAGAAAAAGGCTGCAGCCAAAAAGAGTACTACTACGCCTAAAAAGAAATATACTTCCGGTGTGGTAAAAGGAACCGGTACACCTGCCAGTTCTGCAGTATCACCTGCTACCACCAGCTTTTCAAAAGATACTTCCTCGCCAAGGGAGGTGGTAATCACTTCTGCCTTTAAACCTTCTTTGCGTAATGCAGCCAAGGTAAACTTTACGGCAGCTACCCCTTTACTGGACACCGCACATTTGCCATTGAGTTATAGCATTCCCTCCCAAAGCCTGTTCTTTTCTTTTCAACCGGTGCCTATTAAGCCATTGGCTTTGTTTGTGGATAGTAGCTATACCTGGGCAAATAACCAATATATCAAAGCCGGCTTTGGTAACTATACCAGCCCTTATGTGGAAGTGGGCATTGGCCTGGGTGATGGTAAGAAGAACATTATTAACCTGCATGGAAAGTATCTCTCTTCCAAGGGCAATCTTCCCTTTCAGCAGTTTAATAAAACAGGCATCACTGCTTTGGGCATCTTTAACACCAACCATAACCAGGAAGTGGCAGCCCGTTTGTTTTTCGATAACAGTACACAATACAAATATGGCATCCAGTCATCATCGGCTAATTTTACCAAAGACGACCTGCGCCAGCAATTCAATAATGTAGGCTTGCAACTGGGTTTCCGTAATAAACAGGCAAATGCCTATGGCATCACTTATCATCCGGAAATACAGATGAATTATTTTACGGATAACCGTAATGCCAACGAGTTTTCTATGAAGGCAAAAGGGGAGATCAATAAAGAAGTAAGCAGGATCCTGGCTTTTGATGTGAGCGCTACGGCAGATATTACCCAGTATTCTCCCAAACTCATGACCAATGTGGGGGCTATTAAGAATAACCTGTTTTATATTACCCCTGCCTTACAGTTTAAAACACCAAATTTTAAGCTGAATGTGGGCGTACAACCCTCCTGGGATAACCAGACTTTTTCCGTGTTGCCTGATATAAAAGGAGAGGCAAAGATTGCGGATGAGAAGTTTATTATAGAAGCAGGCTGGGTGGGGTATTTTAATAAGAACACCTACCAGTCGCTCACCTCGTATAACCCTTATATCGGGGAACCCGGCAGCTTGTTTAATACCAAGATAAGGGAACAATACGCTGGTTTTAAGGGTAGTGCCGGTAAGCATTTTACGTATAATGCCCGGTTGTCTTTTCTACACATAGAAAACCTGGCTTTGTTTGCGAATGATACGGCGTTGAATAATACACAAACCTTTAATGTACTGTACGACCCTACTGTTACTGCAGTTCGTTTACATGGTGAAATTGGTTATACGGTTCAGGAGAAATTTATTGTAAATGCTTCTGCCACCTATACCAATTATACCAAACTGGCAATGTATAATAAAGCCTACGGTTTATTGCCTTTTGAAGTAACGGGCTCCCTACGCTGGAAAGTGTTAAAAGACCTGCAGGTAAAAAGTGATGTATTCTTCTGGGATGGAACCAGTTATCCCGATAAAGCAATGCAATCATTTAAGCTAAACGCGGTATTTGATGCGAATGCGGGTGTTGAATTGGCGATAGCGCCCAGGTTTAACTTTTGGCTGCAATGCAATAACCTGCTCAATAATCACTATGAACGTTGGAACCAATACCAGGTTTTAGGCTTTCAGGTTTTAGTAGGAGTTGTATATTCGTTCCGTTAAAACCTGTTCCTGTAAATGTATTCCCAGTTATATAAATATTTAGTAGCACGTAAAAAAGTGAATATAGCAGGTGTGGGGTATTTTACCATGCAACCCGTTCCATCCCGGCTCAATTTTATGGAACGGATGCTCTATGCCCCGCAGGCTACCGTGATATTTACGCCTGATACCAGCGAGGTAATATCCGACAAGAATTTTTACCAGTACCTCGCAAAAGAGCTGAAAGTGAACGAATGGGAAGCTATTCGCCAGTACCAGGCATTTTCAGAAGATATCAAACAGCAAATCGAGAACAGTGGGAGTGTGGATATACCCGGTATTGGCTGTTTGCACAAAGCATACGACAATAATGGCGTTCATTTTGTAGCAGGCAGAAACAGCTACCGCGCTTTACGGGATATTTACCTGGGCGCCTCTTTACAGGCAGAAGTAAGCCCGGAAGAGGAAACGGAAGAGCTGTATAATACGGGTGAAGCCCTGATTGTTACGGAAGACGCTGATGATGAACAATTTGAGAAAATAGTAAAAGAACAAAAGAAAGACTATTGGTGGGTATATGCAATTATATTGGCCATCATTGGCATTGCAGCCCTTTTGTATTACTACATTTGATATTTCTTGACATTATAAGATGGGGAACATTATATACCAACAATGCCCTTGTTGCGGCAGCAATCATATTGCGGAGGCATTAACAGTAAAAGATTACACAGTAAGCGGGCAAACATTTTCAGTGTGGCATTGCGGCGATTGTACTTTTCGCTTTACACAGGATATCCCGGATATTCAACATATCGGGGCGTATTACCAGTCAGCCAATTATGTTTCTCATTCCGATACCAAAGAAGGATTGGTGAACCGTGTGTACCACATGGTTCGTAATTATACTTTGCAGGGTAAAAGAAAACTGGTGCAACAGACTACCGGGTTGCAGCAAGGTGCCTTACTGGATGTAGGGGCCGGAACAGGTTATTTTGCCAATACCATGCAACAGGCAGGATGGCAGGTAACAGGCCTCGAGCCAGATCACTCTGCACGAATGGTAGCACAGGGCAAATACAACCTTACCCTGCAGGAACCGGGTGTATTATACCACCTGGAAGATAACCGGTTTGATGCGATTACGATGTGGCATGTGCTGGAGCATGTGCATGACCTGGATGGTTACCTGCGTAAATTCCATAAGATTCTAAAACCGGGGGGCAAGCTCATTATAGCGGTACCTAACTATACCAGCCACGATGCACAGGTATACAAGGCATACTGGGCTGCATACGATGTTCCCCGCCATTTATACCATTTTTCTCCACAAAGCATCAATGTACTGGCTGCAGCAAAAGGCTTTAGTGTAAAGGCTTACAAACCTATGTGGTTTGATAGTTTTTATGTAGCCATGCTAAGCGAGCAATACAAGAATGGCAAGGGCAACCTGTTAAGAGCCTTATGGAATGGCCTGGTATCAAACCTGAAAACATTGGGCAATGCAAAGAATTGCAGCTCTGTTATTTACGTATTGGCAAAGCAATAGCTTAATTAAACTTCACCTCAAACAATTTGGGCCATAGCTTACCGGTAATGAAAAAGCGTTTGCCTGTGCTGTCGTAGGCAATACCATTCAGTACCGCATTGTAGTTGATTTCTTCGGGTGTAAAATAAGGAGAGATGTATTTGGTAATCAGGTCACTCATATCGGCTTCTGCCACTACCTTGCCACTGGATGGATCTATCTTTACAATTCTTGGTGTGGTATAAATATTGGCATAAATAAAACCATCTACATATTCCAGTTCATTAAGGTTGGCCAGGGGGCCATTGTTGTCGGACACGCTAACAATGTTTAATACCTTAAAGGTTTCCGGGTCACGGAAATACAGTTTGTCTGAGCCATTGTCCATGATCAGGACTTTGCCATTATTGGTTAAAGACCAGCCTTCTCCATCGTAGTCAAATTCTTTTAATTTGTTGAACGTGGCAAAGTCGTATACAAAACACTTGTTTTCCTTATAAGTGAGCTGGTAGAGCTTGTTGTTAAATACGGTGATGCCTTCTCCAAAATACTGTTTGGCCAGGTTGATCCTTTGCAGGTCTTTGCCGTCTTTTAAAGATACTTTTGCCAGTTTACTGGTGCCATAGTTACCACCGCTTTCGTATAATGCCCCATTGTGCCATTCCAGGCCTTCTGTATAAGAACCGGTATCGTGTGGGTATACATTGATGATATTGTATGATAAAGATTTGGGCAGGGTAATAGTGGCAGTAGTTTCCGGTGTATCGCTCCCTTTGTCGGTTTTAGAGTTACAGGCGTTGCAGACAATTAATAGTAAAGTGGCAAGTGCAGGGATGAATGTCTTTTTCATTAGAAGTGAATTGAAACAAAAATAAAGAAGTTGCTAAATGATAACCGTTAAAAAATCAGTGCACCGGCGATGGTTTCTGCAAAAACAGGGGCTAGCGCAACACCCATGCCGTTACAGGCTACAGCCGCCCACACATTATCGGTAACAG
>Ga0207739_1000089_pt1 | contig 10762 bp, 9 predicted proteins | sample LuqExpMetageno15_FD_187773 | JGI IMG/M metagenome (GOLD analysis project Ga0207739, IMG submission 187773) | Tropical forest soil microbial communities from Luquillo Experimental Forest, Puerto Rico - Sample 15 (SPAdes) | ecosystem: Environmental > Terrestrial > Soil > Tropical forest ... | reverse complement strand
ACCCAATAGCCTTTATCGGGTACCCAGGAAGGAGATTGTGCCTTTGTGGTTTGGGCGGCTGCTACCAGCACTACGAGTAGCAGGATGGTTTGTATATACCGTTTCATTTGTATGTGTTTGAATGAATGAAATAATACTATTGACGATGTAAAACTAATTGACACTGGTACCATTGATTTTGTACAATAGACGGGTAATAACCATTGGTAACCAGACATTGCCGAAAAGGTTACAAATGGAATATTGGGTAGACAAACGACGTTTGTCGATAAAACCACATCTTTGTAGCATTGACCAACCCTTAACAATTATGTTCTGGTACGAAGAAGATGTAAAACAACTGGAAACGATCAAGGCTACTTTACGTTATGAACCGGAAACGATCTTTTATGGTAGTTCCTCTATCCGCCAATGGGAGGGATTGTATGAGGAATTCCGGTCTTTTCACCCGGTTAACCTGGGTTTTGGTGGCTCTACCCTGGCTGCCTGTGTTTGGTTTTTTGAGCGCATACTAAAGCCGTATAAACCAAAGCATATTGTTTGTTATGCGGGCGATAATGACCTGGGAGATGGACGACACCCGGAGGAAGTATATATCTTCTTTTTGCAGTTACTGGATTGCCTGGACAAGTATTTCCCGGATGTTCCGTTTACGTATATCTCGATTAAGCCGAGCATTGCCCGGCAGGAGATCATTAAGCAAATCAGCTATACCAACAGCCTTATAAAAAAAGCTATTGAGCAGGCTGGTGGCCGTCGTTATTATGTGAATGTGTTTAGTAGTATGTTGGATGACAAGGGTTTTCCACAGGCGGATTTGTTTGAGGCAGACGGGTTACACATGAATGAGAAGGGGTATGCTATCTGGAACGAGATCCTGTTGCAACACCTCGCTTCAAATATTTAAGATTCCATAACAATCATTTACCGGAAGCTGGCCTTTTTTGCTTACTTTTTACCTATTAATGAAGTGGGAATATGAAGCGGGAATATTACAAGTGGTTTAGCCCTGTATTGCAGAAGGATATGGAGTTATTGGTCTTTGGCCATGCTGGGGCTGCTGTGCTTTTATTCCCTACCCGTACCGCACATTTTTACGATTATGAGAACTGGGGTATTGTAGAGGCAATACGTGATAAGATAGAGAATGGATACCTGCAATTATTTTGTGTAGATAGTATAGATACAGAGAGTTTTTATGCGGCTATTCCTCCTGCCGATAAAATAAAGCGGCACCTGCAATATGAGCAGTATATACTGGAAGAAGTAATCCCCTTTATACAACAACAGAACCATTCTGCTTACCTCATCTCTGCGGGATGTAGCTTAGGTGGTTATCATGCCGTTAATATTGCTTTCAGGCATCCTACTTATTTTAATAAGGTGGTGGGCATGAGTGCGCGGTATGATCTTACACTTAGTACACATGCTTTTCCTGACCTGTTTAACGGGTATGTGGACGAGGAAGTGTATTTGAATATGCCTGGTATGTATATTCCCAATCTTACTGATCCTGTTATATTAGAGCAGTTACGCAAACTGATGATCAATATAGTAGTGGGCAGGCAGGATCCTTTTTATGAAAGCAATATTCATTTGAGTGAGGCCTTGAACAATCATAGTATCCCGCACCATCTGTATGTTTGGCAGGAAGAGGCCCACCGTGCCCGCTACTGGAAAGAAATGTTCCGGTTGTACCTGTAATAGATGGGTACTATTGCCAGCCAGCTAAGATGGCGCCTGCAACAGCAATACCCACTATATGATAGCCACCGTTAATCGCATATAACTGCCAGGGTCTTTTTTCGTAAATAAACGAAATAGCCATGGACGTAAAGGAAAAGCAAACACCAATCAATAATGCGAGTTTAATACCACCGAGTGCATTAATAGCAGGTAGTATTTGCAGCAATACCGCCAATCCAAAAACAGTAACAAGCATTAACACAAAGCTGCCGGCCATTAAGGCGCCAAGGCCTTTTTTGCCTTCCGGGTTGTTTGGATTGAGGCCTGTGGCTTTGATCCATGCTTTGGAGAATAAAACGGGGCTATACCATACAGCACCGATGAGGAAGTAAGCAATGGTTGCCACCAATACATGCAGCCATTGAAGATGAGCAATGTTTTGACAAAACATAAGCGTTAGGGGTTTGGTGAATGAACAAGATAAAACATTTTTGATACTTTCCCATACACTGCCCTTTCAGTTGTTACCTTCGCTCATTAACCGCAGTATCTATGGCTTATCGTTCGCTGGAAGAATGTTTGATTGACCTGGAAAGAAACGGGCACCTGGTTCGTATTAAAGAGGAGGTAGATCCTTATCTTGAAATGGCGGCTATTCACCTGCGTGTACATGAGGCGCAGGGGCCTGCTTTGTTGTTTGAAAATGTAAAAGGTTCTTCCTTTAGGGCCGCCTCCAATATATTTGGTACGCTGCAAAGAAGTGAGTTTATCTTCCGGCATACTTTGCGCGAAGTGCAACAACTGATCGCACTAAAAAACGATCCGCTAAAAGCGCTGAAACATCCTTTTCATCATATTAATACAGGGCTGGCTGCTTTAAAAGCATTGCCCTTGCGCAACCCTTTACAAAAGCCTGTTTTATACCAGGAGATCCGTATAACCGACCTGCCCCTGGTGCACCACTGGCTGAAAGATGGGGGCGCTTTTGTAACCTTGCCACAGGTATACACAGAAGATGTGGATGCCCCGGGTATTATGAAGGCCAACCTGGGTATGTATCGTATACAGTTAACAGGCAATGAGTATGCATTAAATAAGGAAGCAGGCCTGCATTACCAGTTACACAGGGGTATTGGTGTACACCAATACAAAGCCAATAAAAAGGGATTGCCCTTGAAGGTGAGTTGTTTTGTAGGTGGGCCCCCTTCGCATACCCTGGCTGCGGTAATGCCTTTACCGGAAGGCATTAGTGAAATGACCTTTGCCGGTGTGTTGGGCGGCCGTCGTTTCCGGTATGTATACCGGGATGGCTTTGCCATTAGTACAGATGCTGATTTTGTAATAACGGGAGAAGTATACCCTGGTGATAATAAACCAGAGGGCCCTTTTGGTGACCACCTGGGGTATTATAGTTTAACGCATCCTTTCCCTGTAATGAAAGTGCATAAGGTATATGCGAAAAAGAATGCCATCTGGCCATTTACAGTAGTAGGTCGCCCCCCTCAGGAGGATACCAGTTTTGGGCAACTGATCCATGCCATTGCGGGGGATGCAATTCCGCAGGAGATCCCGGGTGTAAAAGAAGTACATGCCGTAGATGCTGCCGGTGTACACCCTTTGTTATTGGCCATTGGGAGTGAGCGTTACACGCCTTATTTGCACACAAAACAGCCTGCTGAAATATTAACGATTGCCAATCATATACTGGGTACCGGCCAGTTAAGCCTTGCCAAGTTCCTGTTTATTACAGCAGATGATACCCAACAGCTTTCGGCACATGATATACCTGCTTTCCTGCAGTATGTACTGGAAAGGATTGACTGGACAAGGGATGTACATTTTTATACCAATACCACCATTGATACCCTTGATTATAGCGGTACAGGATTGAATACCGGTAGCAAAGTGGTATTTGCTGCATATGGTGACCCGTTGAGAACACTGTGTACATCCGTACCAAAGGCGCTGTATGAAAAGCAGCAGGGTTTCCATAATCCCCAATTGGCATTGCCAGGCATTATTGCGATAGAAACAGAACCGTTTAAAGGCTATGAAAGCAATGGGGTAGAACAAACCCTTGCAAAGTTGCAGTTGGAGGAATCATTGATACAGGAAGGGGTGGCAATGATCGTTCTATGTGATGATGCCTCTTTTGTAGCACAGCATATCAATCATTTTCTCTGGATCACGTTTACGAGGTGTAACCCTTCGCATGATATTTCGGGGATCCATGCTTTTGTTGATCATAAGCATTGGGGCTGCAAAGGCCCATTGGTAATCGATGCCCGTATAAAGCCACATCATGCACCGCCGGTGGAAAAAGAGGCTGCTGTAGAGAAAAGGATAGACCGGCTGTTTGAGAAAGGAGGGAGCCTTTATAATAGGTTATAAGTGATAAGTTATAAGTCATAAGTAAGAGAGCGTTGTACATTATTAAAAAAGCAGTAAAGGCAAAGCCCTTACTGCTTTTTAACTTATAACGTAAAAAAAACGTACTACTTACTTATGATAATACAACGATTAAGGCATAGATAACACCGGGTAACCAGAATAACAAGGTTAACACCAGGCTTAGCCAGAACTTACCATTTATCTCATCCTCATGTAAATATACTGCTAATGGTGGAAGCAGGATGGCAAGAATAGCCAGGAGAATGGTATTTGTGTCGCTCTCTCTTTTACCGTTTTTCTTATCTGCTTTGTATTGTTTCAGCAGATTTTTTGCTTCCTTTATGCGAAGCTTTTTATCGTGTGCTGATAAGTTTTTGAATTCAGCTACAGCTGCATTAACAGCGTCTTTATCAGGTGTGCTTGCTACTGCAGCAGAGTCTGTTACAGGAACTGATGAAGGCAGCGAGGCGTAGGAGCCAAAAGTTAATAACAAGGCTGCGGATGCTGCAAGGCAATAGCCGGCGATTTTTCTTTGCATAAGCGTGTGTATTGGTTCAGGGTTGAAGTTACGGGAAAAGCAGGGGCTATAAAAAGCATGGGGATAAAGTATGGTTATTATGTAATAAGCACACGTTTGTTTTGCACATTACCAATAAATAATGCATTCGTGTTTATTGAGTGCGTTATATTGCGGCGGTGGCGTTAAATGTGCTGCTTTTTGAATGAAAATACGTAATCCAAAATCCAAGTTTCACCTGGATATCAAAGCAGGGGACAGGGTATTAGAAGTAGGGTCGGGCGATTTTCCACATCCCCGTGCCAATGTACTGGTTGACAAATATGTAAATGATAACTATCACCGCTGTGGTGATATCAGGGTGGGCAGAAAGCAGGTATTTGTAGAAGCAGATGGCACCAGTCTTCCTTTTAAGGATAAGGAATTTGATTATGTAATATGTAGCCATACACTGGAGCATGTAGAAGATCCCGCAGCATTCATTGCCGAACAATTCAGGGTAGCCAGAAGAGGTTATATGGAGATCCCTTCTTTATTGGGCGAATACCTATGCCCCAAAGAATCACACAAATGGATTTCTCATGAGCACAACAATGTGTTGTACCTGGTAGAAAAACAAAAGCTTGCTGTTGCAAAAGGTTATGACCTGGGTGACCTGATCCTGGAATACCTGCCCAAGCATTCTATCGGCTTTAAGATACTGGAGCGTACACACCCCAATCTTAAATCTATCTGCATAGAATGGGAGAATGATTTTGCGTTTGAGATCAACCCGCAAGATGCGACTGTAATGAAATACTTCAACGGTCCCTGGCAACCTTCATGGGGCAATGAGTTCTTTCCTCCCAGGAGCCTGGGCCAGGAATTTAAAGCCGCATTTCTTGCTTTTATGGATATCTGCAGGAGTGTGTTTCTCTCTAAAGTACTTAAGAAGAATGATTAATTGTCAATTGTCAATGGTTAATGAAAGGAATGTTCTATCAATTGACCATTAACAATTAACCATTGATAATTATATCTTCACTTTCACTACTACCTTTTTTACCTTGGTTACCTGTTGCAAAGTAATGCCTGGCATGTGCAGGTCGGTAGGATAGAAGATAGCAAACATACCTGTGGTAGCCACAGAAAAGAAGTCAGGAGCTTCATCAAATAACATAAAGTCTTTCTCCTCGTCATAGGCTTTGGAAGGCGCCTGGTTATGTAGGAATGCGTGTCCGAATTTCTCTTCCCCGCTTACGATATATTGTACATCTATGTATTTTTTGTGGGATTCCATTTTCTCATTGGTAGCTTCTACCGTATCATATTCATTTACAACGGCAAAGAGGTTGTCTCCATCCAATTCGTATTTACCCTTTTCAACAGTAGAGAAATCTGTCTGGTGCAGGTAATCAAAGGCTTTGGCTATTCTTTCTCCTAAAAAACGGTAACGGTCGGTGTGTTGTAATGCGTCGAGTATCATTCTATGGCGTTGTGTAATAAGGTGGCCGTAAAGATAGGGGATGCCTCTAAGAAATGGTGTTTAATTTACGGGTACTACATCGGGGCGTTGTATATACCGGCTATTGTATTTGAAGCGCAGATCAGTAGTTAAGGTAATGTTCCAGGGGGCCATACCGGTACTGGTTCGGGGATAATAATAGGCCCTCAATTCTATGGTGCCAAAAACAAGGTTTTCGTTACGGGTACGGATACCGCCACCAACACCATAGTACAGGTGATGCCGGTAGGTATCATACTTTTCGCTGTCTGTTAACCGGAGATAGGTTAGGTTAACAAAGGTGAAGGGGGCAAACCTGAAATCGAGGAACTTCCAGGTATTATAGAATACAGATTCACAATTGGCTGTAATACGGGTAGATGCCTGTATGGTGGTGTCATTACTGAATTGTGGTATACCATAAGCGCTGTTGATGCGCAGGGTTTCATTGAGGTAGGTGTTGAATTGCTGGGTAATACTGCCGCTTAAAAAGTGGCGAAGGAACCAGTTGCTGTTACCAAGCCTTCTCAGTTTGGTGAATGATTCGAGGCTGGCGAGTACACTGGCATCCTGTAACTCACCCCGGTTGTAATAAGTACCTGCGAGTACGGTAAAATTATAGAAGCGTTTTTTGGGTGTAAAGTAAGTATGCTGGTAATTGATGCCTGCATAGGGGCGTGATACATCGTTACGGCTAATCCAGCCGCCTGTAAAAGCCACGTTGATACCTTCGGGTACGTCCTCGTTTCTACCAAACCCATACAGGAAAGTGGTACGGTAATATTCCTGTTTAAACAGGGTTAAGGAAGCGACAGCCCCTTTTACGCTGGCATAGTTGATATTATAAATGCCTTTGTATACGCCCGGCACTTCTTTGAAATCCCTGTCGAATACGCGCAGGGCCAGGAACTGTTTGAGGGAGCGTTCTGTTTTTTCTCTTTCCAGGTGTCCGCCACTGATATTATAGCCCCACCAGCCATCAAAAATATTGTACCGGTAGTGATAGAGGGCATCATACACCGAGTCTTCCCCATACAGGTCTTCTGTATAGTGTACTGCGGCTTCTATACCACCCGTCCACATATGATAAGGGCTTACCAGGGGTAATTCCAGGCGGGTATACAGGTAGTTTTCCTCCCTGCGGCCATTACTAAAGGAATGGTTTAGTTGCTGATAACCGATGGTATAATTCAGGAAACTGCCTGCAAGGTTTCGCTTTACATATTCCGCGCCTACGGCATCTTTTGGCGTTCGGTACATATCATAGAAGTTCTGGATCATCAGCCTGTCGCCAAGCCCCATAAAATTATCTTCCTGGCCTTGCAGGTAAACGCTGTTGGCATTGGCCACTTCTACGGCACCACTAATGGAGAAAACGTCTTTGTACAGGATGATTACATCTACCTGTGTAGAATCATCTGTTGGCTTGAGTACAATACGGGCATCCTGCAGGTAGTTAAGCGTACGCAGGAAAATAGAGTTATCCGCCAGTTGAAAAGGGTAAACAGAATCGCCGGTGTTAAAGAAAAGGTTATTGCGTATTACCTGCTCCCTTGTTTTCCGGTGAAGGGCATCGCCCAGCTTTGTGAGGAAAGTGCGGCGGATGATAGCCGTATCATTGATCGCCTGTTCAAAGCCTACTTCTTCCACGGTTATTTTACGGATCACCTTACCCTGATAAGGCATAAAAGGGTCTATACCTTTATTGGTAGCACTAATATCGCCCTCTTCCGGGGGCGTAGTGGCAATACTTTGCCCCAGCTTACCCAGCCAGCCATGCTTTTTGGCTAAAAAGAAGGTATCGCTGTGGGGGGAGGGTATGTTTACATCCTGAGCAACCACCTCATTACATAATAGACATACCACGAGCACAGAGAAAATCCCTGCAAAACATATCATACGGCATCCCTGCATTTCCTATGCTTCCATTTTGGTGAACGAACAGTTGGCAATATAGCTAAAGAGTAGAAGGGTTGTTCTATAAAGATAAGATAACTGCACCAGAAATATAGTAGGTGAGGGGTGTAATTACTTGTTTTTTACCCCTTCCTATACAGATAGTTTTTGAAACTACCAAATAAGGGAGGGGGTGGAAAACCACTATTGCAGGGAATGCTGGCGAAGGGTATATTCGTTGCCTGTTTTTTATTACCTATCTACCTAACTGCTTAAACTCACCAACATGCACACAAAAAGAATGGTATTACCCATTGGCGTATTGAGCCTTGTTTTATTATTGAGTCATTCGCTCATGGCTGCAATAACCGATAATATCAAAAGCGGGATGCCTATTGTAAAAGGGTACCAGCCGGTATTTAAAACATTAAACAGTTACCTGGCATACAAGCAAACAAAAGCACTGTATGGGGAGGATTCTGCAAAAAGCTATTATCGGCGTCTTGCGTGGGATCCCTATCTGCCTCTGACAGGAGGTACTTTAACGGGTGATCTATATGGTACCAATGCGTACTTCAGTGGTAATATGGGTGTTGGTAATGCTTCTGCACGATCTGCATTAGATGTTTTAGGGCAAGGCTGGTTCTCTGCCAACAATAGTGGTTCGTCATTAATATTGGATGGTAGCGGTATGGAGACTACGAATACTTCTTCTGGTGTTCGAATAATTGCCAGTTCCAGCAGTGGCAGCGGCTACATGAAAATGAAATTAGATAATTGGGGGGGATTCTATAGCTGGGCTAAAAACTCTGCCAGCGGAGAAGCTGAATTAATGCGCATTGATGCCGGTACGGGTAATGTTGGTATTGGTACAGCCTCTCCCAGAGGTGTTTTGGATGTAGGCAGAGAAATAAATGGTGGGGCCATAGGAACTGTATTTGCCAGGCTACCAGAGGCTGATGGTGTTAATGAGGGTACTTACCTGGGTGTGAAGGCCTGGGATACCCAGCCGGTTAATTGCAAATCATTTTCTTTGGAACATAAATTTAGCGGCTATGCCAATAATGCCATTAACTTTTACAGAGGTGGCGGTTATCAGGGCGGTTATATGGCTTTTGCAACAAATGATGGAACAGAAAAAATGATCATTGCCTCTAATGGTAATGTAGGCATTGGTACAAACAGCCCTGCTAATAAATTAGATGTTGTTGGAGCCGGCAACACCAACCTATCGATCAGTGCAGGAAGCGGCAGTGGTAATGCAGGTATTTATTTAACAGCCTATAATGCCGGGACAGCCAATACGGCAACCATCTATACGAATTATACCGGGGATATTAATCTAACGCCTGCAAGCGGTAGGGGAAGCTTTTTTACTTCCGGCAATGTAGGTATTGGTACCACAAGTCCTGCTTTTAAACTGGATGTAATGAATACTACTAACGCACAAGTGATGCGTTTGCAGGGTGGTGGCAGTGGATCAGACAATACCCAATTATGGTTTCATGGTAATGCAAGTAATGCCGATCAATGGATAATAGGCAATCACATTTCAGATAATGGCTCCGGCCGGCTTTTCCAGATATATGATCAAACACAATCTGCAGCAAGAGTAAGTATTGATGATGCTGGTAATGTAGGCATCGGTACCACTGCTCCCGGCCCTTATAAACTAGCTGTAGAAGGCAAGATCGGTGCCAGGGAAATAAAAGTAACCCTGGCCAATCCCTGGGCAGATTATGTATTCGATTCTGCTTACCAGTTAAAGCCATTGGCCCAGGTAGAACAGTACATTAAAGACAATAAACATTTACCCGAAGTACCCTCTGCCGAAGAGGTGAAAAAAGATGGTATTAACCTGGGTGATAACCAGGCACTGCTGTTAAAGAAGATTGAAGAACTGACTTTGTATATGATAGAGATGCAGAAAGAGAATGCGCAACTGAAAAAGCGTGTAGAGCAGTTGGAAAAAGACAAGCATTAATCTCCCGCGGAAAGCGCAAAAAATGCGGAACAATTGTTAATGGTTAGTTTGTTACATAGAAAACCCCGGATCTCTTCCGGGGTTTCTTTTATTATTTGCTTTCTATAGCATTCAGGAACGTACAACGTATTGCTCTTCTTACTCCACCTTTGTCACCTTGATAATATTGGTAGGTAAGTGCAGGTTAACAGGTGTACTGCCTGTGTTCACCACTAGGTCGCCGGCTTCGATGAAGCCTCTTTCTTTCAGGATGGCTATCTGGTCGGCAATGATATCATCCACACTTACTTCCTCATCATAATAAAACGCACGTACACCCCAGCTCAGGCTCAATTGATTCACCAGGCTTCTTTCTTTGGTAAAGATAAACAGGGGAGAGGCAGGGCGGTAGCTACTCAATACAAAGGCTGTATAGCCGCTTTGTGTCATACCGATCAGTGCTTTGGCATTCACATCGGCAGATAACTTACAGGCATTGTAACAAATAGCATCGCTGAGGAAAGAAGGAGAGTGTGGTTGTGGCTTCAGGTCTTCTTCCCTATTATAACGGTATTCTGTTTTTTCTACTTCAATAATGATCTTACGCATGGTTTCAACCACCAGTGGCGGATGGTTGCCGGTAGCAGTTTCACCACTCAACATTACGGCATCAGCACCTTCCAGTACGGCATTGGCCACGTCAGTAATTTCGCTACGGTTAGGCTTTACGCGATCAATCATACTTTCCATCATCTGTGTAGCCACGATAACAGGCTTACCACGGTGAATACATTTACGAATGATATCGCGTTGTGCCATCGGTACT
>Ga0207739_1000087_pt1 | contig 10866 bp, 11 predicted proteins | sample LuqExpMetageno15_FD_187773 | JGI IMG/M metagenome (GOLD analysis project Ga0207739, IMG submission 187773) | Tropical forest soil microbial communities from Luquillo Experimental Forest, Puerto Rico - Sample 15 (SPAdes) | ecosystem: Environmental > Terrestrial > Soil > Tropical forest ... | reverse complement strand
AATTGTACCCGCTATCCTTTATGCTGGATGTTTGTACGGTTTGCCTTGAAACAAGGATCGGCGAATTGTATACTACCCCGTGGAAGAGCATTATCATTAAAGGCGTTGACCATTCACAAAGGCACCTGTGGGATTATATATTGGGCAAGTATCGTATCAATGTACGCCATGCTGCGAATGAACTAAACTGGCAGGTTGAGGATCATACCGAGGAGGGGTTGGCCTTGAAGCGTTACCTGATACGCCAGTTTGATAAGGAGGATGTACGTACCTATGGGTTGTGTTTTGCCATACAAACCCGGGCCAGGTCATCTATGTTTGGTTCGGTATTGATCAGGAAACAACAAAACAAAAACCCGCACCGCCTACGGGCGTTGGACCGGTATGATATATTGTATACAAAGGATTTTAATCCTAACGCTATGGAGTATATCCTTTTCCGGGAGAACCTGGAGAAGAGTTTTATCGGTACGTATCTCGTTTCACTCTGCAAGTTATTTTATGAGCAGCAGGGTACGGTAGATGCTTTGCAACAATTCACACATGCACAGCAGGTGCCCTCTCCTATCCATACAGCGGCTAACAAAATGCTGCATCAATGTACACGCTGCTATACTGTGTATGATGAACAGTATGGCGATGAAGACAATTGTATCCCGGCAGGCACTTTGTTTGAGCAGTTGCCGGCTGAGTACACTTGTGCGTTGTGCGGATCCGGCAAGGAGGTATTCACTGCCATAGATGAAATAGAACTGGCCAAATCATTCTTATAGATCTGAGGGGCTATTAAAATTGGCAAAGCCCGCTATCCATTCAGGGGGTATAGCAGCAGACTGTGTATCGAGTTGTTCCAATACATATTTGAGACTATGCCGTTGTAATTGCTGCCGGTTATACAATGCGTATATTTTCTGTAATCCCTTTGCTGTATAGATGGCACAGAGGGGTTCTGCGCCTTCCTGGTTATGGAAGGTATAAGCTTCTTTATTGGCTTGCTGGTATTGGTGGTATAATTCTTTTAGAACTTCTTCCTGCATATTGATCATATCGCAGGCCAGTACAAACAGGTCGCTTTCCGGGTATTGTACATGCACACTCAGAACGCCATGTAACGGGCCACCTACCTGCAGCGCAGGATCGTCTTTAACCAGTGTATATGTGCTATAGATCTTTTGATAGATAGCATATTGGGATGGATTGACTGATAATACAACTGGTATGGATAAGGTTGATAATTTAGTAGCAGCCAGCTGCGCCCAGCTACCGGATACATGTGGGAGGAGGGCTTTATCGGTGCCCATCCGGGAGCTTTGTCCGCCGCATAAAACAATACCTGTTAGCATAGGAATGCAAAGGTAGTTTACAAACTGGCTTTTTCTGAAATGGTCCTTATTCGTTCGTCCAGGTCATGCGCAGAGGCCAGTAAATGATCCAGCAGTTTGCTTTTTTCTACATCATGCTCATTCACAAAAGCGTCTTTGAGTAGTTCAACGAGTCCCATGATGTTTGCCAGTGGCGACCGTATAACATGTGATTGCATCCAGGCGATCTCCCTCAATTTTTGGTTTTGCTGTTCAAGAGCGGCAAAAGTATTGATCCGTTCGGTAATATCAAGGCAGGCGCCGATCATCTCGAGCGGCCGTCCCTGTTCATCCACTTTCAGTTTCGCCCAGGAACGCAAGTGCCTCACTTCCCCGTTAGGGCGAATGATCTTTTCTACAAACTCTGCGTCATTCTTTGTTTGCAGCACATTGGTGATGGTATTGTATACCCTAAGCCGGTCTTCGGGATGCAATAGTTCCTGGTAACCTTCAAAAGTTGCCTTGAAATTCTGGGGATTTAGTCCATATATCGTGTATAAAGCAGGCGACCAGGTAACGATATTGTATTGTACGTCCCAACGCCAGTTACCGAAATGCGCCAGTTCCTGGCTTTGCATCATCAGCAGGTTAGTTTCACTGATCATCTCCGTTTTCTGCCGGTTTTCCAGGATGATCCTCAGCAAGGTTGTGGCTCGTTCTATTACCCTGAGCTCTTCCTGCTGAGGCAATTTAGGCTCCCGGTAGTACATACCCAGTGTAGCCATTACCTCGCCATCCGTATTGATCACCGGGTTGGACCAGCAGGCCTGTAAGCCATAGCCCATGGCCAGTTGCCGGTAGGATACCCATTTAGGATCAGTAGCTATATCACTAACAATGACCTGCTGCTTTAGAGCGGCTGCGGCGCCACAGGAGCCCTGGTTTTCTCCATCCGGGACATTCTCCAGGGCAGCCATATATGCCAACGGCAGGGAGGGGGAAATGCCATTATGCAAGCGGTCGTTTTTAACGCGGTGAATGGAGCATTGCATTTGGGGAAACAAATTTTCCAGGCCGGTGAGATAGCTTAACAATAATTCCTGCAGGGAAATATGGATATCGGAATTTAAACGGAACAATTTTTCTTCCAGTTGCTCAAGAGCACTTAGCCGTCGCACAATAGTGGTCTCCAACATAATACCGCGTAGGATAGGTGCACGATCACCTTCCTGAACAAGGGATACATTATCTTTTATCCAAACAATATTGCCATCAGCCCTTATCATCCGGTATTCGAAGGAGTGGCCTGGGGAAGCCAGGTTTTTCAGATTACGGTAGTCTGCTATAACAGAACGGTCATCGGGGTGAATATGGGCTTCCCAGAAGCCAGGACTCTGCATCCAGGTATCCGCATAGAAGCCTAAAATGGATTGCACATGATCACTAACAAATGTAAATTGTAACATGCTTGTATCGGCTTCCCATACAATCCCTTCTATAGCTTGAAAAAGGGTATGAAGCTGATTCCTGGGGTCATTTGCACTACGCCCGTCTTTTCTCATGGCAGCAGGATTAGGAGGTATTATAAAGAAATGTACGATTATTCCGGGAGAATCTCAAACAAAAGACCTGCCAGGGCTTACTCTTCATTTGCGCTTGTTTTACTTTTTATCATACACCACCTGCATACAATGTATCATAACCTTACAGTTGCGATGAGCCTTCCCCGGTTCGTTCCTGTATGAGTATCAAGGGAAAACAAGAGGAAGACCAAAGGAAAACAAAAGGACCAACGGGCTTCCATCGGCCCTCCATCGGGGGTCGATCGGGCCTCCATCGGGCTTATCCACATTTTTGGGAGGTCTTATACATATTTTTTATAATTCCAACTAACAGAACGCATACAAAAAAATAGTAAATTGGGTGTGTAAATCAAGCAGGTATGGCCAGGCAGGAAGGGATTATTACCCTACGTGGGAAACTGGGAAACCAGGTATTTTACGTTAGCAATGGTAAGAACCTTGTGAAAGGTGCCGGCGCGCCCTACCTGCAACCAGAATCCAGCCGAAAGAGTAGTAGTGAATTTGGGAGAGGGAATGCTGCTGCTGTGCTTATCAATAAAGGGTTTAAGCCATTGATTGACCTGGTAGGGAGTACCCGGGTTATTGACCGCCTGAAAAGCATCCTAATTAAAATCGTGAATACCGGCCCCATCGAACTGAAAGGTAAAAGGCAGGTAACAGATGGGGATGTGGCACTATTGAAAGGCTTCCAGTTTAACCGGTATACCTCAATGGACAGGTTGATCACTATTTCCCCTTCCATACAGGTTGACCCGGGCGGTGAGTTGACTGTTTCATTGCCAAAGATGCGGGTAAAGGATATGTTCTATCCTCCTCCTAAAACCATAGCGGCTGTGTTGCAATTCCGTTGTTGTATATTTTACTTTGATCTGAAGAACGGCCGGTTTGTGATGCCGGAGGACCTGGTGATACCATTAACAAAAGCAACCTTCCCCGGTGGTGCATTCAGCCTGCCCATACAGGATACCGGCGATTGTGTATTATTGCTGGCCTGGAGTATTTACTTCTCTCCTGGTGATGATCTTGCTCCTACCATGAATCGAAAGTATTATGCCGGCAGTATTATTGAAGCGGTGAATATTGTGGATGGCAAAGTAGTATCCTTTCAATACCCTGAGCCGGTAGTTATTACCAGGCACGCGGAGACAACCAATAAGGCTCAATGGAAGATGAATGAAGAGGATCACTAGCCATTACTATCATGCCGCATTCCTTCTGCTACTTTGAAGATATGGATGATATAGGGGAATAACGCTTCCATCGTTTCTATGGCACCGCGGATAGAACCAGGTAAGGTAAGCACCAATGTGTTTTTGATAAACCCGGCTACCCCTCTTGATAACATGGCATAGGGCGTACGTTGCTGGCCATAATTACGGGCGGCTTCCATGATGCCGGGGATCTGCCGGTCGAATAAAGGACTGATGGCTTCAGGGGTAATGTCCCGCGGTGATAAGCCTGTACCGCCTGTAAACAATACGAGGTTAAATCCTTCCTCACTCAACTGTTTGGCTTTGTTCTGGATCATCTCCATTTCATCGGGGATGATGGTGTATACTTCAATAGAAAGACCTTGCTGTTGTAGTTTTTGCATCACCGCTTTGCCGGCGGTATCCTGCTTGCTGCCTGTAGCTACACTATCTGAACAAACCACTACGGCACAGCGGAGACCGGCAGTAGTATGGTCGCTATAATCTGTTTTGCCACCTTTCTTGCTGGCCAGTTTGATGGTGCTGATCTCTATGCCTTTGTCAATCGGCTTTAACATATCGTAGATGGTAAGGGCTGTTACAGAAGCACCATGCATGGCTTCTACTTCTACCCCTGTTTTATAAATGGTATGTACTTCTACGCTGATGATGATCTGTAACCCTTCTATGGCATAAGTAATGGCTGCATATTCAATGGGTAAGGGATGACAGTCGGGTATTACATCACTGGTTTTCTTGATAGCCAGTAAGCCTGCGGCTCTTGCAAACTCAAACACATCGCCCTTGGGTACAAGCCGGTTCTGTATGGCATCGATCGTTTGCTGCCCGGATGTTTGTACAATAGCGGTTGCTATGGCTTTTCGTAAGCTGCTTACTTTGTGCGTGATGTCGACCATAGAGAATTAATTGTTAATTGTCAATTGTTAATGGTTAATGATGAGTTGCAGTGGGAACAGGGGTTTATTGATTCTCTTTCCATTGGTAAGAGGCATCTTCAAATAGTTCTTTGCCCCATACGGGTAATTCTGCCTTGATCCTTTCTACGGTTTCTTCGCAGGCATCTATGGCGGCCTTTCTGTGTTTGGAGGAGGTGAATACAAACAGGCATATTTCGCCGGCAGCTATAGTGCCGAGGCTATGGTATACATGCATACAGGTAAGTGTGTATTTGGCAAAGATGGCTTCCCGTATTTCATGCATCTTTTCGAGCGCCATTTCGGGGTAGGCAGTATACTCAATGGCTGTCACCTTCTTTTCGTTAATAGTATCCGCACGTACCTGTCCTAAGAAAATACTGTGTGCACCTATCTCCGTTTTGGTACTATGCTTTTGAATGCTCTCCGCTATAAAGCTGCTACTGATGGCACCCTGTACAAATATGTTTTTTGGTTTGTGCTCCTGCATAGTTATTATTTAGGCTTTTGCCAGTTGGTAATACCGCCCCGGAGACTATAAATGGTGCGGGTTGTACCAAAGGTATCGAATAACTGCTGTGCGGCCTTACTGCTTCTGGCACCAGATTGGCAAAAAGTGATCAGGATATCCCCTGTGAGTGAGGAGGCGCGGGATGGTAGCTGCGCCAGTGGGATCTGCAGGTGTTCAAAGGTTTCTATTACAGGTATTTCACCCGGTTCCCTTACGTCTATAATGGTTACGGAGGGATGGTGTAGCAGGTTGTTAAACCGGTCTGTATCTATTTCGAATGTCTGGCTGGCATTGGCTGCGCAGAACCAATCGTAGTCCATTTGCAGGAAAGCGGTTGCATCTGCAGGAGCTGCTATCCAGGCTTCTGTATGCGGTGTGAGGCCGAACTGGTATAACTGGTTGGTGAGGGCATTGTAGGTGAGCAGGCTATTGATCAACGGCTGGCCCATACCCACAATAAGCTTGATGGCTTCGCTGGCTTGCATACAACCCGCTATACCGGGCAGTACACCGAGTACCCCTGCTTCTGCACAGTTTAACAGGGCATTGTTTTGTGGTGGCTCGGGAAACAGGTCGCGGTAATTGACAGGCCGGTAATGGTTGTTGCCTTTACAGTTGAAGATAGCTACCTGTGCTTCGAATTGTGACACAGCCCCATATACCAGGGGTTTGCCGAGCAATACACAGGCATCATTGATTAGATAACGGGTAGAGAAATTATCGGTGGCGTCTATTACCAGGTCGAAGGCTGCCATGATCTCGAGCGCATTGCTGTTGGTGAGCCTTTGCGGGTAGGCTACAATGGTGATGTCTGTATTGAGTTGTTGTAATACGCCTGCGGCGATAGTGGCTTTGTTTTGGCCAATATGATGGGTACCATAGAGTACCTGGCGATGGAGATTGTTTAAGGCAACCGTATCCCCATCCACAATCCCGATCTTACCTACACCCGCTGCTGCCAGGTATTGCAAGGCGGGACAGCCAAGACCACCGGCGCCAATTACCAATACCTTTGCCTGCAGCAATGCATCCTGCCCGGCTATGCCGATCTCTTTTAGCAAGAGCTGGCGTTCATATCGTTGGTATTTATTGTCCATTCTATTTTTTTAAACACTAAGGTCACAAGGAGCACTTAGCTTTCACTAAGGAGAGAGAATAGGAAGATAAGATATCCTATTCTTCTTGTGTCTCTTGTGAACCTTGTGTCCTTAGTGGTAAAAGTATTTAACCACCGGAAAAGGGTGGTAATAAGGCTATTGTTGACTGATCTGTTAATATGGTATTGCCGGTGATCACCTGCCTGTTTACCGCCATGGCAAAGGGTATTTCTTTGATGGCAGGATACAGGGTATATAACTGTTGTATGAGCTGATCGGTGTCGGCTACATGGCTAACGGTGATGGTATGGCTGCCGGTGATATCGGCAAGCTGGCCAAATATGAGAATAGCTACCTGCATCTCCCCTCCTTTTCTTTTTATGCCCCTGTGAGTAATAGTTTAACGGCTGCTACCAGTAAGGCTGTGGCGAGTATATTTTTGAGCACGGTTTGTTTAAACCGTAAGGAGCCAAAATAAGCTCCCCCCAGTCCGCCGGCAAAGGCTACTATTACATAACTGTACATACCGGGACTGAAGTGTATGCCTTTTACCAGCTGACCACCCAGCCCTGCCAGGGAGTTAACGAAAATAAACAGGGCGCTGATGGCGGCTGTTTGTTTCTGGTCTGTCCATTTTAGCAACAACAGTATGGGAGATAAAATGATACCACCGCCAATGCCTATCATACCGGAAACCAGCCCGATGGTTCCCCCTATCAATAACGATAGCGGTATACTGGACGGTTTGATTTCGCTTACCGGGAAGTTTTTGAAGAAGAAAAAACGGGCTACCGGCAAAAGCAGTAAAAGACCGAGGATCTTTTTATAGATGGCACCATTCATAACGATCAGCCCTCCCAAAAACGACATGGGTATGGAAGCTATGGCCAGCGGCAGGAAGATCTTCCAGATAAAGTGTTTACCACGGTAGAACTGGATAAAGGAGGTTAAGGATACAAAGAGGTTGAGCAGTAATGCCGTGGGCTTCATTACATCGGGCGTAATACTGAACAGGGCCATTAAAGCAAGGTACCCGCTGGCACCCCCATGCCCTACCGAGGCATACAGGAATGCGACCATGAATAACAACAGGTAAAACAGCCATACATATTCTGCCATAGTGTATCTACTTAAAACGGTAACAAATGTACTTCTACCATTGCCCCTGCTGCATACTCTTCTCCTTCTTCCTCGAGGCGAATAAGACAATTGGCTGTTGCAAAAGAACTCAACCGGTACGATTCCTGCGCCTGTAGCGGTATTACTTTATTCCCTTCTACATAGCCCTTCAGGAAATGCGTTAAACCGGGTTTCTTCTCATACGCTTTCACCAATGGTAAATGTACCACTTTGATAATATTTTTCCGTTGTGTTAATTGTTGTAAAGCGGGTACTACATATTCGTAGAAACAGGTGAGTACCGAGGAGGGATTACCTGGTAACCCGAATACCAGTTTGTCGTTCTTTTTGCCAAAGAACAAGGGCTTGCCGGGCTTTTGTTTGATGCGGTGGAACAATTGCTGTACCCCACAGATAGAGGCTGCTTCAAGTACATAATCATAATCGCCTACACTTACGCCACCGGTTAGCAATACTATATCACTTTGTTCGAGTGCTTTTTCCAGGGCATCTTCCAACAGGCAGAGATCATCGTCTACCCAGATGGTGGTTACATTGGTGATCTGTAATTGCTGAAGTGCGGCATTTAAGGTAAAGGAGTTGGATTCATAGACCTGCCCGTGCGACAATGGCTGACCGGGCCGCTTTAGCTCGTTACCCGTTACCACTATGCTGATACTGGGCTTGGGGATCACTTTTACTTCTGAAATGCCAATACCGGCGAGGAAACCAATAGAGGCGGGGGATAAACAGGTGCCTTTGGTAGCGGCCAGTTCTCCTGCCTTTATTTCGGAACCTTTGGGCCTTACATTACTTCCTTTTTGTAGCAAGGTATCTGTACCGGTTAGTTCGTTGTTTTCTACGGTTACTTTCTCCTGCATAATAACGGTATCTGCACCCTGTGGCATAGGAGCGCCCGTGAAGATCCGCGCTGCCTGCCGGGCCTGTATACGCGCTGCCATGGCATGGCCCGCGGGTATTACCCCTTCTACCTGTAGCTTTTGATGATAATGATAGTCATCAAACGCAATGGCATAGCCATCCATGGAAGACTGGTCGAAGGCAGGGATATCTGTACCGGCAAATACATCTTCTGCCAATACATAGGTTAAAGCACTTTCAAGGGGAAGTGTAATAGAAGGCAACACTTTGCAATTGTGCCTGATAATGTTTTTGGCTTCGTTAACGGTGATCATAGGGGGCAATTGTTAAGGGTCAATTATCGGTTATTAATGGGTAGTTAGGTTTATGGATTAGCCGCCAATGGCGATCATACTTCGGTTTTCTATGGTTGTTGATTGTAGCTGTGTAAAGTCGTTTACAAACTGTCCGCCACGCTCTGCAGCTTTTTGACTAATGGATGTCAGGATAAGGTCTTTCACATCTTCTCCTTTACGCAATGCCTGTAACAGGTCCATCTCCCCTTTGGAGAAGAGACAGTTCTTCATTTTACCGTCGGCTGTTAAGCGCATCCGGTTACAGGTGCTGCAAAACGGGGCACTCATGGTGCTGATCACGGCAAAGCTGCCCATATAGCCGGGCACCTGGTAGTGTTTGGCGGTATCGTGCACATCATCCTCCAGGCGTTGAATGGTGTATTTGCTTTCTATCTGTTGTAGTATTTCCTGCCAGGTAAATACCTTATTGCTGCTCCATTGGTTACCACTAAAGGGCATAAACTCTATAAAGCGTACCTGTACGGGTGTATGCCTTGTCCATTCGATAAAGTCGTGGATCTCCTGGTCGTTGATGCCTTTCATCACCACTGCATTCACTTTTACATGGATACCTTCCTGTATGAGCAGGTGAATATTATCCCATACTTTCTGAAAATTATCCCTGCGGGTGATAAACTGAAACCGGGTGGCATCGAGTGTATCGAGGCTTACATTCAGTGAATGGATACTTGCTGCTTTTAACACCGGCAGGTATTCCTGCAGGCGAATGCCATTGGTGGATAATGTTAGGGTAACGGGTAATTGTGCAAGGGAACGGATAATGGTATCAGCATCTTTGCGAACCAGGGGTTCTCCACCCGTGAGTCTTATCTTGGTAACGCCGAGTTGCACAAACACCTTTGCGAGCGCTTCTATTTCATTGGCCTGCATCAACCGGGCGGATGGCATAAATGCATAGGCTTCTTCCGGCATACAATAAAAACAACGGAGGTTGCAATTATCAGTAAGCGATATACGCAGGTAGTTGTGTATCCGGTTGAATGAATCGATCAACATCTATAGGCATTTGCGACATGTAAATGTAAGACTTATGTGGGATTAAGTACGAAGTACGAGGTACAAAGTACGCTGCTTCACTGTTCGTACTTCGTAGTTAGTACTTCGTATTTTAGAAGACTTCCCCCAGGTTTACAAAGAACCCGTTGCTGCCGTCTTTACCTATGCCATAATCAACGCAGATATTGGCGCCGGAATGTTTGTTTAGCTTGATGCGTAAGCCCGCACCACAGGCAGGAAGCCATTCATTAAACTGTTCGGAGAGTTCTGCGGAGAACTTTTCTACATTGGCAAAAACCACCCCTCCCAATAAGCCATTGCGGCTGATACGGAAGCGGTATTCGCTTTCGAGGTAATACATATTCTTACCCCTGAAACGACCCTGTATATAGCCCCTGCCGGTATTATACTGGTCGTCCCAGCCGGTACTGGGTGCCAACAGGTAAGGAGGGGTACCCCCTACTGTTAACCAGTCGTAACTCCATATAGCCAGTACATTGTGGGAATTACCCGGGAAATGAAAATATTTACGGATGTCTATCAGCAGCGACTGCCAGTTTTCGCCACTACCAAGGAACTTGCGGTTATCACGGAACACGAGGTTGGCATACCAGCCATTATCAGAATTGATCTGGTTGAGCCTGTTATCATATAAAGCCCGGAGGGTAACACCGGAGGCTATTTCGTCATCTCCCAATTCTCTCTGGAGAAGGGCATTGATGCGTCGGGTTTCGGGGTCGATGGCTTTGATATTCCAGTACTGATCATAATAAAAGCCTACCCCTGCATAGAAGTTTTTGGCTACCGACTTCAGGATGGTCTGGTGCAGTTTAATAGCCGAGAAATCGATGGTAATGCCTTTGTTGGGGTCTGTACGCCCACCCAGTCCATAGATA
>Ga0207739_1000086_pt1 | contig 10898 bp, 11 predicted proteins | sample LuqExpMetageno15_FD_187773 | JGI IMG/M metagenome (GOLD analysis project Ga0207739, IMG submission 187773) | Tropical forest soil microbial communities from Luquillo Experimental Forest, Puerto Rico - Sample 15 (SPAdes) | ecosystem: Environmental > Terrestrial > Soil > Tropical forest ... | reverse complement strand
GTGATAGAAGAAGTAAAAAAATAGTAACACTTTCGATAATAGAACTTGTAAAGCCGGGCTTATTCAATAAGCCCGGCTTTTTTATAAAATACAAGCAGTATATTGATGTTCGATAAAACCATTGCAATGCTAAAAAAGATAAGACAGCTGCTTTCCCTGGGACAACCAAAAGAAAAGGAAAATGAGACTGTTGCTATTACATGTCTTTATTGTGAAAAATTAATTGCACAAAGTATTGATGGCGAAATGGTTCCTTCGCATATCGAATGCTATAAAGCCGGGAATGTTCCGGTACCCAATGCCGGATGGCTTTGCTCACAGGAATGTGCAACGGCTTTTGAGGTAAAATACAATGTAACATTTCAACGAACCAAACACGGAAAGGTCGATTATTATGAAGGGGAAGTATAAACTACCGACTATCCTGTTATTATTTTCCTGTATCAGCTGCGGTACATCAGCAGACACTTACCTGGAAGAAGGAAGAGGTGCGGCAGATAAAGGAAATTATCAATCAGCCATCACCTTACTCGATAAAGCAATTGAAAAGAAACCAGCATTAAAAGAAGCATACCTGCTCAAAGGATTCTGTTACGTAGACCTTGGCCAGGCTGACAAAGCAATTATCAGCTATCAAAAACTGCTAAGCATAGACCCGAAGAATACAAGTGCATTCTATTATATAGGAATGTGCAAGTACGATCAGGATAAATTCAAAGAAGCTATTGAATACTATAACAAAGCAGCGATAACAAAAAATGCTTTTTCATCAGATAGCATAGTTCCTCGTGGTGGCATTGACCTTGTCAAAAATGGATTGGTAGGAGAGCAACCTGATTTTGATATCCCCTCTTATGAAATTTGTTACCAGCGTGGCCTGGCCTTTTATAAAGCAGAGCAAATAAAGAATGCGTATGACGATTTTGCATATTGTGTAGAAGAGGGCTATCAGTTAGGTGAAAGCTATTACATGGAAGGCCTTTGCTGGTTATGGGCTAACAAAAAAGACAAAGCCTGTAAAGCATTTCAAATGGGAGTGGTATATGGGGATAGCCTTTCCATGGAGCAGGTTTCAAGAACATGCAGGTAAAATGACCGAAACAACCAGTTCCCTCCGTTAAACAAATCCTAATTAACAAACAGGCAATCATAATAATCGGTCAATCACTATTAGTTTAGACAGATACAGTATTGTACTATCAGTTAAACCGGCGCTCCTATGCAAAGCGTTTTACACTCTTCGATATGCAATTACAAGCTCTTTTTATTAAGCATATCAGTATGTTTTATGAGCAATATCCTATCGGCTCAAACCACTATTACGGGAACAGTAACAGACGCAACCTCCGCACAAGCATTGCCCTTTGTTAATATAGGCATCAAAAACAAAAACATCGGCACGGTTTCCTCCGGCAATGGTAACTTCTCCATACATATCCCTGCTCAGAACAGTAAAGACACAGTAACCTTTTCAATAGTAGGATACAATGAATTAAACCTGCCTGTTAATCAGATAGTAGCTGCAGGCCAAAAAATATTTCAGCTACAAAGCCATCCGGCACCATTGGAAGAAGTAGTTGTTTCCTCCAAACTGGTGGAGAAAAAAATAGGTATGGTAAACCACCCCTTGATCCACTTTACCGATGGAAGCACCAATCAAAACGACATTTTCGAAATTGCCCAACTCATAAAGCTGGGCAATATTCGTTCAAAGATTACCTCAGTCAATCTCACATTGACTGATGCAAGAGCAGATAGTGGCATTTTTCGTATCAATTTCTATGAATACGATGGACGACGCCCTGCCAATCGCATAGTAGAAAAAAGCATCGTGCAAACCCATGCTATTAAACCCGGCCTCTTAACATTTGATCTCAGGAAATACAATATCTACCTCAGGAAAGATTTTGTAATAGGCATTGAATTTCTACCTGCTGCAAAGCCAGACAGTACCCCCATTAATTACGAAGTAAAAATTGGCGGCTCCTCCAAAAGCTTTGTACGATCGGCCAGCCAGGGGAATTGGAGAGTACCTCCCCACCATTACAGGCTCTTTATTACAACACTGGTAAATGCCAATGCAAAACCATCGCAGCCACAGGAGAATGAAGAGGTTGAAACAGCACCCTCCTTACGATTGTATTCGGCAAATGTGAAGGACTCTTTTTCTGTTTTTGTACGGCTACCTAAGAACTATAACGATGGCAATAAACAAAACTATCCACTGGTACTGCTCTTAGATGCCAATGCTTATTTTGACATAGCCGGTAATTCCATTACGGAAATTAGTAAACAACACCTGGTAACAGAACCACTGCTGGTAGGAGTAGGGTACAAAGACTTTATTCAGAATGATTCAATGAGAAGCCGGGACTATACTTACCCTGTAGCACCTGCAACAGATAGTTTTACACGAAGCGGAGGCGCAGATAAGTTTTTACTTTTTATTCAAAATGAATTGCTGCCGGTGATCGACAAAAACTATAGAACGGATACGGTCAATCGCACTATCATGGGCCATTCCTTAGGCGGTTATTTTACCCTATATGCGCTGCAAAGAGCACTGGCAGAAAACAACCGATGCTTCAACAATTTTATAGCAGCCAGCCCCTCTCTTCATTATGATGATTATTATATTGTTAAACAGCTTATCAACTTACCGCTTGTAAAAGAAACGCAAAACAAACAGGAACTGCTGATCACAATGGGAGGGGAGGAAATAAAAGAAGCGGGAGCCGATAGTATACGAGCCGCTAACGATTTTGAAAGTATGATAAAAACCCTCTCTGGAAACAGGTTTGTCAATCTCAAAATAAAGAGTAGGATCTATCCCGGTTTTTCTCATATGGAAACAGCCATTCCCACTTTTGAGGATGGCTTAAGGCATCTTTTAAAGTTGGATGAAGAGGAAGGGAAAAGATAAAAATATACCCGCCGCCCCGGAATTAACAAGGCTTTGTAAAGAATACGGTATAAAACAAAAGAGATCGCGCGATCTTTGGCGCCGAATACCATAAAGGCCTATGCAGCAGAAAATAGCTTTCCTCCTCTTTTTATTGATAACACTTACTACCGGGCTGTTTGCTCAAAATAATAATTGCGATTCTGCTCTCTTTAACAAAGGCAGGGAATGCCTGGAAAGAAAGAGCTTCGACAGTGCGATCGCCATCTTCAATAAGGTGTTGGAGAAGTGCCCCACTTTTACCACAGCCTATGCCAACAGGGGGATGTGTTATTTGTATAAAAAAGAAGAGAAAAATGCAAAGCTGGATTTTGAACGTACCCTGGCAGTGGCCAAAACAAAGTATAAAATGGCGATGTTTATAGGGTATACTTATTTCCGGTTTGAAAAGTATGAAGATGCCTATGAATACTTTAATAGGGCAACTACCTTCAAAGCCATGGAAGCAGAGCCCTATTTCTTAATGGCCCGTTCTCTTTGGTTGGCCAGGATCCCTGTACTGATGGAAAAGTATAAAGGCGATTATTTACAGGACCCGGAGTATAAAAGCCATTTGAAGAAAGATATCCTGGTACTGCTGGACAGGGCTACCCGGCTCGATTCTGCTACTACGTATGAGTACTTTTATTACAAAGGCATGTTCCATTCCAATTTTGAAGACTGGCAGGAGGCGCTTACCTGTTACCAACGCTCTATTGATATACACCCTACTATTGCTGCGTACAAGTATTGTGCGGAATGTTGCCGGGCCCTTAAACAAAACCAGAAGGCCTGCGACTATATTCATCAATGGGCTGGTATGTATAGTCCTGATGAGGGTATGGACGCTTTTCAAAAGCAGGACTATGCCAGGAAGTTTTGTACGGAGGTGGGGATACCATAAATGGAATATGCAACCGGGCAAGGCTCCTTTTCAAAGTAGCAGGTGGTGTATAATGTGTAACACGTGTTGATCGCTTACTACGGATGCTTCGCACCCGTATAGGAATTTTACCACTAAGGACACTTAGGTCCACTAAGTCTTCACTAAGTGTTTCCTTGTGTTCCTTGTGATCTAAGTGTTGAATATTTTTCTTCGCGTCTTTGCGTGTCTCCCTCTTTGCGTCTTTGCGTGAAACCTCCCCCACAGCCGCAGGCCCTTTCCCTTCAATCCTTATAATCCCCCTAAATCCAGGTTCTGACAGTATCCTTACAATCTCCAACACCACTAATTTCTCCTCTTTCCCCGCTGCCCACTCTTCCCACCAAAAACCTTTCTCAGAAACAGCTTCCAGCAACCAGCTATATACAGTCTCAATAGAATACCCTTTCTTAAACAACTGGTAAGCGATCCTCTTCAACAATACATACAAAGAGTACACATGCCTTTCACCGGTAACCTGTGCATACACCCTCGAACTCGTTTTAGAAGCCAACGTCTGCACATTCGCATAAACCATCGTAACAGCAAAAGCAGGGTCATTCTTAACCCGCTCACTCGTCAGGCTCGTCCACTCACGGATACACAGATTCCCGCCCCATACAAGAACGAGAAAATTATCCTCAAATCTTCCTTTCTTCAGGTGAAAGGCACCCTCTACTACTTTCAACATACCTAAAGCTACAACGCCAGACTGGCCCTTTCCAAATCCAAACCGCCGAAAAAGCGGAAAACGCAACATTTAGCCGAAAATGTCACTTTTGGCGGAAATCAACCCTTTTAGCGGAATCCGCAGTACAGCATCCTGAATACATTGCAACGCCTGGATGCGCATATTGCATCAGTACAATCTGCAAGAGAAATATCAATTAATAAAAGTGATAACTGCTTCCCCGTTCTTAGCCGCCTCCAGGTAAAACGCTTGCAGGCTGGTGAAATGGGCTGCTAAATAATCAAATGCGCCATCACCCTCGTCCCAGATCAACGGATAGATCTCCAAACTCTCCATCCTTTTAGGATCATATTGCAATTTCAGATCAGCCACAGCAATTGCCTGGATTTGATCATTCACCTCCGCCACCTGTTCCGGGCTCAGGTAATGAGCAGGCCCATAACCCATATCCTGGCTCTCATCAATAAGCTGACCGCTAAAAAGAATACGGGCATTAGTATGGTCATGCCCATGCTCTATATTATTACCTGTTAAAAGGAAAAAAATGCCATCCCAGGCCTTGTCCAGGTCAATGATGCTTGCATCGTCATCATCAACGTCAACGTCTGCATCGTCATCATTGTAAATCCTTTGCTCCAGCTTGGCACTATCAGCCAGGTAATCGTTTAATACAGTGTTGGGTACGCGTAATAAATTAAAGATCATGCTCATAAAAAGAAGATATGAAAATGGTTAATAGATACTGCTTTATTTAATTCTGTTAAACCCTTCATCATCCCCGTAGTTACGTTTTACTGCATCGATCTCGCCTTTATCCAGCATTTTTTTAAGCTCCGCTTTGGTAAAAACAAGCTCCTCTGTTTTGTCAAAATAATCACTGCTGCTCAACTTGCTAACAAACCCATCGTATTGCAAATGGGTATGGTATACAGAAACAGAATCTTTATTAACGCCTGTAACCCGGAGATAGTAATAGATGGTTGCATTTTTGTCGTCCGTATCTTTTACCAGGTAAACATCGCCTGCTGCAGGATTAGCAACAAATAATGCTTCGTTCTTTCCAGTCCTCACACTCGCAATCACACCCCAGGTAATCAGCGCAGCGATTAAAAACAAGAAACTAAATAAATAGATGGGTGTTTTTGTTTTGTCCTCGTAATCCTTTTGCAAACTGTCCATCTGTAAGGATTCACCACAGGAATTGCAGCGAATACCGGCTACTTTACGGCTAATCGGAAAAATTGGGATAAAATAAATATGATAATACTGCCTGTATACGCTTACGGTAAGGTCAAGAGCACCGCAGTTACTACAGGTTTGATGATTTTCCTGGTAGGTTTTTAGCGTGGCGTTTTTTCTGCCATGGAATACTAACATAGATGAAAGGGTTTTAGATGATGGTGTATGTTTGATTATTCAATTATTTCTTTATGATTACTATTAAGAGCGTCAGCAAATTTTTTTAATAAGGTTGCGTCATTTCTTAAGTTAATGTAAAAAGTATTGTTAGTGATTCTTTCAATCAATTTCGGATCGTAAGTCTTTTTTACTCTTACATTTTTAATCATAACAGCACGAATCACAATATCGATTTTTCGCCAGCGTTTTCGTGGAAGCCCATATACTGGAATATCTTCATGCCCCATACCACCATATTCAGGAAACAAATAAACTTTTGCCCCAGATCTGAAATGTTTTGTTCCGCTTCTGATTTCTTTGTTTTCACCTTGATAATGCTTGTCTATGATATTACCAACAAGTATATAGTGAAATGCTTTGCCTGGTTTATTATATATCCCGATAGGATTAGTTACTTGCCTCATCATTTAATTCTGTTAAACCTTTCATAGTCCCCATAACCACGTTCTACTGCATTAATCTTGTCTTTATCCAACATCTGCTTTAACTGTGCTTTGGTAAAAACAAGCTCCTCTGTTTTGTCAAAATAGTCATCGCTCTGTAGTTTAGAAACAAACCCATCGTATTGTAAATGAGTCTGGTATGTTGAAACCGTATCATTGTGAATGCTTGCCACCCGCATAAAATAATAAGCAATTGATTCTTTCCCATCCTCTCTTACCAGGTAAACATCCCCCACTTTAGGAGCAGCAACAAAGGCCGCTTTCTCATTTTGGGTAGTGAGGTTTAAAATAACGCCCAGGACAATAGGTGCCGTAAACAACAGTAGCAGGCTATATAAATAAATCGGCGCTTTGGTAGCATCCTCATAATACCGTTGTAAAGAATCAATTCGCATAGGCGCCGAACAATTATTGCATCGGACAGTAGAGGTATTGATACCAGCAGGTAAAGCAGGGATAAAGAACAAATGAAAATACTTACGGTATACCTTTATTTGAAGGTCAAAACTGCCACAATTGTCACAACTGTGATAACTGTCGTTATACGTCTTTATACTGGCAGTTTTCTGTCCGTAAATGAATAGCATGGTTAGTAAGGGTTGGTTAAAGACTCGGGATGAATAGTAAAAGCTATCTACGGCAATGATACTGAAAATAAACAGGCAAAAATCCTCGCTTGTCTCCCTTATAGTCCCTCCATAGAAGAGTCGTAGAAAAGCCGACTCTCCCCCTACCATAAAGCATGGTTTTGATTTCGCTACAATCTCCCCCAATCCCCCCCGCAACAGGTAGGCAAATACCAGGCGCACCCAGGATCATTCAGCCTTCCCTCAGTGTTTCTTGTGCACCTTGTGACCTTAGTGGTAAATTCCCCTCCACACCAGCCGAAGGCTGCTCATTCGTGTCCATTCGTTTAATTCGTGGCAATCAGAAATCTACAGCGAGGCACGCAACGTCAAATAAAACGGAATTTCCAAATGCTGGGCCGACTGCTCCAGTATCAATTGCGCGGTTTTTTCGCCCATCATGGCAAAATCGGAGGAAATAGTGGTAATCCCGTTCAGGATGATCTTTTTTAAAGGCGTTTCATTATAGGAGATCACGCCCACATTCTTGCCCACCTTCATCTTGGTAGCCAATATCTTCTCGATCAATATCACCAGGTCATCCTCCATCAGGTTGATATAGGCCTCCCCATCCTTAATAGGCTCATTGGCAATATTATGCACCACCTTATAGTTAAAAGCATATTGCTGGCAAAACCGATGAAAGCCCTTCAGTATCTCCTGGGGAAAATAAGTATAGGCCGGGAAAATGATCTTGATCGTATGGTATTTGCTCAACCGCGGTAAGGCCTGTTCCAATGCCCCATAAATATCCTTCTCAAAGTTCTCATACACAGCGCCAAACTGCCCGTTTACACCAGGCACCAGTTTATCCAGTAGTATCAGTTTGTCCCGCGGAATGGTATTGATCACCTCATGCGCATTCTCCCCGCCATCCATAAAATGCGGGATGATCACATAATGCGTATAATCGTTCTTTTTGTTAACGATCAGGCGTTTAAAAAAGTCGTAATCGTTGTTATAGATATAGAAGTCGATAGAAGCCAGTTCCCCAAGGGTAGATACAAATGCATCATATACGATCTTCTTATGCGGACTCAGCTTATTAAACAACAGGAAAATCTTCAATTGCTGCTTCACTTCTGTATCCTTTACAAAATAGCCCTTGCCAGGAACAGACCCCAAAACCCCAATCTTTTTTAAGTATTTGTAACCCTTTTCAGCAGTATCCCGGGAAATCTCAAATTCAAAGCTCAGTTCATTGATAGAAGGCAATATTTCATCCTTCAGAATCTTACCCTCACCAATGGCTTTAATGATAGAATTCGCAAGCTGAAGATATTTAGGCGTGGCTGAGTAATAGTCAATAAACAGGTGTTGAAATACCGCATTCTTTTTCATCATCGCAAGTGGGGGTTCGTATACAATGTTAGGCAAAAGTTAAATGTACCAAACAAGCAAATTTACAGAGAAACAACCATGATGGTACATGACAGCAATTTTTATATCACCTGCTACTTTTGGTCGATTAATTATTGTATTGCTAGCCATATTGAAACTGTCTACTCATGGGAATTATTTTAGCCGTATTCTTTCAAACTGTTCTAGGTGTTACGTTTCATTTTATAGGAGGATTTGCGTCGGGAAGTTTTTACATGCCCTTTAAAAAAGTGAAAGGTTGGTCATGGGAAAGTTATTGGTTGATTGGCGGCGTTTTCTCCTGGTTGGTGGTTCCCCCTTTAGCAGCGTATCTCACAGTTCCCGGTTTTGCAGATATCATCAGGCATACAGATACAAGTATTCTTTGCTGGACGTATTTTATGGGTCTTCTCTGGGGTATTGGCGGTCTTACCTATGGCCTCGGTGTACGTTTCCTCGGTATGTCGCTCGGTAACTCCGTGATCCTCGGTTTTTGTTCAGCCTTTGGTTCTTTGATACCGCCTATCTATTACAACATTGCACACCACGATGGTAAAACCACGTTCACCCAAATGCTCGGCAGTGAGGGCGGCAGGATGGTATTACTGGGGGTGCTGGTTTGTTTGGTGGGCATCTTTATTTGCGGCCGTGCCGGTATGCTAAAAGAGAAAGACCTCCCGGAAGACAAGAAGAAAGAAAGCGTAAAAGAGTTTAACCTGGTAAAAGGATTAATAGTAGCCACCATTTCCGGTATCCTCAGTGCCTGTTTCAATTTTGGTATCGAGGCCGGAAAGCCAATGGCAGAAGAAGCGGTAAAGCTCGGTTATAATCCCCTGTTCCAGAACAACGTGATCTATGTGGTGTTGTTATGGGGCGGACTTACTACCAACTTTATCTGGTGTTTGATCTTAAACACAACCAATAAATCATTTGGTGATTATACCAATAAAAAAACACCACTGTTACCCAATTATGTGTTTGCTGCATTAGCCGGTACTACCTGGTTCCTGCAGTTCTTCTTCTACGGAATGGGAGAAAGCAAAATGGGTAATGGCGCCAGTTCCTGGATCCTGCACATGGCCTTTATCATCCTGATCTCGAACATGTGGGGTGCCATCTTAAAAGAATGGAAAGGAACCAGTAAGAAAACAATAACTACCATAATAATAGGCCTGTTAACCATATTCGCATCGGTACTACTGGTGGGTTACGGCAATTCTTTATAGAAGCTAATTGATTGATTGCTATAGAAAAAAGAAGAATTGATCTTAAATCTTTTTTATGTCAGTGAATGCAAGTACAACAAAATTCAACCATGTAAGTTATTTGTGGGACGAAGCTGTAGCAGCTTCAATGGCAGGCGACGAAGTGGCCCTGCTTATCTACCGTTCTAACCTGTTAGGTGCCGACCTCCGCTTAACAAACTATGGTGGCGGTAACACCTCCTGCAAAGCCATGGCCAAAGACCCTTTAACGGGTGTGGAAACAGAAGTAATGTGGGTAAAAGGTAGCGGGGGCGATCTCGGTACTTTGAAAAAAAGCGGTCTGGCTGCCCTGTATGTGGACAGGCTCCGCAGCCTCAAAAATGTGTATCGCGGTATCAAGTTTGAAGATGAAATGGTAGAACTGTTCAATCACTGCATCTACGACCTCAGCTCCAAAGCACCCTCTATCGATACACCCTTACACGGTTTCCTCCCTTTCAAACACATCGACCATTTACATCCCGATGCAGCGATCGCTATCGCAGCAGCAAAGGATGGTAAGAAAATAACACAGGAATTATTCAACGGAACCATCGGATGGGTAGAATGGCAACGCCCCGGTTTCGACCTTGGCCTGCAATTGAAACAATGCCTGGATGAGAATCCCGGTATCCGTGGTATCATGTTAGGCTCTCATGGCCTGTTCACCTGGGGTGATACAGCCTATGAAAGCTATATCAACACACTCGAGGTAATTGAACGTTGCGCAGCCTATATCGAGGATAATATAGCAAAACAACCCGCTGTATTCGGCGGTGCCAAAATAGAATCTTTACCCAAAGACGAGCGTGTTAACCAGGCTTCTGTACTGGCGCCCATCTTACGCGGATTCTGCTCTTCCAAAACAAAGATGATCGGTCACTTTACAGATGATGAACGCGTATTGCAATTCATCAACTCAAAAGACCTCGACAGGTTAGCCCCGATGGGTACCAGCTGTCCAGACCACTTCCTACGCACCAAGATCAGCCCATTAGTATTGGAATTAAAGCCCAATGAAGACCTCAGCAATACAGCAGCCATCAAAGAAAAGCTGGCTCCTGCATTTGAAGCATACAGGAAGATGTACACGGAGTATTACGAGAAGTGTAAACATCCAAACAGCCCCGCTATCCGTGATGCCAACCCCGTGGTGATCTTATACCCCGGTGTAGGTATGTTCACTTTCTCAAAGGACAAACAAACAGCAAGGGTAGCTGCTGAGTTCTACATCAACGCCATCAATGTAATGC
>Ga0207739_1000085_pt1 | contig 10909 bp, 9 predicted proteins | sample LuqExpMetageno15_FD_187773 | JGI IMG/M metagenome (GOLD analysis project Ga0207739, IMG submission 187773) | Tropical forest soil microbial communities from Luquillo Experimental Forest, Puerto Rico - Sample 15 (SPAdes) | ecosystem: Environmental > Terrestrial > Soil > Tropical forest ... | reverse complement strand
TCCTGGGTATCTGTCAACCTCGTGGGCACGGGAGTGGGCGGCTCGACGTGGGCTGCCAACACACGCTGTGCAGCATCATCATGCGCATGTCGCTGGATGCATGGCTGAGCATGGGCTGCGCGGACCTGTGATTGGCTTGAGCCTGGATGGTACGGGCTATGGAACAGACGGGCGCATCTGGGGCGGAGAGGTGCTGATTGCGCGGCTGGATGGCTTTGAGCGATTCGCACATCTTGAATACATGCCAATGCCGGGCAGCGAAGCGGCGACTCGTGAGCCGTGGCGGATGGCATTTGGGGCGTTGCATGCTGCAGGGTTCGACGTGGATGAGTGCTGCAGACTGACCGGTGCGAGTGAGAGCGAGGTGAAGTTGCTGCAGCGCATGATTGAGCGTAGGGTCAATACGCCATTGACGTCGAGTTGCGGCAGGCTGTTCGATGCGGTGGCAGCGGTGGTGTTGAATCGTCGGACAGTGGATTACGACGCGCAGGCCGCAATCGAGCTTGAAGGAATTGCTGTGAATGAGCTGGATGCGGAGGCGTATTCGACAGAGATAGTGGCGACGAATGAAAGCGCGGGTGGTGCGGTTTCGATCAGTGTGAAACCTCTGTGGCTGGCGTTGATTGAGGACAAACGCATTGGTGTGCCAGCGGCCCGGATTGCTGCGCGGTTTCATGCCGGTGTGGCTAGAGCGTTCATCGAAGTGGCAATGCGTGCTCGCGTCGCGCGGGGACTGTCGCAGGTCGTGATGAGCGGCGGGTGTCTGCATAATCGGCGGCTTGCGCGGTTGCTGCGTGTGGGGTTAGAGGCGGCGGGATTCGAGGCGTTTCAGCATCGCAATGTAAGCCCAGGAGACGGCGGGCTGAGTTATGGGCAGGCGGTAGTGGCCATTGCTGCGATGGAGAGGCGAAGCCTATGAGCAGGCAAAACGAGGCGGCGTTGCAGTGGTTGATTTGCCTTGGGTGCCGGGTTTTTGGTGGAATCTTGTGCGCTCTCGTGGCTATTCGTGGCGTTTACGCGTTGTGGGCGACTGATTTGCGCGAGGATGTGGTGCTCGAACTGCTCTATTGCTTGTTGCCTGCAGCGAACGTTATTGCGTTTCTCGGCATACGAAGAGGTTTGCTGCGGGGCATGGTGCAGGCGGTGTTGCTTGGAGGCTTCATTGTGGTGTATGCAGCACTGAACTGGAGAATGTGCAGTGCGCTTGGATACTGTACGACGCTGAATGCGACGATCTGGATGACGTTTCGGACGCCGGCGGTGGTGCAGATGTGCGAGGGGCTGTTGCTCAGCGTTGCAGTGGCGTGGTTAGAAGAAAGGCCGCTCACGAAGACGGAGCGGCCTGCTTAAGCGTGGTTAGCCGAGGAGTCTAACCAGTTCCTGTGCTTCGTGCCGCGGGCCAAGGATCGAGATGCGGGGGATGCGGCCGCGCACCATGGCAACTTCGTCACAGCGGTGCAGGCGCGGGCAGTTCTGACAGTCTTTGAAGATCTTGTCGGGCAGTTCGGCTTTGTCCTCGACGATACGGAAGCCGAACTTGAAGAAGAAGTCGGGGATGCGCGTGAAGAGGCAGACGGATTGGATGCCGTGCAGTTCGGCCTCTTCAATGAGAGCGCCGAGAATGCGCCCTCCTGCGCCCTGGCCTTTGGCTTCAGGCTTGACGACGATGGAACGCACTTCTGACAGATGTGGTCCGTAGAGGTGGAGCGCTCCGCAACCGAGGAAGACTCCGCCATCAGACTCGGCAACGGTGAAGTCACGGACGTTCTCGCAGATCTCGGCGAACGCACGCTTGAGAAGTGTGCCGTCGCCAGAGAGAGAATTGACGAGGTCGTAGATGTTAGAGGCGTCCTGGAGGGTAGCCTTACGCACCAACATGGGCAGCCTCCAGAATGAGGGATTGCACGCGTGTGTGTGCTGCTGCGAGAGCCTGCGCTACGCGCGTACGCGCCGTGCCGCCGATGACGTCGTGGCAGTCGAGCGTGGATTCAACGGTGACTGCTGCGAAGAAATCTTGATCGAACTCGTTGCCGAATTGTTTGAGCTCGTCGAGAGAGAGGTCGTTTAGCTCGGCACCCTTGTCGATAGCGTAGCGAACAGCGTGGCCGATCTTCTCGTGCGCGGTACGAAAGGGAACACCCTTATAGACGAGATAGGTGGCCGCAGCCATGGCATTGAGATAGCCAGTCTGTGCTGCGTCACGCAGGCAGGTGAGATTGAACTGCAGTGTCGCGGTGAAGCGCGCGACGAGCCCGAGCATCTGCGGCACAAATTCAACGGCAAACGCCGGCTCCTGGGTCTCTTGCATGTCTTTATTGTAGGCGAGGGGCAGACCTTTGAGCTGCAGGGTGACAGCTTCGGCAGCGGCGTGGATACGGCCAACCTTGGCACGAAGGAGCTCGGTCATGTCCGGGTTCTTCTTCTGCGGCATAGCGCTGGAGCCAGTGGAGAAGGCTTCGGGAAGAACGATGAAGCCGAACTCGGTGGTTGCGAAGAGAGTGATCTCTTCAGCGAAACGGCTGATGTGAAGGCCGACAAAGGTGAGTGCCTGCAAGTACTCGAGGACGAAGTCGCGGTCGCTGGTCGAGTCCATGGAGTTCGACGTAGGCGCAGAGAAACCGAGCTCACGGGCAGCGATGGTGCGGTCGAGCGCGAGCGTGGCTCCGGCGATGGCGCCGGAGCCGAGCGGGCAGTAGTTCAACCGCTCGGAGCAGTCCTTGAGGCGCGAGGCGTCGCGAAGGATCATCTCGACGTAAGCGAGAAGCCAATGCGCGACGAGCACTGGCTCTGCTCGCTGCAGGTGCGTGTAGCTGGGCATGACGGCATCGCTGGCTTTGGTGGCCTGATCGAGCAGAGCTGTGGCCCACGATGCGAGCGCATCGATTGTGAGCTTGATCTGCTCTCGAATGTAGAGGCGCAGGTCAGTGGCGATCTGCTCATTGCGGCTGCGGCCAGTGTGGAGCTTGAGGCCGAGCGAGCCGACTCGTTCGACGAGAGAGAGCTCGACAAAGTGATGGATGTCCTCTGCTGCGGAGTGTGTTCGCACAGCGTCTTTGCCTTCGGCGGATGCATGAGCTACGGCGATGGCATCGAGAGCAGCGCGCAACTCGGCTGTCTCACTCTGGGTGAGGATACGAGCGTTGCAGAGAGCAGAGGCATGCGCTTTGCTGGCGGCGACCTCCTGCGGAAGCAGGCGCCAGTCAAAGACGATCGATCGCTGCCATTGCTCAAACTCTTGATCGAGCGGCTCACGGAAGCGACCGGACCACATCTTCATTGCTTGAACCCTTTCGGCGGCAAGACGTCAATCGTCGCGTCTTGCCTTGGAATCAGTGCTAATGATGCGCGTTTGTGACCGCGCCAGTCGAAACTGGATTTAGAGAATACAACAAGCACGATCAGGCTTCTGAACGAAAGCTCGGTGTGTTCGGCAGGCCGCCCAGCAGGAGCAGGAGGAGAGCCTTCTGCGCGTGCAGGCGGTTCTCAGCCTGATCGAAGACGATGGACTGCGGGCTGTCGATGACTGCGTCTGTCACTTCCTCGTTGCGGCGGGCGGGCAGGCAGTGCATAAAGACCGAGTTCGGCGATGCCTTCTGCATCAGTGCTTCGTTCACCTGGAACGGGCGGAAGATGGGAGCGCGCTTGGTGGACTCGTGCTCCATGCCCATAGATACACACACATCGGTGTAGATGGCGTCGGCGTTTTCAGCGGCGGCCTGCGGGTCCTGCAACAGGTGAAGCTCGCAGCCGTTGGCCTGAGCCATGTCCCGCGCAATGGTGACGATTTCGATGTCGGGCGAGTAGCCGCGCGGTGTGGCTACGGTGACGTTAACGCCAAGCTGTGCGCCGGTGAGCATGAGCGAGTGGCAGACGTTGTTGCCATCGCCGACGTAGGTGAAGTTGAGGCCCTGAATCGAGCCGAAGTGCTCCTGCAGCGTCATGTAGTCGGCGAGTGCCTGACAGGGATGCTCGAAGTCGGAGAGGGCATTGACGACAGGTACCCGCGCGTTGGCGGCCATCTCGGTGACGGTGTCGTGCGCGTAGGTGCGCAGCACAATGACATCGACCCAGCGCTCGACATTGCGCGCGATGTCAGCAATAGACTCGCGCTCACCAAGAGGGGAGTTGGTCTGGTCGACGAAGATGGCGTTACCGCCCATAGTGTTGATGCCGGTCTCGAAGCTGAGACGTGTACGCAGGCTGGCCTTCTCAAACATGAGCACCATCTGCTTGGCGTCAAGCGCATTGCGATATTCGCGCGGGTTGCGCTTTACGTCGTGGCCGAGCTTGAGGATGGCGCGCACCTCGGCACTGGAGAGATCGGAGATGGAACACAGGTCTTCGCCTGACATGCGCGCGGCCGCGGCCAGGATATCCGGATCCTTGTAGACGGGGACTGCGGGGTCGAGGATGGTTTTGCTAGCCACGGTGCTCTCCTTCTGCGGGCTGGGATGCGGTTTGCGCTGCATGCGCGGTGAGGATTTCGTCGAGCGCTGCAATCGCTGTGTCCACATCTTCGCGCTTGAGAATGTAGGGCGGAAGGAAGCGCAGCGCAGTATCGCTCGTGCAGTTGATGACGACGTGGCGCTTGAGCATTTCAACGACAACGGTCTTGGCGAGATCTGCGGAGTCAAGTTCCGCAGCGATCATGAGGCCCTTGCCACGAACATCGACGATGGCTTCGTGGCGCTTAGCGAGGCTGCGGAGCTGGTCCATGAAGTAGCCGCCAACAGTAGCGGCATTCGCGAGCAGGTTGTCTCTTTCGATGGTGTCGATGACGGCGATGGCGACGGCGCATGCCAAAGGACCTCCGCCGAAGGTGGTGCCGTGCATGCCGGGGTGGAAGGCGCGGGCGACTTCTTCCGTGCAGGCTATGGCGCCCATAGGAATGCCGCCGGCGATGGCCTTGGCAAAGGTAGTGATATCCGGCAGGATGCCGTAGTGCTGATAGGCGCACCACTTGCCTGTGCGGCCCATGCCTGCCTGAATCTCGTCGACGATGAGCAGAGCGCCGGTGGAGTCAGCAAGGGCGCGGGCTTCGGCGATGAACTCCTGCGTGATGGGGCAGATGCCTGCCTCACCCTGGATGGCTTCGACAAGGATGGCGCAGATGTCGCTGGAGAATTTGGCGCGCAGGTCGGTCACGTCGTTGAACTTGACGAAGTCAACGCCGGGCATGACGGGCGCGAAAGGTTCGCGGTACTTCGCCTTGTGCGTGGTGGCGACGGAGCCGAAGGTGCGGCCGTGGAAGCTGTGCTCCATGGCGAGGAATCTGGTGCCGATGGTCTTGCCTTCGCTGCGGAGCTGGCCAGCGTGGGCGCGGGCGAGCTTGAGCGCGCCTTCCCACGCCTCAGTACCGGTGTTGGCGAAGAAGACGCGATCGAGGCCGGTGCGCTCAGTGAGGCGCAGAGCGAGTTCGGCTTGGCCCTCGTGATAGAAGAGGTTGGACGTGTGAATAAGAGCACGGCTCTGGCGCGCGATGGCTGCTTCGATCGCAGGGTGACCGTAACCAAGTGCATTAACACCGATGCCGCTGAGCAGATCGAGATAACGTTCGCCGTTTTCGTCGATAAGGTGTACACCCTCGCCGCCTACGAACAGGATGGGATTCCGTTCGTAGGTTTGAAGCAGAAGCCGCGATTCCGCGGCACGAATTTGATCCAGTTTTGTCACTACCATCTCTCCTCAGGCAACCATCACTTCTGTGCCCTGGGCTACGCGGGTGCTGCACAGATCCGGCAGAGCCGATGCGGCTTCTGCGGGCAGGATACGTACACGCTTCACGCCGTTCAACAATGCTTCACGGCAGGCGCCCAGCTTGGGCAACATGCCGCCGGTAATGATGGCGCTCTTCGCCATCTCGGCAATTTGGTCAATTGAGAGCCATCGCAGTACCTCGCCGTTGGCGCCCTTAACGCCGGGCACGTCGGTGAGGAAGACGAGGGCATCGGCACGGCAGGCTGCGGCGCAGGCCGCGGCCATCTCGTCGGCATTGACGTTGTAGTATTCTCCGTCGAAGCCGAGAGCCATAGATGAAATGACAGGCACGCCGCTTAACTGCCAGATGGCTTCGATCCAGCGTGGATCGCTTGCAGCGATCTCGCCGACATAGCCGAGGTCAGGCGCGGTTCGCTTTTTGCGCGCGCGGAAGAGCAGGCCGTCTCCGCCGGAGAGGCCGACTGCCGGTTGGCCGAGTGCGCCGAGTGCGGCAACGAGGCTCTTGTTCACTTTGCCGGCAAGAACCATCAGCGCAGCGTCGCGAGTTTCAGCATCGGTTACGCGGAGGCCGTTGATGAACTCGCTCTGCTTGCCGAGTGCCTTCAGCGTCTTGGTGAGTTGCACGCCGCCGCCGTGCACGACAGCAACCTGATTGCCGTCGCGTACCAGTTCGGCGATGGCGCGCACACAGCCTTCGAGCAGTGCTGGATTTTCAAGGCCCGCGCCGCCGAGTTTGACTACGTACTTCATTCGAGCCCCTCCGATTCGCTCCAGCCCATCATGAGATTGAAGTTCTGCACGGCCTGGCCAGATGCGCCCTTAAGCAGGTTGTCGAGGCAGCTAACGATGACTGCGCGCTTGCCGTCGGGTGAGAGTTGAAAGCCGATGTCGGCGTAGTTGGTTCGCACCGAGTATTGAATCTGCGGGAGCGATGTCTCGTAGAAGCGCACCATGGGGCTGCCCGCGAAGAACTGCTTATAGATGCTGGCCATGCCCGCATGTGTTTGCGGCTCGCGGAAGCGAACGTAGATGGTCGAGAGAATTCCGCGGGGAATTGGCAGCAGATGCGGCGTGAAGACAATCTGCCCGGACGCCAAGCCGATCTGCTCGAGCAACTCGCCAGTATGACGATGTGTGAAGACGCCGTATGCAGAGAGATTGTCGGCTGCATACATGTAGTGCGTCTTGGGTGTTGGCGCTTTGCCTGCGCCACTGACGCCGCTCTTGGAGTCGGCGACGATGCCGGGCTCGAGGTCGACGATGCCGGCGGCGACGAGCGGCCGCAGGGGCAGTATGACGGAGGTTGCGTAGCAGCCGGGATTGGCGACGAGCTTTGCCGCGCCGATCTTGCTGCGATGCAGTTCGGGCATGCCGTAGACGGCTTGGCTCTGGATTGCATTGGACTGAGCAGTGCCATCGTCGGAGAACGCGTAAATGGCGCGATTGGCTGCTTCCGTCATGCGCCATGCTCCACTGAGGTCAACGACGCGCAGGCCGCGTGCGAGCGCCTCAGGAACCCACTGCCGCGACTGCTCGTGTGGCGTGGCGAGGAAGAGTAGCGAGACGTTGTGTTCGGCGAGCAGTTCCCACGAGAAGGCCTGTAGCTTGAGCGAGGCGCTACCGTTGCCGTTGGTGAGCTGAGGATGAATTTCAGAGAGTGGCACGCCACCGCGGGCGATGTCTTTCTCGTCGAGCCGGCCGACAAACAGCGGCGGCACACCTTTCAGCCTTGGATGGTGAAGCAGAAGGCGCGCGAGCTCAGCCCCGGCGTAGCCTGTGACACCAATAATTGCTGTCTGCACTGCGTCGTTCATGACTCCAACATCGTCCTTATCTTTGATTCGACTTCAGCTGCGCGGCGATGATCGGGGCAGATGATGAGTACCGTGTCGTCACCGGCAATTGTGCCCACGACGTCAGGCCATTCTTCATAGTCGAGCGCGGCGGCCAACGGCTGTGCGCCTCCCATCACCGTTCCGACTACTACGAGATTCATGGCCTGCTTTACACGGAGGCCGAAGCTGTTGATCATCTCTGTCACGGACGGAGGAGCATCATCTTCTTCGGCGGTGGCGAAGTGCAGCCCGTTGCCATTGGATGATGGCAGGGAATAGCCGCCTGGCCCCTTGAAGAGGTGGAGCTCGTGGATGTCTCGCGAGAGGGTTGCCTGTGTTACGGCGAAGCCGCGCCTGCGTAACTTGCGGCGGAGCTCATCCTGGTTGGTTACCGGCGCCTGCGCCACCAGTTCCCGGATCGCGTTGTGTCGTTGCAGCTTCATGGTTTTCGGCCAAAGGGAAAGCGCGGCTCGACTGCGGCCGCGCTTGCATAAATATACAACAAGGATGTATAAGTATGCAAGGCGGTATTCCTCCTCCTTCACTCGACAATGCAGAAGCGGAACGCGGACTCAGGTTCGCGCGCGGATTGCTGCTGGAAAGGTCGTATTTCGTTGTATATGGGTTCTATGCGTGGATCGGTTACAGGTTTCTCGGGTTTGGCGACCAGCGGGGCAAAGGTGCAGCCGGAGCAGATTTCTGCGCCTTTTGCAGGGACGTTGATCGATCCTCGTTACGATTTTGATTCCTGTGGTGTTGGGTTTGTGGCGCAGCTGTCGGGTGAGGCTTCGCACGGGATTCTGGAGCACGCGCTGACGGCACTGGCGCGGCTGGAGCACCGCGGAGCAGTGGCTGCGGACGGGAAGTCAAGCGACGGCGTTGGTGTGACGGTGGTGATTCCGCGGCAGTGGATGTTGCGGAAGGCTGGGCTATTTCTGGAAGATGCCGAGCCGCTGGGAGTGGGCGTGTTCTTCCTGCCGGAAGAGGACGCTGCGCAGCGGGGGGAGATTGAAGCTGCGCTGGCGGTGCAGAACATTGAGGTGATGCAGTGGCGGCCGGTCCCTGTTCATCTTGAGGTGCTGGGTCCGATTGCGGATGCGATGCGTCCGGCGATCTGGCATGCGCTGTGTACGAGCACGGATGCGACGGACTTCGACCGGCGGTTGTTTCTCGCGCGGAAGCAGTTTGAGCGATCTGGACTGCCGGGCTATGCTGCGAGCTTTTCGTCGGCGACGATGGTTTACAAAGCGCTGTGTGCGGGGCGGCTGCTTGCGCAGTTTTACGAAGACCTTGCTGATCCTGAATTTGCAACACCGGTAGCGTTGTTTCATCAACGATATGCGACGAACGTGTTACCGACCTGGGACCGGGCGCAGCCGTTTCGAGCGATTGCGCACAATGGCGAGATCAACACGATCTGGGGCAACCGGGCAAACATGGAAGCGCGCGCGGCGACGATGCCTCTGGAGTTACAGCCGGTGCTGACGACTGGAGGGTCGGATTCGACATCGCTGGACGAGATTGTGGAACTGCTGTCGCATAACGGGCGTACGGTTGGCGAGGCCTTGCGCATGTTGGTGCAGCCGGCGAATCCGGGCGACAAGTCTTCGTTCCTGCAGTTCAGTGGCGACGTAATTGAGCCGTGGGATGGGCCGGCTGCATTGGCCTTTACCGATGGGCACCAGGTGGGTGCAATTCTGGATCGCAACGGATTGCGGCCATGCAGGTATGCGCTGGACGATATGGGGCTGGTGTATGCGGGCTCAGAGGCGGGGTTGGTGGATATGGACCCGGCGCGCGTGGTACACAGCGGGCGGCTGGGGCCTGGGCAGATGATCGTCGCGGATTTGGATTTCCATCAGTTCGTCGAGAATGACGAGATTCTGCGGATCTATGACGCGAAGAGACAGTATCAGGACCTGATCCAGCTGGATGTTCCGCTGGAGGACTCGCCTGATCCGCTGTCGCCGATGGAGGCAGCAGAATTGAGCAATCTGCAGAGACGCTACGGCTACACGCGAGAAGACGTGCGCATGATTCTGCAGCCGATGGCGACCGAAGGCAAGGACGCAGTGTGGTCGATGGGTGATGACACGGCGGTGGCTCCGCTTGCGCGCGCTCCGCGTCCGTTGTACGCGTTTTTCCGACAAAGGTTTGCGCAGGTGACGAATCCACCAATCGATCCGTTGCGCGAGTCAGTGGTGTTGAAGATGCACACGCGGCTGGGCCCGTGGCCGCATCTGCTGGAGCTTCACGAACCGCTTCCGGGGCTCTCACTTCGTTCTCCGTACCTGACGCTGGGGCAGATGCATGCATTGCGCAGTGGTCAGCACGGCCAGGCGGAGCGGATGCCGCATGCGGTTCTGTCGGCGCTATATGCACCGGAGACGACGCTTGAGGTGGCGGTCGACATTCTGGCGCAGCGTGCGGTGGAGTTGGTAGGGAACGGCGCGTCTCTGCTGATCCTGACGGATCGCGGGGCTTCGTCGCAGGCGCTGCCGATTCCAATGGCGATGGCTACGGGGGCAGTGCACATGGCGCTGACACGCGCCGGTGTGCGCGCTGAGGTGGGGCTTGCGGTGGAGGCAGGGGACTGCCGAGAGATTCACCATGCGGCGGTGCTGCTGGGGATGGGCGCGGGTGCGGTGTGTCCGTGGCTGGCGCTTGAAACTGCGCGAGCAATGGATGCGGCGGCAGGCGAGACGAACCTGCTGCATGCGCTCGAACTGGGCCTGGCAAAGGTGATGTCGAAGATGGGCATCAGTGTGCTGGACAGCTACAACGCGGCGCATCTGTTCGATGCGATCGGCATTGCGCAACATCCGCTTGCTTTCGAAGACGCAGACGTGCATCCGCGCTCGGCCGCTTACATGATCTACACATCGGGGTCGACGGGTACGCCGAAGGCCGTCGTCGTCGAACATGGTCCGCTTGCCGCGCATTGCGATGCCGTGATCGGCGCCTACCCAATGACGGATGCGGACCGCGTATTGCATTTCGCTTCGGTGAACTTCGATCTCGCGCACGAGTATTGGCTCGCGCCGCTTGCCGCGGGCGCGAGCATTGCGATAACAGCGCCCGGAACGGTTGCACCGGACGATGCACGCGTGCTGGTCGACCAGGAGCGCGTGACGATTGCCGCATTTCCGCCAGCCTATCTGCGCGAGTTCGCGCAGGCCGCGCGGCGTCACGGCGTGCCCGATGCGCTGCGCATCCTTGCATTCGGCGGCGAGGCGATGCCGGGCGACGTGTTCGGCGACATCCGGCAAACGTTCAACACCGTGCGTCTGATCAACGGCTATGGTCCGACCGAGACGGTGATCTCGCCGATGCTGTGGCCGCTCGATCCGCGTGCG
>Ga0207739_1000084_pt1 | contig 10950 bp, 15 predicted proteins | sample LuqExpMetageno15_FD_187773 | JGI IMG/M metagenome (GOLD analysis project Ga0207739, IMG submission 187773) | Tropical forest soil microbial communities from Luquillo Experimental Forest, Puerto Rico - Sample 15 (SPAdes) | ecosystem: Environmental > Terrestrial > Soil > Tropical forest ... | reverse complement strand
GGTAAGACCAATAAAGCTTTCTGTATTGGCGCTACAGTATTCGATAACAGCTACTTCACTAAACGCAATGAGAAAACCATGTGGTTGGATACTGCCCGGTATATGAATAGGTTCCTGGTCGCAATTGGTTAAATTTACAATGTCCCGGTTTACAATATCTTTAATCTTCATATGCTATATGGGTTGCTGAAAATGATCGTAGATCGATTGAAAAGCCTGTTTTGCGCCTTCTATTATGGCAGCAGCTTCAGCCTCACCGGTTGCTGCATCCGTCAATATTTGCAGAAAATCTTTCCAGTATACACCAGTATCGGCACCATACCCATTAAAGAAACTGGCCCCTGCATTTTCTGATACATTGATGTATTTGCTTACGTGTTTTAAGATCACTCTTCCACCCAGGGTGGAGCCTTCTATCACATACATATAGCCCAATGCAAAAGCAAGGCCGATCTTTTCGGGAAGCGCAGGATGATAGGTAACAACCTCCGGATGCTTTGGTTGGATGGCAAAATAATTCAAATCCTGCAGGAGGAGGTGTTGCTTTTTTCTTTGTTCTATATGGGGAACTACAGCGGCTGTAACAGGCAATATTTCCTTTTCATAGAAAGCCATTACCTCATTCATTTTCAGCAGGTAGTCCACATATTGCTGCTGTGTAACGGTATCACTTAGTAAGGCGATAGAAACAGGAGTAGCTTCTAATTGTTTGTGCAGAACGGCAGTAGATTCACGTAATTGTTGCAGAAAACCAGCCGAAGCAGGGAGCATATTCAATTAATTAACGGTATGGAAAAATTCTTCCCGGGATGGCTGGTAGTGCTCCCAATCCCTGGAGATGGCAGATTGTATTAATTTTTTAAACTCGCTGTACGAACCCGGCTTGGAAATATAGAGGCTGGCACCCAATTGCCTGGCGGTATCGATGGCTTTCTCGTCGTTAGAGGTAGAGAGTATGATAACCGGCAGTTTGTGGGCCGTGGGCGACATGCGGATTTCTTTCAACACTTCATACCCATTTTTTATTGGCATATTCAGGTCGAGAAAAACGATATTGGCTTGTGGCGGGGGACTATGGAGCGTATCTAATAATTCATCCCCGGAGCTTTGGGTGAATATATTGTGCCCGCCATCTATATCAGCAATAACTTCCTGGAAGAATTCCCGGTCATCTGCATCATCATCCGCGTAAAAAATCGTATAACACTTCCCTTGCATATCTTAAAAATCTGATAATCAAATTTATTCTATTCAGGCAATCTTTGCAAATACTGTGCAGAAATGCTTTGCGCCTCCCGGGTTATTCATTGTTTTATTTGCCCCTGAAGTCGATCGAGTCTTTGACCTCTCCGCAAATGAGCATTTTTTTAGGCAGGTAGGGATTCTTGATATCGGCTGTTTTGCTGAGCCAGTTGGCCCCCTGGTTGTTAAACGCCATCGGGCAGAATTGTTGGTATACCACGGCTGCATCATAGTGTACCTGTCGAACAAGGTCGTACAACTCGCTACTTACCATTTGGAAAGATTTGCGTTTGGCGTCCAGTGTCTTTTCTCCCAGTAATCCTTTTAACTCGGCCGAAACACTTCCTGTACTACCCTTTACAGTAGCTACCACGTTGCTATCAGCCCGTAGCTCATTGATGGGCAGGCTATCGGCATCTTTCATTAGCTTTTTTGCATATACCCTAATGAGGGTATCGCTTTCTGTAATGAAATTATCTTTCAAATGATAATAATCTTCCATTAAAGCACCGAAACTTTCATTAAAAACAGCGCTGTTCTTGCTTTGTGAAAGCGGTGCCAGTGGCTGATCGGCTACCGTTGCTTTTTTGTCTTTTCCGCCGCAGGCCGCTAACAGGGCCAATGAAATACAAACCAATGCCTTTCTCATGAAATAAAAGTTTAAGGCCTCAAAAGTAAAATAAAAAATGTGTTGCGGGCGATTACCTTTGCACCGCAAAAAAAGAAGTATACGATGTTGATAGGCTTTCAAAATGTAACGTTCGAATTTGGTGCGAGGGTGATAGTGGAAGATGCTACCTGGCATATTCATCCCGGTGACAGGATTGGATTGATCGGTTATAATGGTACCGGTAAGTCTACCTTGTTAAAGGTATTGGTGGGTGAATACCAGCCTTCGAGGGGTTCGGTTGAAAAAGGACGGGGCACTACCATTGGTTACCTGCACCAGGACCTCCTGAGCTTTGATACCAATGATACCATACTGGAAGTGGCCATGGGTGCTTTTGAGCGTGTACGCCAGCTGGAGAAAGAAATAGAAGAACTGGGCAAACAACTGGAGGAGACCTCTGACGAAAAATTACTGATCGATTATACTGACAAGCTTCACGAAATGGATGTGTTGGATGGTTATAACATACAGCATAAAACAGAGGAGGTATTGCATGGATTGGGTTTTACCAATGAGGAAATACTAAGGCCGTATAAGGAGTTTAGCGGGGGATGGCGGATGCGTGTATTGCTGACCAAAATGATTTTACAGGCGCCGGATGTATTATTATTGGATGAGCCTACCAACCACCTTGATCTTCCTTCTATCGAATGGCTGGAAAAATACCTGTTGCATTATAAGGGTAGCGTGGTAATTGTGAGCCACGATAAATACTTCATGAACAGGATGGTGAACAAGATCGTGGAGTTGTACCAGCAGGAATTACATATTTATAGTGGTAATTACGAGTATTATGAAGTAGAGAAGGTACAACGGGTAGAGATACAGCAACGTGCTTACGAGAACCAGCAGGACTATATACGCCAGCAGGAACGCTTTATTGAGCGTTTTAAAGCCAAGGCGAGCAAGGCGGCTGCAGCGCAGAGTGCCATGAAGCGGTTGGATAAGATAGACCGTATTGAGCAGGTAGAGATTGAGCGGCCTAATATCAAGATCAACTTTTTAGTGGATAAACAACCGGGCAAGATCATCACCTCTTTAAAAGGGGTAAGCAAACGGTTTGGGCCCAAAACCATTATAGAAGAAGCCGCTGCAGAGATAGACCGGGGCGATAAAATTGCATTGATCGGGGCGAATGGTAAGGGTAAGAGTACCGTGTTGCGTATTATAGCAGGTGTCGAATCACATGAAGGCGAAAGAACCTGGGGGCACAATGTGGATGATAGCTTTTATGCACAGCACCAACTGGAGGCGTTGAACCTGAACAATACCATACTGGATGAAATGAAGGAATGCGGTAGCGGTAAAACAGAGTTGGAACTGCGTAGCCTGTTGGGTTGTTTCCTGTTTAGCGGTGATGACTCTGACAAGCGTATCAAAGTATTGAGTGGGGGTGAGAAAGCAAGGGTGGCATTGGCTAAAGTAATTGCGAGTAAGAGCAATTTCCTGTTATTGGATGAGCCTACCAACCACTTAGATATGCATAGTGTGGAGCTGTTGGCTGAGGCATTGAACAAGTATGAGGGCAGTTATATATTGGTGAGCCACGACCGTTATTTTATTTCCAAAACGGCCAATAAGATATGGGAGATCGTTGACCATGAAATAAAAGAATTTAAAGGTTCTTACCAGGAATGGATAGACTGGAAGGAGCGAATGGCCAAACAGGCAAAAGACCAGGCTGTTGCGAGCAGCAAACAGGCTGTACCGGAAGCAGTAAAGGAAACCAAACCGGTTGTCCCTGCCCCTGCTGCGAATAAACAGCAAAAGAACCTGAACCTGGACAGAGACCAGAAGAAGGAGTTGCAGCGTTTGCAGAAACAATTCCAAAACCTGGAGGAACAGATTGCACAGTTGAACAATAAGAAAGCGGCAGTTGAAACAGAACTGGCCAACCCTGATAATTATAAGAACCAGGCTAAATTTTCTGCTGTTGAAGCAGACCATAAAGCCATTAAGCAGCAATTGGCTGATGCCAATAAGCAATATGAAACATTGTTTGAGAAAATCATGGAGTTGGAAAATGAGTAAACTTAAACACTAAGAACACAAGGAGCACTTAGCCGGCACTAAGAAGAAAGATAAAGGATTGTACTTCTTGTGCACCTTGTTTTCTTAGTGGTAAAACTTTTTTCCCTCTTACTCAAACCACTTCTCTTCTTTGCCCGTAACTGTCATTAAACTGTCAAGTTATGGCATATTCAAATGGCATATTCAAGAACGTGTTAAGGGTTTCAGGCATTGTATTGGGACTGCTTATCGTAGTGTTGTGTATCCACATTTATTGGGTAACGCGGCCCAAAGCGGCAGATGCGTCGACTATTTCCATGGCACGTATTGATTTTAAGCAGCCTGTTACGCAGGCAGATGCCGGCAGGATCACGACCTGGCTGTATGCCCAAAAAGGGGTTGACCATGTATTGTGCAATCCTGATTCCAAGATCGCTGTATTTACCTTTTACCCGGTAAAAGTGAATGCTTCTGTTATTACAAACCATCTTACCAGCCAGCTGCATTTGCAGGCGGAACGCTATATACCTACTGAAGAAGAGCTAAAAAAGGGCTGCCCTGTTGTTGCCGAGTCCTATACCAACAAGATTGCCGGCTTTCTAAAAACCATTTTCTAATTCATCAACAAACATTTATGAAACAAGTATCTTTTGGGGTCATGCTCATGGCCCTTGTAACAACAGTATGCCTCATTACCTCGTGCAGCAAGAACAGTTCTAACGGTACCCCTGTTGCCCCTACCCTCTATGATTCATTGGGTGGTACTGTTATGGTAAGCGATCCTAAGAATGCAGGTACCATGATTGAACAGGGACGGTTAACTGTTCGCTCGGTGGTAGACAGTACCATTTTTGTTATTGCAGCAGATAACAGTTTGAATGGATTCTTCAAAACCTTATTAACAGAAGTAGGCTCTGGTAATACCAGTGGTTTCCAGGCCCTGGAGAAAAACCTGACCGATTTTGTATGCGTGGGTGCCGGTGCAAAAGATTTCACCTATGGCGGTAAATCGATGGTGGCAGCCCATGATCCTGCCCAAAACCCCCGGATGAATGGAAAAGCCAGCAACGCTAATTTCACCCAGTTTGAAACAGATTTAACTATTGGCGCGGGTAAAAACGGCGTGTCTTCTACCGCAAGTGTGTTTGTAAGCCTGTCCAAAATAGTAGAATCGCTACGAACACAAGTAGTTCAGCAATAGCCGGGTACGCAATCTTATTTGTTGGTATTGGTATTTTTTGTGTCCAGAACCTGCTTCGTAAGGAGCAGGTTTTTTGTTTGGGTGAGCAGTCATAATATAATACCTTCGCCCCCGAAAAAATAAAGTTCTTTTATAAATGATCAGCAGAAGAAATATCCGGGTAAAGGTGATGCAGTTATTATATATGATGGATGCATCGGAAACGAATGCGATTAAGAACCCGGTGAGTGAATTGCAGAAACAGTTTGACAAAAGCAAAGAACTGTTTGTTTATCTCTTATACTTTTTAACAGAGGTGGCAAGGTATGCAGAGGCAGATGCCAGGCACAGGGCAGCTAAAAACCTTCCTTCATCAGCAGACTTAAATGTAAATATCAAGTTGGCCGGCAATGAATTGCTGTGGCAAATACTGGAGAGCCCTTCTTTTATCAAGAGTGTTGAACAGGATAAGCCGGAGCAATTGCTGGATAGGGATTTATTGAAGAAGGTATATAATAACCTGACAGAAACCGATGAATACAAAGCTTATATAGCAGAGCAGGGCCGTAATAAAAACCAGGAGAAAGACATTATCCGGTTCATTTTTACGGGGCTGATGTTGCCTAATGAAGATTTTATCAGCCACCTGGAGGAACTATTTAATAACTGGGATGATGATGCGGAGATGATGGACCAGTTGATGTTGAATTATTTGCAGAAGCCGGCTTCGTACAACCTGATCCCAATGATCTCAGATGATAAATGGCAGTTTGCGCGATCGCTGCTGGTGACCGTTACTGATAAAAAAGAATACCTGTTAGATCTAATAAAGCCGAAGTTAAAGAACTGGGATGCGGACAGGATAGCGGTGTTGGATATGATCATTATGCAGATGGGTATAGTAGAGTTCCTATACTTTGAAACCATTCCTACCAAGGTTACGATCAATGAATATATTGACCTGGCAAAGGAATACAGTACGCCTCAAAGCGGGCAGTTTGTGAATGGTATTTTGGACAATATACATAAAGACCTGTTGGCGGAGGGTAAGATAGATAAAGTAGATTTTAAGCAAAAATCATAATACTGCTTACTTAGCTTTACACCATTATACCATATCAAATATCATTATGAAAAGATATTCTTTATTGATCGTTGCTATTGCTCTTACAGGCATGACTTTTACAGCCTGTAAAAATGGGAATGCTGATAAAAAGCTGGAAAAAGTGGTGGCAGATACCGCTAACTATACTACTATACAGTGGTTAGATAGCATCAAGAATTTTGGTACCATTAACCAGGGCGACAAAATACAGATCCTGTTCCGTTGTAAGAACACTGGTACCAAGCCATTGATCATTGCAAATGCACGGCCCGGTTGCGGATGTACAATAGCCGATTATACACATGAACCAATTGCACCCGGTGCAGAAGGGCTGGTTACCGCTTCCTTCGACAGCAACCACGGTCATGCCAGCGGTGAAGTACGTAAAACCGTTATGGTAACTACCAATACAAAGGGCAATACGGAGCATTACCTGATCTTCACAGGTGAAGTGAAAGGAGGAACAAGTACAGATTCAGTAATGCAACCTCATCCCGGTAGTGTTAAGGTACGTACAACAAACTAGCTTCTAATACATAACAATTAATACAAAAACTACAACAGATGTTTAATTTGAATTCGGTTCTATTGATGGCTCCGGCAGGTGGTGCGGGTGGACAAGGTAGCCCCTGGGCTTCTTTTATCATGATGGGTGGTATCATCCTTGTGTTTTGGTTATTCATGATACGTCCACAAGCTAAAAAGGCTAAAGAACAAAAGAAGTTTATTGATAACCTGCAAAAGGGTGATAAGATCGTTACTGTGGCAGGTATCCACGCTACCGTAAACAAGGTTAATGAAGATAACACTTTACAGATTGAAGTAAATCCGGGTAGCTACCTGAAGATTGAAAAAAGTGCTATCAGCCAGGAATGGACAGCAGCAGTTAACAAACCTGCTACTGCCGTTGCAGAAAAGAAATAACCGGGATCTGGTATTATCAATCTTAAGAGATTACTACAACAAAAAAGTCATTCATATCTTTGAGTGACTTTTTTATTGGTATTCCTTCCGGCCTTTTTTCTAAAACATATCTAAAACAAACAGCTTGTTAAAAATAGGGCTTACAGGTGGTATAGGCAGTGGCAAATCAATCATTGCAAATGTTTTCAGGGTATTAGGTATCCCTGTATTTGATGCGGACGATGCTGCCAAACGTATTATGCAGGTAGATGAAATATTGAAAGCTGGCGTTATTGAAGCTTTTGGCGCTGGCGCATATACCAATGGGCAGTTGAACCGGAAGTACCTGGCAAATATTGTTTTTAAAGATACCCACCAGCTGGAAGTATTGAATGCGTTGGTTCACCCGGCTACCATACGGGCAGCACAACAATGGTTTGAGCAGCAGCAGGCACCTTATGTGGTAAAAGAAGCCGCTTTGCTATTTGAAGCGGGTACAGCCGGCGATATGGATTATGTAGTTGGAGTGTATGCACCGCAACATATCCGTATTAAAAGAGTCATGGACAGGGATAAGGTAGAGAGAGACGATGTGTTGAACAGGATGAGTAAACAGATTAACGAGGAAATGAAAATGCGTTTGTGCGATTATGTAATCGTAAATGATGAACAACAGCCAGTAATACCACAGGTATTGGAATTGCATAAGAAGTTCCTGGTTACTGGTTACTAGCTGCAGGTATTGGCGTTTTGCCAGGAGATGCTGCAATAAATTCAGCATGACGGGTTGGTAACTAATATTTAATCACGCCGAGTTTTTCAAATGCCTTATATAGTGCTGTGGTATGCATTGCCTGTATAAAAGCACCCTCTTTTAACATTTGTATACATTCCTCCAGCGTTACGATCAATACTTCGAGGTCTTCCCCTTCATCAAAATCCTGTTTTGCTACTAATTCACCACCGTAGGCAATAAACATATGCATCAGGTTGGTATTGGTAGATGGATTGGCTGAGGTTTTACCGAGGTATTCAAAACGCTCAAAACGATATCCTGTTTCTTCGAGTAGTTCTCTTGCAATGGCGTCTTCGTAATTAGCATCTGTGGGATCTACACAGCCACCGGGTATTTCATAATCAATGGCACCGAGTGCATGACGGTATTGCCGTTCCAGGATCACTTTACCTTCTTTTGTAAAGGCTACTGCTGTAACCCAGTCGGGAAATTCGTATACATAATAGGGTGCTACAATTCCACCATCGGGCTTTACGCAGGTATCTTTGCGGATAGTGGCCCATGTATCTTTTAGTACGTATTCTGATGCTATCTTTTTCCAGGTTAAATCTCTGCTCATTACCAGTTGTTTCTTTCTCTTAGTGTTGTAATATGTGCTGTGTGATGCTTACCATGCCAGGCATATAAACCTAACAGGAACCATAGGCTCATTTCTCTTTGTTGTTCGGGGTGTATTACCACACGTTGCCATTGTTGATCGCTACAGTCTTTAATAGCAGCATACCAGCGCTGGTGTAAGGCATATAGTAAGGTGATCGATACATTGATGGGTACCGTGTTTACATCATCGAGTAAAGCCCATTCTTTTTCGTTATATGGCTTTATAACCGGTTTGTCTTCTGTTAATCCCAGTTTAAAACGGGTGTATGCATTCATATGGCTATCTGCCACATGGTGGATCAATTGTTTTACCGTCCACCCTCCTTCTCTATAGGGCGTTGCCAGTTGTGCTTCGTCCAGGTTCAATATGGCAAGTTCCAATGCCTTCGGGAGCAATTGTACATCTATCAACCATTGCTCTTTTTGCCCTGGTGTAAATGGCTGTGGCTCGTATTTGCCTATGGGGTAGCGGAGGTGGGACATAGTTGCAGGTTATTGGTTACTGGTTGCAAGTTAAGCGTCGCCGGCTACCGGTAACCAGCAACCTGTAACTTTTATTATTCTTCTCTTATAGAGTGCCCGGTAAGATTGATGAACACATCTTCCAGGTTGGCTTTTTTTACTTCTTTGGGCCGCTCAAAACCGGTGGCAACCAGGTTGTCGATCAATTGATCGGGGGAGGCAAGTGCTATTATCTTTCCACTGTCAACAATGGCTACTCTGTCGCAGAGTACTTCTGCCTCGTCCATATAGTGAGTGGTAATGATAACAGTAGTGCCTTGCTTGCGAATATTTTGTATGAGTTCCCAGAGATTCCTTCTTGCCTGTGGGTCGAGACCTGTAGTAGGCTCATCGAGGAAGATGATCCTGGGCTTATTGATGAGTGTGGTGGCAATGGAGAAACGTTGCTTTTGGCCACCGCTTAATTCCTTGAATTTGGCTTTTGCTTTATCGCGAAGGTTAACACTATCCAGCAATTCCATTGGGTTTACCGGCTGGTTGTACAATCCTGCAAAAAGCCTGATCAGGTCTACCAGGGTAATACCGGGATAATAACCACTGGATTGTAACTGAACACCAATGATCTTCTTTATTTCGTTGGGTTGCTGATCGAGATTAAAACCATTTACGATCACCTCTCCACTGGTTTTGGACCTGAGGGTTTCAATGATTTCAAGCGTGGTGGATTTGCCGGCACCATTGGGGCCTAACAAACCAAATATTTCCCCTTCGTATACTTCAAAACTGATGCCTTTTACTGCTTCAAAATTGCCGTAGTTTTTGTAAAGGTCTTTTACCTGTATAATAACATTGCTCATATACTAATCGTGAATCACTTTAAAAGTTGGCTACCAGTGCTACCCCATTACCTGTAAAGCCGGCACGGATGGTCGTTTTGGTATACCGGGCATTGAAAAGCTGTGTAGCATACAACAGATCCCGCTGACCGCAAGTTATCAGCCACGCTCCGGATACAAGTGTTACAAAACCTGCACCTGCTGTTATCCAGCCCGCGGTTTTATTGTTCCCGGTTAACCCTACACCAAAACCAATGGCAACAGCGCCGGTTGTACCAATAATATTACCCCATACCTTATTAGACTGGTGCTTATGATAGAGCCTGATCAATTCTTTGTCATCTGTTCTTAAAAAAAGCGCCTTAAACTGCTTGCTACCACTATATAAAGTATCATTATATATGATGGTATTGGGTTTGGTAGTGTTAAAGTACGTCATTTTCCTGGGATTAAACCCCTGCCCCATTGCCTGCATGGCACATACAAAGGTGATTACCAGGCACAGTAGTTGTTTTGTCATGGTTTATGTGTCGATTGGCCGGGTGTGCTTATCGTAAGAATATCTGGGTAAAAAACAATACGCCCCTGCTATCTGTGGATATGCCAATACCCGTCATGGTATAATTGCCTTCTATATTCTTTTTATGACCCGGGCTATGCAGCCAGCCTTCTGTTACTTCTTCGGCTGTTAGCTTTCCATACGCCACATTTTCTGCTGCTGCTGTAATATTACCGATAGAACCCCGCAGCCGCGATACCCTATCTTCAAAGCCTTCGTGGCCGAAACCAGTTTTTCGAAGCGCCATATTATTACTATGCCGGGAAGCTTCTACCGAAGCACTGTTAACCCATTCCAATGGTGGTAACCCTATGGATTCCCGGTGTTCATTAATGAGCCGGAACACATCTTTTTCAAGACGGGAAACAGGTACAGGCGAATCACTGGTGCTATACACGGGTACCTGTGGTTTTCTGCTGTCAGAGCTAAAACTAAAGAGTGCCATACTGCTTGTCATTATTATTAAAAAATTAATGCACTTCATATCCAAATCGAATTTTTTAATAATAACCAACAATTGTACCGGGATCGTGACCAGGCTACTTGTAACGTTTTTATTCTTTTGTTAAATAGGTATCCAGTTCATC